>Ga0123355_10016588_pt1 | contig 11616 bp, 9 predicted proteins | sample TergutEmb28metaG_3_FD_89872 | JGI IMG/M metagenome (GOLD analysis project Ga0123355, IMG submission 89872) | Embiratermes neotenicus P1 segment gut microbial communities from Petit-Saut dam, French Guiana - Emb289 P1 | ecosystem: Host-associated > Arthropoda: Insects > Digestive system > Gut ...
CAAGCTCCAGCCCTCAGCATCGTACGCTGGTAAAGCCGTTACGTTCAAATCGCCAGGGCTTGGGAATGCCGAGCCTCTCGGCAGCTCGAATTCTCTGTAAGCACCCGCAGCCACGCCGCCCGCGCCCACTTGGAATCGGATTGTAAATTCCACAAGTTCAAACTCATACGTGATTGTCAAATCTCCTGTAACCGTTGCCGGCCACGATGCCATCGGCAAGCTCCAGCCCTCAGAATCGTATGCCGGTAACGCCGTTACGTTCAAATCTCCGGGGCTTGGGAATGCCGAGCCTCGCGGTAGCTCGAATTCTCTGTAAGCACCCGCAGCCACGCCGCCCGCGCCCACTTGGAATCGGATTGTAAAAACCGGTGCCCAACGAGCTGTCAACGTCATGTCATCTTCTACCGGGTCAGCAAAATCCCATAGTTCATTACCATCTGTAAACCATCCATCAAAGTGGTAGCCTTCTTTAGTTGGCGGAGGAGTTGGCTCTGTTGCTGCTGTGTCGCGGTCTATCGTTTGAGGTGCCGTATTTCCGGGCGCGCCAGCTACGCCGCCATCAAGGTCAAAAGTAACTGTAACTTGGTCTCGACGCCACTGTGCAACAAACACAACAGAAGATGCAACATTAAAATCTGCCACAAAATCAGGCGTACGAATTACATACGCTATTACTTGTCCTTCATCATCAAACTCTTCTAAGTCTGGCTGACGCCAACCCTCAAAAATGTATCCGTCTCTTGTAGGTACAGGCACACGAGTTGTACCAATTTGCTCACCTGCCGGATTTAATATATACACAACATTTGCGGTGCTATTATCATACGTCCCATTGTTTAATACAAAAGTAACGGTTAAATCGGTACGGTAATTTATATCGTGGTTGTCTAGCCATTGCCAAAAGTGTATGTCTTCCCAATTGCTTGGGCGTACAGAAAAACTACCTGCTGTATTACCGGAAAAAACGCCATATGCCGCTATAATATTGGCATATGAAGCAAGCGGTAGCGGGTCTTCATCATGTGTCGGGTTAGAGAATATACCGCCGCCATCGCCTGATGCAGTATTATTGGTAATTCCGCCACCGGTCATGTTAATTCTGGCCCCGGAAGTAGCGCTTCCTGTACCTACCCAAACACCTCCGCCATCAAGCGCGGCTGTATTACTATCAATTGCACCGTCTTCCATACGGAATAAGCCACCGCTTATACGCACACCACCACCACGTACAGCAGTATTGTTTCTTATTGTGCCGTTTTCCATAGTAAATTCGCTGCCGGCACCTGTTACAAATACGCCACCACCGCCGTTGGCACTGGCAAGGCCTGTTACCGTATTGGTGTGTATCTCACCGTTTTTCAAAACAAATCTAGCATTACTTTCTAAACTTACTCCACCGCCATTTACAGCAGAGGTATTATTGTTAATTACCGCAGTACCACCATCCATTGTAAATAGAGTACCGCTGCCTGTAAGCAACACGCCACCGCCTCTACTGGCGGCGATGTTGCTACTGATTACACCACCTTGCATATCGAGCTCGGTATTAGTGTGCAAAGATACACCACCGCCACTGCGGGCGTTATTGGCACTAATTGTTCCATCAATCATATCAAATACACCTTGGCGAATATTCACACCACCGCCGTTAGCAGGCGTTTCATTATTGTTTATTGTACCAGCATGCATAGTAAAAACTGTTGCTGTGCCTTGTATAAGCACACCGCCGCCGCCCATAGCATTTGATGATTGGGATGTGCGTGCTGCGTTTCCACTGATTATACCGCCATGCATATTAACGATTGAGCCAAGGCTCGCATGCGAGTTAGATGCCACGCCACCGCCATTACCTTCTGATATATTTCTAACAATACTTGCACCGGAATGCATATTAAATGTGGTACCTAAACCTATATGCACACCGCCGCCACCTGTGCCGGTTGTATAAGCCGTGTTTCTCTCAATTGTTCCGCCACGCATATGGAATACAGCGTTAGATTCATTGTTCAAACCAATACGCACTCCGCCGCCATGCATGGCTACGTTTCCTTCTATCACTCCGTTATACATTGTAAAAATGGTACCTTGCCCCTGCAAATGCACACCACCACCGCCTGTAGCGTGTCCTACACCGGTAGGAGTTATATTGTTGGAAATTTCGCCACCATGCATGTTAAATGTTGTTCCTGCTGGGTTACTAGCGGTAGAAAGAGATTGCGCAGTAAGCACGCCACCACCATTGGTGGCTGTGTTTCGAGTGATAACTGCTCCGGCATACATATTAAATACAGTGCGTACAGCTAAATGCACACCGCCGCCGCCAACAATATTGTTGGCATTAATAAACGCTGCCGTATTGCCGCTAATTGTACCGCCTCTCATATTGAAGGTAGCACCGGTACCACTGGTTAGGCTCGATTGGATACTAACACCGCCACCTTGTCCGGCAGTGTTACCGCCAATTGTACCGTTATACATAGTAAACGTACCTGTACCATGCATAAACACGCCGCCACCCAAATTTGTGGTGCCTCTGCCTACAGTTGAGTTGCCGGAAATTTCGCCGCCAAACATCGTGATATTTGTAATTTGTGTTGTTGTTATATTTACAGCAACACCACCGCCGCTAGTTGTGGCTGTATTATCGGAGATTAATGCTCCCGGATGCATATTAAATCTAGTGTTGTTGCCCAAAAACACGCCGCCGCCAGCAGCAGCAGAGCCACTACCCGTAGAGTGATTGTCTGTTATTGTGCCACCTTGCATGTCAAATGTGGCAGCTGCGGTGCGAGTATTGACAGTTGACATAACGCCTACGCCACCACCTTGCCCGGTGGCAGTGTTTCCGCTAATAATTACCCCTTCGTGCATGGTAAACGTACCCAAGCTATGCATAAGTACGCCGCCGCCTGCGCCTGTTGCGGTATTGTCGGAAATTTCGCCGCCATACATAGTCATATTTGATACTTGTGAGCCGGTTGCATTAAAACCAACACCGCCACCGCCGCCACCGGCTGTATTAGCAGAGATTAATCCGCCATGCATAGTGAATGCACCGTTGTTGCCTACGTGCACTGCACCACCAACACCGGTAGCATGATTATTTGTTATTGTGCCGCCAAACATAGTTAAAGTCCCGCCTACGCCACCGCCGCCAATGGTTACGAGCTGTATGCTACCTCCACCGCCGGAAACCGTCCCGTTACCGGCAAAGATAAAGCTGTTAGCATCTGCATCGCCATCTGCGCCTAAAGTAAGCATACCGCCAGCTTGCACAATAAAATGACGAGAATCCAAAGGTGCTGTTAATGTATGCTCATCGCTACCGTCAGAAATAACCGTTACATGCCTGTCGACAGGAATTGTGATAGTACCGGCCATTATGAAAGAGCCAGTTAGCATTATTGTAAGATCTTCGGTAATAGGCAACAGGTCATCAAGGTCTGTTGCATTGTCAATGAAGTGTATAGTGCCACCGAGTTGCGTTATCGATATAGGCTCCAAATCGGGCATATCTTCAACGTTTAAAACAAGCGTGTAAGGACTTTGGGTATAATTATCTCCATTATAAGCGCGCAAGCTCCATTCACCTGCATCTGTTGATGCAACCGAATCAAACCTCAACTCGATTAATGAAGTATTATTGGCGTCAATATAAGAAACACCTTTATCAACTCGTCTTGCGCCGTCCTGATACCACCACAAAGCAATATTTTCAAATATTGGCTCTATCGGCTGCATCTGAATGGCTCCCGGCGATACACTCTCAAATATATCGCCCGGCAAAGTTAGATATGACTCGGTAGGTGGCGCAAGATAAATGTACATGCTAAACACAACATCTTCATCACCCACATAGGCCGTTGCTTCCGCCGGAAAATATCCTGGGTTAAAAGATACCGTCATATCATTACTAGACGATATGACAGAAGGATAAACCGACAGACCTCCTACCGCAGCAACATGATGCGCAGGCACAATCCCAAACACCAAAGCTATAGCAAGAATCATTGAAACTATCTTGGTCATTGATTCGGCTCGTCTAAAACTCGATTGCGAGTTTAGACAAGCCATGTCAATGACTTTGCTGAAGGTTTCTACCATTTTCATAATATCTTCTCCTTACTGAAACGTTAGTACTCAAAGTTCAGTTTTAATTTTTATTTATAAGTGCTCTCTCAAAACACAAACACTATTTCGACAAAAGCATGAATGCATTTATATTACCCGAAAACAATTCCTCTGATTCCTTTTAAATCTTTAATTGCTCGACACGACAAGCCATCTTTCTTATTGTAGGCACAGTTATTATACCTACTCTGCATGATTTGTCAACATCTTTCGGCAATTTATACAAAAATATTTGCCGCGGACCTGCAGATATATTCTACCTACGCAAGGTAGGCAGAATATATATTTATTTTGCCTACCTTGCGGCGATTCAACTGTTAACAAAAAAAACTGCCGTGTTTGCACACGGCCACCGTAGGGCAAAATTTTACTTGCATTACATCCATGTTGTGTCTTCATTACTCAGAAATAAAGTCTCGAATATTTTCTTTTGTTAGTGGGGTGCTTGGCCACAAAGTTATCTCATTGCTCCAGCCTTTAAAATATATATCGTATGCGCCTGCAAACTCGCTTTCAGGCACCGGATGGTCATTGATAAACCATCCGGCTTTTTTGTTACTTCTTCATCCCCTCGCCGCCGGAACCATTCTTCAAAGGCATGTGTTAACTCGATATGCGTAACTAGGCTGTCGTTTTCTATTATCAGCCGTTTATAAAAAATTGCATCTGCAATATCTGGATGGCGAATGTCGTTTATCAAATTTATTCCGGGTCTGCCGTCCGGTGTGGGGTACGCGCAGTAGTAATAAATGAAAAAACCACCGTCTATTTGTACCAACTCACCATCACGGTAAGAGTAAATAGATTCCATGTGAAACCCTGCCGCAGAGTAAAAAATCATTAACTCCGGTGCGCCGTCTTTATCTATGTCATATAAGAGAGCCGCTTGAGCTTGAGTGTTTCTTGAATTTGTTCTTCGTGGGTATCTTGCATGTCATTATGCGTATCCGACACTTCTTCAATAACTACGCTTATTTTCCCTTCTACAACGGGCTCACGGTAGCTACACGAGACTAAAAAGGACAAACAATAGCAAACCCAAATATTTACACATTTATATTCACCCTACTTTCAAATGGCGATGCCGGCAAATTATAGGCATTGTACAAAACAACCGCTGGGTTATCGCACCAGCCGTAACGCACTATTATAGCTTGTATATCGCCAATATCTGCAACAAGGGTATCGTTTTTTGTTACAGCATAAAAAAGATGTTTTTGCCCACCGTCATCTATAATTTCCAGCAAAGGATAGCCATTTTTTACCCACAGCCCTACAGCGTTGTCAAAAAACACAGTTAGCTTTCCGTTTTCTACTTCCGCCCTTTTAAATATTGGCCCATCTGCAACAATATTTTCGCCATAGGCAAGTTTGCGGGCTTGCCACGCCATTCTTTCACCAACTGTTTTTTTATCCAGAGGGTGAAGGTCATTCCATTCGCCGCAATCTATGCTTACAGACATGGCTGTGTTTGGTATTGCCAAGCACTGCCTCTGTTCTTCTCTTAATCTTGCCCAGTTTTCGCCAAAATTTTCTGCCCCACTTACGTGGTTGGCTAGTTGATTGAATATTATTGGCACATTTTTGCCAAATTTTTCTCGCATATGTTTTACTAAAAGGGTAAAAAGTTTGCTGTAGCCTTCCGGCTTACCTGTGTTGGACTCGCCCTGGTACCACAGGATTCCGTCTATGGAATAGCCAAGCACGGGTGCAAGCATGTAGTTGTAAACGCCGCCGGGGTTGCTATAAAGCCATACGCCCGGCGGGCATTTAGGCATTTCGGCTCCTGTTTGCCATTTCCATTCGCCGGAAAGGTCAAATTTTGAATGACGGTGTAGGTAAAGTGCATACTCCTTGCCGGGGATAACTTGGGGGTTATTGCCATCGCCAACAATGCGAATAACTATTACATTTTCGCCCGTTTTTAAAAGCCCTTCGGGCAGCGTACACGTGCATGGTGGGTACATATAGTCCACAGAAGTGACTTGTTCGCCATTTACATACACCTTTACACTGTTTACAAACCTGCCAAAGTTTAACCTAACCGAACCTTCTACTTTGGTTAGGCTTATTTTTTTGCGCAACCAAACAGAGCCGTGATTAGGCAAACCCTCGGAGTCTAATAGCATGCGTGAAGGCCACAGGATATCGTCATAATCGGGTGCCGCCCAATTTTCTGCAAAGCCTTTATCTTTTATTGTTAGTTCTTCGTACCAAGCCGCGATTTTTTTGTTTGCATCTTCGGTCGGCTCTTTTATATAATTCGGGTCTTTTTCCGGCAGCCAGCCTTCAATCGGTGTGCCGCCCGCCGGGGTACACACCAGCCCAATGGGAATATCACTGTCTTTTAAAAGCTGCCTGGCAAAAAAATACGGCACCGCAAACAGGCTGCCTAAATCGCCTTCGGCTGTACGCCAAACGGCATTGGTATTTGTTTTGGGTGCATCAAATGCAAATCCTTTTTCTACTTGAAAAAAGCGGATGCGGTTATCTTCTTTTATTTCCTCCGGCATTAAAAGCGCAGCGCGGCTTAGTGCGCCCTCCATGTTGGACTGCCCGCCACAAAGCCACACACGGCCTATATGAACATCTTTTATTACGTGCTCGTTTATGGTTAAGGTATGCGGGCCGCCGTAATCTTCGGAGAGTAGAATTATTTCAAAGCGACCATCCGCCCCACAGACGGTCTTGAACACTTTTTTCCTTTGGCACATGTGCAAGAAAAACAAAACTACTTCTTCGCCGGGGTTGCCCCACCCCCATATTTTTGCACTTTTTGTGATTACCATTCCGTCGGAGAAGAGTGAGGGTAGCTTAATCATTGCTGCCCTCCCGTAAACTATCGACTAGGCTGTTTACCCTCTCTGCTATCTCTAAGGCTTCTTTTGCCATTTCGTCTGTTAGTTCTATGTTTTCTTCGCACGGGTAGTTTGTGTCAAAGTAGTATGTCGTTAGCTGGTGCAAGTCGCCTCGGATAGCTTTATCGACTTCTGTTCCGGATAGCTCACAAACACGGGCGTACAACTTTGCCAAAGAATGAATGTGCAAAATACGCAAATCTTCTGTCGTGCCGTTATGCTCGATGTAATATTTCAGCCTTTTTTCTACTGCTTGTTGGCAAAAACGGCCACACGGGTCAAAATTTTTTAGCATATACATATCCTTTGCGTACTTCATGTCTCGGTTGGAATATTCTAAGTAACTTATGGTTGCCATAACACTATCCCCTCTTCTTTTATATATTTGTTGGTGTTGAATGTGCCTTCCGGTTTTTCCAGTGCTGTGGATTTTGTAAAAAACAAATTAACATTTTGCCTTGGGTCAATTTCATCGGCAAGGTTAAGCAGTGCACCCCGCTGTTTTGGGGATAAATCGCCATCCATTACAACAGCAATGTCTATATCGGAACAAATTGTGGCGGTACCTCGCGCTTGCGAACCAAACAGGATAAGCGAACAAGCAGGAATCTCCAGCTTATTAAACCGTCTCACATACTTATCTACAAAGCATTTAACATCATCTCTCATGTCAACACCTCTTTCTGCGTCCATTATACAAACCAACCGCCTCTTAGACAATGTCTTAGAAACATTGACAAGCCGCTACCAACAAGCCTACAATGAAATGGTTGTACAATTCAACGTTGGAAGGACACAATATATATGAAGAAAGCAATTGTTTTTGCCCTACTTACCGCAGCACTATTAACATTCTTTGCCGGATGCAATACACAGCCGGAAGAACCAACAACAGTGCGTATCGCCGCCCTTCGCGGCCCCACGGCCCTTGGGCTTTTGCAGTTAATGGACGCACAGGAACACGGCCGCACAGCAGGCAACTATTCATTCTACCTACTTGGCTCGCCCGACCAAATTCCCCCGCTTTTGGCAAGGGGAGAAGTTGATATAGCTGTTGTACCGGGCAATTTGGCTTCCATTTTATACAACAATCCGAATATGGATATTCAAGCATTGGCTATTGTAACCCTAGGCGTGTTACATATTGTAGACACCACCGGCGACATACACTCAATTGCCGACCTAGCAGGGCGCACCATTTTTGTAAGCGGACAAGGTGCAACCCCGGAATTTGCTCTGAACTATGTACTAACGCAAAACGGGCTTGTCCCCGGCGTAGATGTTTTTATAGAATTCCGCTCCGAACATACAGAGCTTGCCGCCCTGCTGGAAGCCGGACAGGCGGAAGTTGCACTTCTGCCCGAGCCTTTTGTAAGCACGGTGCTAAACCGTGTAGACAGCTTGCGTATTGCGCTTGACCTACGAGAAGAATGGGATAACGTGCAGCCGGACTATTCCCTTATAATGAGTGTAGTTATTGGCACAAGGGAATTTATAGAAGAAAACCCGGCCGCATTAGAAATGCTGATGGCAGAATATACAAATTCTATTTCCTTCGTAATCTCCAACGTACCGGAGGCGGCAGAACTTGCCGCACAATTTGAAATTATCCCAAACGCCGCAATTGCAATGCAAGCACTGCCGCGCACACATATTACTTGGATTACCGGAGAACAAATGAAACAAAACTTAACGGGCTTTTTAAACGTACTATATCAAGCCGCCCCGGCGTCTATAGGTGGTCAGTTGCCTGATGAAAACTTTTTCTTTCTTTATTAAAACTTTAGCGGTAGTTGCTTTTTGGCTGATTGTTTGGCAAGTTGCAAGCATGCTGGTTAGCAATACCATTATTTTAGTTTCGCCGCGTGTTGCATTTGCGCGGCTTTCCCAGTTGGCTTTGCAAGCCGACTTTTGGCGCACGATTTTTACCAGTATGTGGCGCATACTGCAAGGGTTTTTGCTTGCTTTTGGGGTGGGAATTACGCTTGCCACCATTGCGGCAAAGGTTAAGGTTTTTGATATGTTGATTAAACCAGCGGTTAATGTTATGAACGCTGTGCCGCTGGCGTCATTCGTTGTGCTGGCGCTCTTTGCTATGGGCACGGCAAGGCTTTCTGTTTTTGTGCCGTTTATAATGGTTTTGCCGATTGTTTTCCATAATATGCATAAGGGGATAACCAACACCGACCCTAAGCTGTTGGAAATGGCGCAAATTTTCCGCGTACCTTTTTGGAAAAAATTGTTGCATATATATGGGCGAAACACCCTACCCTACTTGCTTGCCGCCGCACAGGTGGGCATTGGTTTTGCATGGAAGTCCGGCATTGCGGCAGAGCTTATAGGCCAAGCACGCGGCACCATTGGCGGCAGTTTGCACATAGCTCGCATACATTTAGAAACCGCCGACCTTTTTGCTTGGACAATAGCCATTGTGTTGCTTAGTTATTTAATGGAACGGATATTGATTTTGTTGTTTGGGGGTAACAAACGTGGTAACGCTTAAAAATGTATGTAAAAATTATAACGGCAAAACAGTGCTGGAGAATGTTAACCTTACGCTGGAGCAAACTACAGGTTTAATGGGGCAATCCGGCATTGGGAAAACAACATTGCTAAACATTATTGCAGGGCTGGTTAAGCCGGATACGGGAGAAATAACCGGCATAGAAAGCAAAAAAATCTCTTTTGTATTTCAGGAAGACAGGTTGTTGGAAGAAGAAACCGCATTAAAAAATTTGTTATTCGTTTCTGCCGACAAAGAAAGAGCTATATCTCTTTTAACCCAAGCCGGGCTTGCAGAAAGTTTACACAAAAAAACCGCCAAACTAAGCGGCGGCATGAAACGCCGGGTATGCATTTGCCGGGCGTTGATTGCGGATTACGATGTATTATTGATGGATGAGCCCTTTAAGGGTTTGGACGAAGAAATAAAATTAAAAACCATGCACATGGTAAAAGATAATCTGCGTGAAAATGCTACGGTGTTACTTGTAACCCACGACCAGGCAGAGGCAGATTTTTTTGGCGGAAAAGTGGTTAAATTCTAAGCTTTTCTTTCATACAAGCAAAACACATACTTTATACCCTCATGTTCTTTTGATTCGGTCTCCTCTGTTTGCATCCAGCTAAGCATTTCATCTACATTTGGGAAGAAAACATCGGCAGAGGATTCTGCGTTTATTTTCGTGACATAGGCGAACCTGCAGTGTTCTATCAATTCTATATAAACAGCCTGCCCGCCTATTATAAAGATGTCGTCTTCGTCGTATTTTTCCAGCTCCTTAAGCAAATCTTCAGTTGAATTGCAAACAATTGCGCCGGGTATTTTCAAATTTTTGTTTCGGGAAAGTACAATGTTGGTACGGTTTTTAAGCGGCACCCCGCCGGGTAAAGATTCCAATGTTTTGCGCCCCATCACTACAACTTTACCTACCGTTAACCTGCGGAATCTTTTTAAATCTTCGGGCAAATGAAACAGCAATTTATTTTCGCAACCAATGCCCCAGTTTTTGTCCACTGCTACTATTAAATTCACTGTTACACCGCCACTTCTATTGTATGTTTAAACGGATGAGGCTTGTAATCTTCAAGCGCAAAATCATCCACGGTAAACTTATAAAAATCCGCTACACTAGGATTCATCGTAAACACAGGAGCCTGCCTTGGCTCTTTTTTTATTAACTCTTCTACTAAGGGCACGTGCCTGTCGTAAATATGCGCATCTGCAATAACATGAACAAGCTCGCCTGCTTTTAGCCCGCTTACCTGCGCCAACATATGTACCAAAACAGAATACTGCGCAACATTCCAGTTATTTGCCGTCAAAAAATCATTGGAACGTTGATTTAGTATGGCGTTAAGCCGTCCGTTCTGCACATTAAATGTCATGCTATATGCGCATGGCGCAAGCCCCATGGCATGTAAATCCGCATGGTTGTAGATGCTGGTTAGTATACGGCGGGAAGAAGGGTTGTTTTTCAAATCAAAAAGCACCCTATCTACTTGGTCAAACTCACCCTCTGGGTATTTGTGTTTAACTCCAAGTTGGTAGCCGTATGCTTTGCCAATAGAACCCGTTTCATCCGCCCAGGAATCCCATATGCGTGTTTTTAGTTCGTTAACATTGTTGGACTTTTTCTGCCATATCCATAGTATTTCCTCTATGCAACTTTTGAATGCTAAGCGGCGCAAGGTTAGTGCAGGGAATTCTTCGCTCAAATTGTATCGGTTGACAAGGCCGAATCCACGCACGGAATGTGCTGGGGTACCATCTGCCCACTTTGGGCGCACGCTTTCGCTGGTATCTGAAACGCCGTTTTGTAGTATCTGCTTGCAATTTTCTATAAAAATAATATCCGCTTGGGACATAGCATATCACCCTATCCATTTTTTCAATTATAAATGAATCAAACTAAAATTGCCATAACACTAAGATATGTCACAAAAAAACCGGCAGTTATAGGAGATGCAACTCCTGTAACTGCCGGACCTTATTTATTTTATTCTACTATCTAAGTGCAACCACTACAGATACTTCGCTATCGCCGTCTTCAGTAATATCGATGTGTGTCCTGCAGTCCACAGTTACTACTGCGCTACTGTTTAACATACCCGCAGGTGTTCCCAC
>Ga0123355_10016590_pt1 | contig 11616 bp, 8 predicted proteins | sample TergutEmb28metaG_3_FD_89872 | JGI IMG/M metagenome (GOLD analysis project Ga0123355, IMG submission 89872) | Embiratermes neotenicus P1 segment gut microbial communities from Petit-Saut dam, French Guiana - Emb289 P1 | ecosystem: Host-associated > Arthropoda: Insects > Digestive system > Gut ...
AATGAGTACCAGGAGTATTTCCTGGGGGTAAAGGCGGCCGGTGCGTAAGGCTGACAACCTACCACCATCCTGTGCCGTTGTCACGAAATCTGGGAACTTTAACTTCCTGGAACCCTCTGGGCCTGTCCAGGTCTGTAATGGGACTGTTTTTTTTTTTAACTAGGATTATACTGTCATGTTTATTCTTAAACATTCTTACATATTTTTCAATATTACATACACTGCCCTTCCAGGTCTTCATGAATAAACAATTGCTAACAGTTTGGTAATACTTCACAAATAACATCCTACACTATTATCTCTCATTTTTATTATCCACAGTACAATTTCCAGCCACCAGGTTTGAAACCTGCTGCCAACTTACCAGATGTTACTGCAGCTTCAACCATGCCCCCCTCTACAGGAATGAAGATGTTGCACACACAGGGTCAGCTGTGTGAGGATAAGCAATGCATAACCAGTGACAACACGCTGCATGATGCATGGTCCTTCTCTGGCAGCTTCACTCTGGATCCTCACAGGTCAAAGGAAGTGACAGAGCTGTAGAGTAGATCATGTCAGCAACCAATACCAGTACTATCACAGACTTGTACTCTGAAATTGGTTACAGAAACACATATTTTGTCCTCACTGTTATTTCATAACAAATACATGTATTTCTCTATACTTTTTTATTTCTCACTAGCTACGATTATACACTGTCCAATGTCAGGATGATTAACTGCATCATTAATCTGAGAGGCTGTGGCCTAATATAAGGTCCTGTTCTATAGGGTGTCCCACTCGCTACCAAACTCGGCAATTCTTTAATAATTTTACCACTAATGAGGATATTGCAACGAAATTTGAAGCGGACTACAGACACATTCCTCTTCATTTCTCACACAACGAATGTAGTGCTGTTCAAATTTCGTTGCAATACCTTCATTGGTGTTAGAATTATTAAAGAAATGCCGGGTTCGGTAGCGAGTAGGACACACTGTATCATTTACTTAAAGTTAAGAGGCAGTCTTCATGTTAAGGTCTGAAGACAGGGCCCCCGATTATGAAGCAGGAGAGCTAAGCACTTCACAATGATTTTCAGTACTGAACAGAGATTAAGAACTGACAATAATATATAAGGAACTGACAATTTTATTGACCCTTGCTGCAAAACACACTAACTGGTAAGAAAAGTCTCATGGGTGGGTGATGTTACTGCTAACATATTTCATACCCTGTGTTGAGTGTTCTCCACCCCTCAGATACGTGTATTTTTTTTTTAATGACATTACACCTCTGCCCCTAGCAAGTGTGGATTTCTTGGTAGAAGAACCACCATTTTTTGTACACAAATTAGGCGCTACCGATACACATTACTGAGGATGTACTATAGTTGGCAAACCCCCAAAAACAGACAACCACAAATTTCCAAAATCCATGTTCGGCAGAAGCATGTTTGGTGAGGTACTATGCCATCATCCACAACACCAACTGCTGGCCTTCATTCCCTAAATGGGCATCAGTTCAACATTGAGGACATTTGCAACGAATTGCAAATTGACACTGTGTCTGGTAAGTCCGCTTCCTTTTCTCAACAATCTAAACATTAGACCATTTAACATTTCAAAAATCTTGTTCATGTAATACATATCTCAGTACAAAGAGACACAAATGATATATTATATACAGATGTTTAGTAAATTCTTGGCCTACATTATTGCTTTCAGGCCACAGTGACAAAGTAGTTTACAAAGACATTTTAGTCTAAGCCCAAAAGTGTTGAATTTTCTTGAACATTCATAATAGTGGCGAAGGAGAAGAAGGGGCAAATGTTATGTAATGTTACTACATTAGCAGCCATTTCACTGTAATCAGAAAGGTAAAATTGTCCCTGTGCACACCAGAAAGGCACATTGGGGAGTGGAGGTACAGCTCCACTCATTCTCAATCTTGGCACTAGAAAATAAGTGTGGTAATAAACAACTACACAACATCTCACATTTATCGCACATTGCCAATGAGAGAAGAAATAAAATGCCTTCACTGCAACTGCAATATAGTGTAACTACCATGTTCAAGCATTAAACTGTTTCATCATTTTTTTTTAACCTAAGCCCAGAAGTTTGGAATCTTACAGCTGTACTTTGCATTCAGTGTAATGCATCCTTCTCACAATGATGTCTGAATATAATACCTGCTTTTATGGATGCCATATCAATACAAAACCAAGGTATACAAACTTGGATGCCCAAGTTTTAACCCACTAAATCTGATCCTTTCTTTACAGCAGCTATTACATGCCATGTTTCCTAGAACAGAAATCAATTATAAAATTACAACTTGTCATACACAGAATTGATAGTGAATACAGGCAGCATTTCACTACTTCACCTTCTTCACAATTTGGCTTTTTCATAAAATACATTAGTGCTCTCAAGACCTGGCAATGCTAATATATTTTGACAAAAGAACAATGACATTACAGTGAGACTACCTGTTAATACTCAGCACCCACCAAGGGGATACAAGAATTCAATTGAATGTTTGAATGCCAGTGTATTAAAAGACAATCCTGGAAGAACAAAATGGAGTAACTTTAGTGATCAAGTTTCATTATCACCCCACTAATTAGTAATCTGCAGTTACAGCATACAGTATTACTTTCTTCCCTCATCACTCAAAAACTTTTGTTTCAATACTGCTGGCTGAAAACCTGGACATTTTAAAATATATTAAAAATATGCCCAGATGTATATTTTAAGCCTGGAAAAGAGGCCATAGGACGTATGGTAACCTTCCCTCAGGTGTAGGTTCAGTTATGGGTTCAAATCCTGCTTGAGCATTTAATATTTGAGCTCTGGCTACTTTACATACTGAATACCCAGGTGGGTGGTCAAGTTGCATCATTTTATATTCATATTTGCGTTTGTCCATCTTGAAAATGTCAACATATAGTCATACATGCGTTAAAATGTCATCGCAGCAATGAATTCCTACTGCATACATTTCTAGCCCTGCAGATCTATTCTGTTCTGGATGCATGTAAACAGCTCGTTAACACGCGAATTCAATCATCGCACAACAGACTGAATTGGTTCCCTCCTCCTACTACTGCTACTACTACTACTACTACTACTACTACTACTACTACTACTACTACCACTACTACTTCTACTGCTGCTGCTGCTGTTGTTTTATTGCTGCTTAATTATATTTGTGTGAAAACATTACTTCTCGATTCCGTCTACGCAAAGTTTATTGGACATAACCTCGAAGTTCCTCACCATCGCCACGTTGGTGTACGTTGATGTACGTACGAATTACACGTACTATTTTTGCATGGTCCATTTCTATACCTATTACCACATTCGTTGACCAAATGGTTCAGTACTTATCACCATCATATCGCAAGCTACAGAAAGTCTTTGCATGCCACCATGTCAATTTGCGCGCTAAAAAGTACCATAACAACGGTTCCGCATGACTAAACCTTTACGAACTGAGACGTCATGCCGATACATGCCATACTCTGATCCATGCCATTAACCACGTGCTGCTACGTCACTCCTGTTTTTACCACGGGCCTGTTTAACGAGCAGCAAGTCCTTTCACGAGAGGTGAAAATGCTAGTGAGAAAGATGGTAATGACGGGAGTATATTTAACAAAACCACAGATAAATAATAAAATGAAACAAAATGACAAGCAATTTGTCAAGTGGTACAGAAACTTTACTGTCACATTTACTTGTTTTAACGCACGGTGTGACTGAGCTAGCGAGTTATGTCAGACTAATCACGTTTAGATGACTGTGTGATGCAAAAGTATAGTGAGGACTTCGTGTTTATATTAAAATTATATCAGTATGTGGTGCAGTGATTCGGAAGACGAGAATGAACCTGTAGCCATTCGAAGACCAATCATTTACGGAGGAGAATGAATTATAGGGAGATCGAGTGGAGTTATGGCTATAACTGGATGTTTCGTGTTAACTTCAGCGAAAATGGAAGAACTCGGAATGACTGGACCATTTTGCACTGGGAAATCAACCAACATTCGTTTGTATGAGGAAAAAGTCTTCAAAAGCACTACAATCTGCTGATATCGCTGCTACTATCATTATAATTGGACGTAAAAGGAAACGTAATCGAAAACATTGGGCGGCAAATATTCAAGAGATGGAATAAAGAACTGAACATACTTGGAGAAGTCATAATGAATAGCCGTGCTGCCTTTAGAAGTTTTACAAGGATGATAGCAAGCGATTTTGAGTTATTGCTGCAACTGATAGGACCAAGAATAAAAAAGCGAGACACTAATTTGAGAGAGGACATCCCAATAAGCATGCATTTAGCTGTGACCCTACGTTTTTTAACCACTGGTGACTCATATCGTACTCTTTTGTACGCATTTCATATATCTGTCAGCAATATCGACTATCATACCAAAAGTGTGCCGATCTATCACGTCACTGACAGGATGTGTGAAGGTAAGTAAAAAATAACGTTTCATGGATATTATATCAAAACTAACAAATGCACAGAGGTGTGTGAAAGTATATCATACGTAAACACCATGTTCCTCTTACACGTTTCGGTCACTCATGCGGTCATTTTCAGGGAGATGCATTACAAAGGACAGAAACGTCGAAATATGACAGAGGTATTTGGACCAGTACATAGGCATAAAGTGATAATATTTATGTTATACACAACGTGATGGACTACACAAGTGTTAATAAAGTGATAAACTGTAAAAACAGTACATGGTTTAAAATACATATTAAGAATTAAAATACAGTTTAAAATATCTGTGATTCCAGTTGGTAGCGGTTAATTTGTATGCAGTAAATTACTATCCTGAAACGAAAAATGTGTGTGTGTGTGTGTGCAGGACCTAACTGATAACAGAGTAATAGACTACTGAATTTGCCTCAACCGAGTATGCTTCCAGCAAATGAAACGCCTGTTCTTTACGTCCCAATAGCAGATCAAGCACTCCCGCTAACTAGCTGTTTTATGAAATGGACAGTTAACCAAGGGAGCCTAACAAACATGTTTAATTACAGACTGACACGAACACGTCGCATAACAGAAAATGCGTTTGGGCTGTTTGCATCGGTATTTAAAATATTTCGCAAGACACGTAACGTCAAATCTACTACAGCTGAACATATTACACTAGCTTGCGTCATTTGTTTTAAAGATTCATTGCAAAGTAAGTATGTACAGCGTGTTCGAGGACAAATAACAAAAATATTCCCCTAACCAATGTGAATAAATATTTATACAATGGCAAAAGTGAATATAAATAACAGCAGCGAAAAATCCTAAAACACACTGTGACTATCAGTGAACTTATTACAGCAGAATATGCTGCGGTCCTTTTTGTTTCTTGTACAATACATACAAGGTCGGCTAGGGTACAATTCCCAATTCGTTGGGCCAGGGGTGTGTGTGTGTGTGTGTGTGGAGTGTGAGCGGTTGCGGGTTTGTGACGCCACTTGGAGTGAGATGTCCTCCACACGTTCCAGTAGCCCGGCTGTGTTGTCGGGCACTGAAGGTGAGACGCTTGATGTGGTGGGTTGAGCGACCTCGCAAACCCTGTCGGCGAGGTGTGAGGCGGAGTCCAGACTGCCCTCAGTCTGGCCGGCGAGTATGGCTTGGGCGTGCGGCAGTAATCGACTGGCCCAAAAGGTGCTAAGGAAATCATCCGGCAAGTCTTGTGTCAAGTGTCGGAGGAAATGCGATGGTTTACGGTCACCAGTCTCCTCGTGCGAGTGGAGTTGTCTCACGCGCTGTTCGCGTGAGGTGGACAACCGGCGCACCAGTTCAGCTTTTTAAGCCGGTCATTGGGATCATGCACCGGTGATGTGATTATATCCTTTACCTCGGCCGCGTGCTGCTCCTGGGGTTGAGACACCGCGTATTTGAATTTTGTTCTCTGGTGTGTGACGGCTGCTAGCTCAAACTGCTCCTTAGCCCGCACAAACCAGAGAGCTGGTTGGTCGGGCCAGATGGGTGGCAGTCCTACAGCCACTCTGTACACTGTAGAACCAAATGTGTAGTCTGCTGGCTCCGTCATGCTAAGTCAGTAATGGGTACTGCTCGCGTTAGTCGTACGCGGTCACCAGTATTTGGGTTACTGTTGGATAGGTTGTTGTTATGGAAAAACAACTACAGTAAACACATAAGCGTGGTTATTTATTGTAATTCTTAGTCACACAAAGATTAAATGCGTCGGTACGCAAGTCTGTGTAGGTGTTGCGGCGAGAAGACGGGATTGTAAATCTACAAATGACAGGTCACACTCATGACCTGGATGGCAGTAGCCTCCAGGTGTTTTAGAACTTAGAGGGGTACAGCGTAGTGACGTATACTGCAGCGGACCAGTATAGCTGTTCCGCCTCCTTCAGTTAATCGCACGGTACGGTGACAAATATAGTTCGCCATCCGGAAGGCTTCGTCGTACCTGAGGTCGGTCGCGTTCAAGAGGTATATGTCGATCGCGATTTGCTCGTGGAAATGATCTAGTTTCAGCTTCCTGCCGCGGACACGTCGGCGTTCCAGGTGGCCAACCGCAAGGCTTTACTCCGTGTTGTCCGTTTAACCCGTACCGTCGTACTCAGCTACAAAGAGGACAAGGGTTTTGAGGACAGCCCACGAGCGATCTGGCACAGAAGGGAGTGTGGGGACGGATGTGAGGATCCTGCGACGAAACTTCACACGTGTTAATGGGGAGGTTGTCTAGAAGATCGGAGATCTCCTCAATGGGTGACTGGTAGGGTTGGGGTGGGACCACCAGTTTCTTGGGCTTGGGTTGCGAAGGCTTTGCAGGATTCGCGGGTTTCTTTGTTTTAGTCACCGGGGCCTACCGTGACTTTGGGCGATGACTTTGCAGTCTTGCCCTTCTTACTGGCGTTTGTCACTGCACTCTGTGTAGGAGTTTCAGTGACAGTGGCGGGAGTGGGTTGGGAGAGTAGCCCAAACAACGCGGCCCAAGCGGTAGTTCCAACCAGGTTCTAGGCTCTCCTGCTTGGCGGATGGCCCAGCCCGATTCGCCTTCGGCGCGGTGTGAAGGCTTGTGCGACTGTTGGGAGCCTGGACAGGCCGATTTTTGTCCAGCGCTATCGCTGGACTGCCTGCTGTATGAATGGTTGGCAGGTAGAGCTTGTAGCAGTGGTAGGGCGAACATCTACCGTTTCATTCTTGCTGACGTTGCACTTAAAGTGTCGTTTCCGAGCATGTTGGATGTACCGACGGGTTTTCCACATATTTTATTCGCTCCATTGCTTGCGAGATGGATCACGTAACAATTACACTAGTTTTCGCCATATGTGTACCTACATATTTCTTGAGTTTTTTCATATCTACAAAATGAACTTACCTAAGAAGAAAACAAGTCTTATTTCCAAATGACAAATAACTGAGCATCATATTTTACGAATGAGACAAAAATTCGTCCACAGAATAGCATGATGCCCTATGTTGCAAGAGAAGGAATCTCAGCCCCCTCTTAGAATGTTGCATTCTTTTAAACTTCCTCATTTTACTTGGCAATGTATTGTATAATTTAATTCCTATGTTCCGTACACATTTTGACACTAATTATGCACAACTTAATATGGGGATCCAAGCTCCGGTGCTGAAAATTAACTTTCAGCTCAATGGCTCGCTGTTACCATATGCTATAGGTTATTATGACTACTGCTGCTGACACAAATGCTAACTTTCCTTCTCACCTCCACTTCTTACCAAGGGAAAAAGAATGCTGTTAGGTACACTGTGTAAATCAGCGATAGCGGAGGCACAAGATTTCTACTCAGGGGCTCAACAGGATGCACTCCAGCAGTTCATGCTGATGGCGGTGAAAGAAAGGAACACAAAACTCAATAGCACACAAGGAAATATTACCGATTTATTGTACATTTCTCTTCACAAGCTTACATGTTCACAAAAATTTTTTTTTCGCCACCTCTGACAAATTTTTACATATACTTGCAGAACATGGTGTATACTGTCCTGTTTTTCTGCCCATCATTCTTGACAAAGAAGTCTCTCCCATCACCTTGAATAGTTTGTGTTCCCTGAGTAACATTTTTGGCAGACTTTTTCACCTTGTGTGTGATTGGTCAGGCAATGAAACAGGTCTGTCCATCATTGCTTACTAGTATGCCTTACAGGACACTGCACCCATGGTTAATTTTCCTTTTTTAAAATCAAGTTCTCTGGGAACGAAATGTCCCCTGCAGAAAACAATGGAAAATCATGCATGATTTTGGTTAAAACATTGGTATCCCTGCCTACTCTAAAATTACAGCCCACAAATTTGTCAAAGTAAAATTTTTGGATTATACATGTGATATGTCCAAATGGCCTAGTTTTGTGCAACAAATGCCATGTTACAAGTGGACACAAACAAGTGAAACTTGAGAAGTTTTGGGTTTGTTCCAATTAGGATGAAAACACAGCAGTGATGAAGAACACTTGCACTTCCAATCTGGTGAAATTTATGATGCCCAGAATATTTCCTTGTTCATATATACTAAGGGTGGTTTGTCTTGGATATGAGCCAGATATTTGACTATAATATAAACCACTGAGCAGTCACTCCAATAGTATATGCCCATATATATACCTAATTGCACCTGTCCATCCAACCTACAATTACCTTTTTATATAAGTCTCAGATTTATCTCTAATGCTCTCTTTGAAATTATAATAAGCATCTGCCACTCCCTACACAAAATACAGACTTGCATATACTTATTAATTCAATCCAGTTTTGTTTGATGTTGCTGTCAATTGCTGAGTTTATACAACACTGAATGATTGGATGTTAAGTGAATACTGAATATGAAAGCATTTGGAAGGAAATGGTCACAGTAGAATTTGAGGTATTACACTGTTATTGAGATGTACTAAGGAAAACCACAATAGATTCTCACCAGGAACCTTTCCTCAGGTCAGGAATTAAATCCACAATGTCCCAAGTATAAAGAGAGGGTGCTACTCATTAGACCATCACTTTAGTCTGTGGGCTCTATCACAGGATAAAGGTGAGGGATTCAGGAGCCAAGATATAGAATTCCAACATATCAATTTTTAATAACTTAATAAATGCAAAACATCAAAATATCAAAGTCTCATGAAATAGACACACTACTAATAATGCTGTCCAGAGAAACTCAAGAGATGCAAACTTCCACTGCCATTGTGCATTATACAGACTACTGCCTTGTTCAACTCATCACAATAACAATGACAAGTTATAAACTAACAGTATAGTAAAATTCCTTTAATCTGGCTGCTGATAATTCAGAAATCCTGACAGTTCAGCACTTGAGGAAAATATTCCCAAGACCGGATATGTATGACTTGTGACCAGAAGTATCGCTATTGATAACTGATTCCATGACTTACTGTATGTCATCTGGGCATTATTGAGTGCATCAGGCTATCATAATAGCTTCAGAATATCCCAAGATGAATACACAGGGTACTGCTGGAAAGAGGAAACATAACTTTAATGATTCCTAAGAAATTTGAAATAATTAGGCTTAAAAGTTGTGAAAGCTGGAGCATGGTTCAGGCTGCACACAACACTGGACTGTCAACTATTTATGACATAAAGGAAGAGAAGGAGCAATTATGATTGTGACATCAAATGGAAGTGTAAAGGGCCTCACCAAGTGACATTGAAACTGACTAAATTAGTACAAGTGCTGAATAAGTGGTTTACAGCAATGTATTCTGAAGGAATACTGTGACCCCAACCACAATTATTGAAAAAGCTGTCTTTTTATGATGAAATGAAAATAACTGACAAGTGCACACTCTCTGGAGGGCTGGCTGCAAAATTTTGGTACTGTCTGATAATCCAGAATATTGATAGTCCAGCACCTGCTTGGTGTAATGGGTGCCTGATTACAGGAATTCCACTGTATATTATTTATAATGATGTCTTCTTAACAGTCAATTTTCTTCAGGGAAGGTCTATGTTACAGCATAACTGACTGTATGGCTAACAGTCCCAAGTTATTACAGTGCTAATTATTTCAAAATCCTTCTCTAAGCGAAAAACATAAACTATTAAATTTTACTGAACTCAGCATTTCAATATATTCTAATACTAACATTTTTTACCTTGTCATCTAACAAAGCAGGGCTCAAAAGTTTGCCATGTTAGTGACCATCAAGACTGTGATCACAATGATAATTCAGTCATTAACACAGATTCATAAAGTGTCACACATACAAATCCAAGTCAAATCCAAAGCTCTGTGAGATGGATTTTGTGTGTGGAGGATGTTACACTGCACAGGAAATATGAAGGAGTATTAACCACTGTTCAAGCCATCAGCAGTCAACTCCCCTGAAAATGTGCAGTACTACAAATCTGTATTCTGCACATAATTCACCACATATGAAATTACTTCTAATGGCAAACCCAAACCCTGCAGCACGATACTAAAAACAGCAATTTATAAATTCTCCTCTAATGATTCAGTTGCAATAGAGTTTCACAAGTCATTGTGCCTTGTTCATACACCAATGGTCAGTTGCCAAACTTCGAATGGAACTGAAGATCCCGTAATGTAGATAGCCACTACAGCAAACATAAAATATCACACAAGCCTGCATCAAGCTGTGAGAACTGTGTATGCAGACTGTAGTAGTCAGTAAGCTTAATGCCTGATCTCTTCTTACAAATTCAAATTTCCAATAAACATAAAAATAAGTAGCATATGTTAACCAGTAGTAACCACCACGTTCACAAAGACCATAGTCATACATTTTCAAACTGTCAACTAAAACTTGCCTGTAACAACACATGGACCCCATGGCAACTTAATATTTGATAATATAGATGTGAATCTCCTGTAAGCTTCAATTGGGTTACAGAACTGATGTTTATAAGGTACTTTTATAACAGGATTATGGATACCGTAGCATGTGGTTACAGTGTAGTTTGCAATCTGTGATCATGAATACAAATTAAACTTATGCTTGAAATGGCAGATTTTTTCAGGCCAGCAACAGTAACCTTGCACTGGTTACTATAATTAAAAATGTAAAAACAAGGCATTTATGAAAAAGTCCCTAGTGTTAATGTCTTCACCAAGCCTCTTTCTTTAAATTACAACACACACACACACACAAAAGAACAAGACACTACACTGCTTGGTGCTAGTAACCATGTACAACCACAATTTTCTGCAAGCTGCAGCCCACTCAATTATGTCAGGCACTGGTCATGATGTCCAAACCTGTTATGAACAAGTATAAAGGCTTTCTAATGCTCTGAAGTAAGGATGCCAGTCCAATACAATATTTGCTTGTGGTTTCCCCTCTATGTTCACCTCTCCAAAACACAAATTTACTTTCAATGGCATTTGGTATAATGGAAAACTTCAAACAGGAAACATTTGTGGCAAACGTACTGTCAAAATCTGATCTCCAGAGCCTCAAAAATGATCAACCAACATAAATTATTTTACCTCTTAATATGCTTACCCATCTCACTGATGGGGGGAGGGGGGGGGGGGTATAAAACTTTACCAAACATTTTCCTCTCAAAGATGGGGGGACATACGTTTGGTACAAAAAAAGATTTACCGGTGTTTAAAAAAAAAA
>Ga0123355_10016591_pt1 | contig 11616 bp, 17 predicted proteins | sample TergutEmb28metaG_3_FD_89872 | JGI IMG/M metagenome (GOLD analysis project Ga0123355, IMG submission 89872) | Embiratermes neotenicus P1 segment gut microbial communities from Petit-Saut dam, French Guiana - Emb289 P1 | ecosystem: Host-associated > Arthropoda: Insects > Digestive system > Gut ...
AAATGCTTGCTATCATTCGGTGCAGAATCTTTTGTCTTCCAGGTTGCTATCCAAAAATTTAAAGATCAAGATATATAGAACTATAATTTTGCCTGTTGTTTTGTATGGGTGTGAAACTTTGTCGCTGACATTGTGGGAGGAAAGGAAGCTGAGGGTGTTTGAGAACATGGTGTTGAGGAGAATATGTGGACCTAGGCAGGATGAGGTAACGGGGGAATGGAGGAGATTGCATAACGAGGAGCTAAATGATTTGTACTCCTCACCCAATATTGTGCTGTGATAAAATCGAGAAGAATGAGATGGGTGGGGCATGTAGCGCATATGGGGGGGAGGGGGGTGTATATGATCTTGGTGGGGAAACTGGAGGGAAGGAGACCTGGGGAGACCTAGGTGTAGATGGGTGCATAATATTAGGATGGATCTCCAGGAGGTGGGATGTGGGTATATGGACTGGATTGGGCCGGCCCAGGATAGAGACAGGTGGCGGGCGCTTGTGAGTGTGGTAATGAACCTTTGGGTTCCGTGAAATGCAGAGAATTTCTTGACTAGCTGCAAACCAGTTAGCTTCTCAAGAAGGACTGTGCACCATGAAGTATTGAGAGGGTAGCATTCCAGCTTTGTGTGTTCAAATCTTCAACTGAATTCCTACTGTCTTGGCTGAGATTTCTCCTTGTTCTCCTCAGTCACTAAGTGCATGTTAGGATACTACCTCAAGTTAGGCTATGACCATTTCCTTCCATATTCTCGCCTATTCATTTTTCACATGTCCAGTCTTTTGATGCGTTATTCACCTATCCAGTCATTTTATGCTCTATATGTAGATGGATCATTAAGAAAGTTCCCAGTATTTGAAAATAAAAGGCAAGATTTTAATAGATGAAACTGGTAATACGCAGTGAAGGTGTCACTGGTATGCTGTTTTTCAATGTAGTCTCCTTGATAGTTGAGGCACTTGTCACAGCATGTGATAAGTTATCCATCCCAGATGGATAGGATGATGTCTCTGTTGTATCAGCCACTTGTTGGTAGCATATTTAACATCTTTGTCACTGGTAAAATGATGAGGCAGTTGCTCCTTGAAGGTGGGAAACAGCTACAATTTGTCAGGTACCAAATCTTGAGTTTATGGGGAATGGTCCATTGTTTCTGATTGATAATGCTGCAACACAATGTGAGTCTGCCGTGTTGTGTGCAACGGGGCGTTGTCGTGGAGGAGCTAAGATGGTCAGGACCTCTCACAAGTTCTCAGTGTGGCACAGTACATGTCAGTGTTAACTGTGCATATTTGTACCAGGAAGTCCACCAGCAACACACCAGAGAAGTTGCAAAGATGGTGGCCAGCACTTTGTCAGTAGGTGATGCTAGTGGGTTTGCTGGGATGTTTCCACTCATTGGTTGATCACTTGCTGGTGGGAGTGAAATGATGATTCATTATCTTGCATCTAGTAATGACTTGTTGCAGGAAGTTATTTTATTCTACTGCATAATATTTCAGGACACTGCGACATTTCTACTGCTTCTTGACAGACATAGTACTAAAACACATCGGACATGATATGCTGCACAGTGCTGTAGGATAAACAAAGGCAGATGCCAAACACCACACAGTTACATATTTGTCCTTCTGAAAGAGTTCCTTGATGTGTGCTGTGTTGACTTCTGTCATTGAAGAGCTTTGTTATTTACTTTGATTGTTGTAAGTCACATTGTCCCTGCCAGTTGCACATATGTGGCACTTTTGGCTACCTGTTGCCTAGGTATGACATAATTTCTATACACTTTCATGAGCTGTTGATGAATATCAGCCGCCAACACTTCTGTTCCCACAGAAAGCTTGTAACTCGGACTGACAAGTGAGACCAGTTGTTCAAGTGGGTTACCATGTTGAACTTCTGCAGCTGTGCTTCTTTTGTGCATATGCCTGGAGTTACATGACTGTGAGCACTAGAAACATCTGTCATATATGTCAGCAGTATTTGAAAATTGAAGGACTTTGCGTCTTGAATTGAATTGAACCATTAAATTTTTTTTATCCATCCTAGTAGTCTGATCTTCTTATGGCATCTTTAATTAATCTTTAAAACACATGAATTACTAAAAGTTAAATGTTATTCAGAATTAAATCTTTAATTTTAGTTAAAATTGTGCATTGCAACATTCCTTGTCTTCAGTATTGAAGTTTAATATTGGCATAATATTCTCCATGGTTGTGAACATTATTTGTTTCTTTGTTGATCAGACTATTGGTCGGTTCCTTCTGGAGGTTTGTAGTCGGGAGTCAGAATTGTGGGTTGTGGCTGAAGCTATTGACACAATAATGGATATATTTGGAGAGGATGAAACTGATAATGTGGCAGCAGACATTAAACTTGTAGATAAGCTGCAGGCATTGTTACCATCACTCAAACAGAAGGTAAGAGTATGCTTTGAATAACATAGTAATTGGCGAAGTGTACATTTACTGATGGCTGTAAGTATAGCATTGTAAGGAAAACTTTTCATTTTAAGAATGAATGTATTGTAACTGTTAATGTCATTTCTTCACATATGTTTATTTTCAAAACTAGAAGATTGGAGGAAAAGTGCATTGTTTTATAATAACATTAGAACAAAGAGAATTTAATTTTTGCACCATTTTAGGTTTAACTTGTAATTTACAGGTTAACTGTAGATAGCATTAGATTTTTTAAAGTATAACACATCATTACACACTACTTTATTGGACTCAGATTGATAAAAAGGAGTAAGATGAATCTTAAAATTATATAGAAACGTGCTTCTAACGTATTAACAGATGAAAACACCACCATATTATAATAATTAATTTGAACATCATTTAGTTCTGTAACTCCTGTGTATTTCAGTCTAAATTGAGCATCTTCAGGGAGGCAGTTTTATGGATTTAGGAGTATGAGGGAGGTTTTATCTGTGTACTCCATTCTGCCATCACATATTGCCAAGTTGTATCCTTGTGATGTCTCAGCATCAGGTGAACGCTGGACACCAATAAATTTGGGTGTGGTTTTTGTCCTTCTAGACATGGATCTGTGATGACTGCACCACTGTATATGCTTAGTGTTGTGTTTCACTGAGATACTGGTAGAATGCAGCAACATACATACACAGCAGTATGGTCACCACAGGAGCAAAACCACACCTGAATTTACTGGTGTGTAGCATCCACCTAGTGTAAAACGCCACAGTGATGGTTTGACTTGGCAGTACGTGATGGTGTAATGTAATAGCCAGATGGTGCATGCTGATATTTATGGAGATTTATATTAAAGTAAATGCAACAGTAATTGAAACTGTGGTATGTTGATCAGTGAAATTATATATTTCACTATTATTATATTTGTTTTATAATGTGCAATTGAAGAAACATTAGTTCATATTGTATGCTTTACATTAGACAAAAGTTCTCAGGCTTTCGTAGCAGGTGCTTGTCAAATGCTGGTCTTAAGTGTTATTACACCATGTAGGATAATAAGTTTTTTCTGATGTTCTGAGGAATGTGCTGCCACTGTCTTCAGGGTAACTGAATTAGGTTCAGGGCTGTTACTCTGATTATCTCACTCTTAATTCCCATTTCTCATTGATTAGACATTTATCCCCTCTTCCTTTTCCATGGCTGTGGTTGGCCAAAATCTGTGTGCCTTTCATGTGTAATCCTCCCAGTCACTTGAACCAATTCATTCATCCTGAAGATGGAGACAGCCTGTCCATCTGAAACATCAGAAGAATCTAGTATCCTACATGGTGTAGTAACACTTAAGGTGCCTCCCATAAATCCAACCCCTTGTCCGTACTTCGGGGTATCGTGGACTCATACTCTACTCTACTCTGTGTCACATGGGAGGCGGTAACTGTTGTGGAGGTCATACTCTGATGAGGATTGCTATGACACAGGCTGGCTAACAGGGCTCTGGTCTACCCAAGCCAAGGTGGAAGGTATCGTGCTGAAGGCTGTATGGCACTGGGGTAGAGATTGCAGTGTCTTAAACGATCCCCATGGGGAACCAGGCCGCACCCCATTGTATATAGGCCTTCTGTCCACATGGGGCTCCATAGACGGTGGTGACTTAATATTTTTCCCCTTTTGTGTGGGAGGGCACCTTGTTGGGAACCCCGACAGATATAAATGAATGAATTAACCATTGGCCCTGGAGATGAAGCTTCTCTCTCCATTGGGACCCTGATGGGGGACATGGAGGGGGGGGGGGTGCCATTTACTGGGGACTTTGAGGGAAAGGTGCAGAAAATTCTGGAGACGGGTGTCTCTTGCTTCAGGGGCCTGTTGGGGAACCTGTGGAGTTGTTGACTGAGTATTTTTGGAGGGCTGCAGATAGGAAGCATCTCTGTCTGTGGGAACTCTGTTAGGGAAGCTCCTTTCTGGGGATTTGGAGGGATATGGAAGGACGGCTCAGGGGATGGACATCATCCCATGGGTGTCCATTAACCGGGAACTCTGAGAGATTATTGTAAGGGGTCTCTGGAGACGGAGCATCTCTCTCTATGGGAGCTCTGTTAGGGGAACCTGGAGGGAGGGCTCCTTTGCTAGGGGCCCTGAAGGTTATGAAGGAAAGGTTCTGGGGATGGGCATCCCACTTTATGGGGGCTCAGTTGGGCAACCTGGAGTGGGCTCATCTACCGAGGACTTTGAGAAGAGGATGAAGGGGGCTCTGGAGGTGTGGTGTCTCTCTCTGTGGGAGCTCTGTGAAGGGAGCCTGGAGGGAGGGCTTCCTTGCTGAGGACCCTGAAGGATATGTAGAGAAGGCTCTGGAGACGGGCATCTCTTTCCATAGGGACCCCGTTTGAGGAACCTGGAGGGGGGCTCATCTACCAGGGACTTTGAGAGGAGGTTGAAGGGGGCTCTGGAGGTGTGGTGTCTCTCTCTGTGGGAGCTCTGTGAAGGGAACCTGGAGGGAGGGTTTCCTTGCTGAGGACCCTGAAGGATATGTAGAAAAGGCTCTGGAGACAGGACAGGCATCTCTTTCTGTAGGGGCCCCGTTTGGGGAACTTGGAGGAGGGCTCGTCTACCAGGTACTTTGAGAGAAGGATGAAGGGGGGCTCTGGGGATGGGGCTTCTCTCTCTGATGAGGATCCATGGAGTAGGGCCTTTGGGGGGGGGACCTCCTTCGCTGGGAACCCTGGAAGATATGTTCAGATAGTCTCCAGATATGGGCGTCTCTCTCCATAGGGGCCCCTGTAGTACTGAGGGGAACCTGGTGTTTGGGGGGAGGCTCATATACTGGGGACTTGGAAAGATGGATGAAGGAGGACTCCTTACTGGGGAACTGGGATACATTAAGCAAGGCTCGGAAATGGGCGTCTTTTTCTGTAGGGACCCCACTTTTGGGGAACACAGATGGGCGTTTCCTTCTTAGGGCCTTATTATTAGAGGAATGTTTGTTAGGTCTTTTAGAGATGTTTAAATGCCCTGTAGATGCATATTTCTCCCCATAGGGGCCCCACTGGCAAACCTGGAGGGGGTTTGTTTGTGGGGACTTTTGAGAGAAAATAAGAGGTGTATCTGGGTTCCTTTCTTGGACACAGAGGTTATTAAGATTTTATGTCTGGGGGCCACGGCTTCCATGATCCGATATGGGGCACAAAGTGCCCCTCTATTAAGGCCTTGGTGCATCGGGGCTGAGAGGCCCTGAACCCAATTGCTAATCTATCTAACACCAAGGGTTATCATTTTCACCTTTGTGTTATATATTTGTATATTCACAAGGGACTGCTGCTATAATTTGGAATTTTGTGGTTTATCTGTTAACCCCATGTGATTATTGCAGACTGGGTCATCTGTTTGCTTTGGATTCATTTTCTTGTGGCTTATGTTACAGTTTTTATTGCCACTTTTTATATCCTTATCTTCTGCTGTTAAATTTTGATGTTAACAGAATATATAAACTTTTTTTTTGGTGTCCTGGAATTTGAGATTCTTTCTAATAGTCCATCTGAATAGGAAAGTTTCTCCTTTTTTATGTCTGATGACAGAAACAGATCCAGTGTTTGAAACAACGTGCTTTGGGAACTCCATATGGTAGGGATTGGCCATTCAATGATTTTTAAGCACAGGGTTCCAGTGAGTGTTACTTGTGGATAACCAAGTTATTCTATGACTGTGATCACTTCTACTATTAGAAAGCTCTTCAAACTGGGGAAAGGAGGCTTATGAAAGACGTAGTACTTTTTTATTCATGGTGAAAATATATTGCAGCTTGTTGTATGAAATGATAACTAATGTATGCAGCCATTGTCATATTTATGTACGATTTTAGTACTATATAATTTAGCAGTGATAGAAGTAAAGAATATGTTGATTCCCCAGATATCCGATGTTCCAGTAATTGAATCATGTTCACCAACTTGAAGAACCACATTAATTGACATTAAAACTTTAGTCTAAATTGAAATAAATTAGGAGTACTGAGATAACACTACACAGTTTGTCAGGTATAAAAGAAGTGTGAAGTAATTTCGTAGTTATAGGTAAACTGAAAGCTAAATGTTTAACACAGGAGAAGAAAGAACAGAAGAGTGATGGCACTGTTCTCAGAAAATTCAAATATACAAATATGATCCGAAAGAAACAAATGAAGGGGTCATCTGCTGGCTATTGCAGTGACTGAAATCACACCTGCATCTGAACAGTTACTGGCTACACAGTGAAACTTTGTGATTCCAGTCACCATTACATGCCAGTTAACAGTTCTGGTGATTCAGGTCTCTTCACTGTCTGACCAGCTGCTGCATAGGCTGTGAAATATAAAAAGTGACTTCACTCATGCACCCTTACATAAGATATCAAGTAACTGGCAGTGATGGTGAGCTATGAGTAACAGTAATAAGATGATTATTACTGTTATATCATTCATCCATACAAGATGATGTGCAGTGTCCAAAATAATAGCCATGTTTATGATTTTGTGGAATTTAATAAAAGTAGTAATTATTGTTAATATGAATATGTGGCTTATGCTTTTACCACATTAAGTACACATCAATTGGAACAGTCTTGTGCAGTTGAGATATTACATTTAAAGCAACAGAAAGTACTGTCACTCTGTTGCTAGCCAGTAATTGGGGGCTTCCATTTAATTTTTTGGGACATTCTTATTCTAAAGTGGTGTTGTTTTAGCTTTTTTCATTGTCATTAAATGTTTATAATTACTGGCAGCTATTAACAGTGTCGTCTGTATGTCATGATGTCATTAACATTCATATTTGTGGGCAGTTCTGTTACTTTTTGCTACCCTGCTTGAACACGTTTTATCATTCTATATTATTCTGATGATAGTATTTCACATTTGTAATCATTTACATTATGAGCTTTATCTATGATCCTTTGTTAAAAATAGAAACACCTTGTTTCAGGCCAAATACATAATGATGGACAATGTCCACACAATAAATGATTCTGAAAGCTCTGTCTATATTAGAAATGTTTAGTATTTCAGAATACTGAATGATTACAGTTCACTCATGAATTAACCCCTGCATTTTTTACCAAACTTCAGTTGAGGCGTACCGTAGTTGTTTCCCCATCACCAACCAATGTACAAACCATAATTTCATGTCAAATAAGAAAATTTGTACAATTTGTGATAAACTTACCATTTGCTGTTTTGTACACAGGTGCGTCTTCAAAAGAAGTCTCTAGGGGACCATTATCTAGTGGTTACAACAGCCAGTACAAACCTCGGCCCCTTCATCAAATATAAGTCAAACCGAGTCTCACTCATTGGTCATATGAATGGGCACGACGTGTAAACAGTTGATCAGGGCAAAGTATGGTTTCACTTTTATTTTTTATGGCCATTGTATTAACAGAAGTCTTATGTTCTTTTCATTGTTTAAGTATTTTATGTGCTTCATGAAACACTAATTGTGGTGCGTTATGTTCTGTTTTACAACACAAGTGTTGCACATTTTTGTTAGAGCCCTTATGTACAATGATACATGAAATTCAGTTGCATCTTTTGTTACTCAATGCAAAGCATGCAGTTTGCCGCCTGATATGTGTCATGCTGTTCTTGCATGATAATAATTCACTTTGCTTATGGTCATGGCTATTCAACTGTAGAGTGTAAATCTATCTTTACAAAGTTGTTTTGCTTGTGACATGTATTGTTTCAAAAATGCAAGATCACATAAGGGAAGTTTGATGTTGTTTAAGTATGATAGAAAGGTTTAATTTTTATTACATGAATTTTTTTGATGTACCATATTACATTATGCTCTGTTTCAATTTAAAATACTGGTAAATTTTTTTCCAGTTTGTATGATAAAATGCAAGCTGCAAACCACAAAGAATCCTCATGTAATATAAGTGTGCAAACAAATACAGTTTTGAAAGGCAAAGTCTGCTAACCTTTAAATTATGTTTTCTAAAAGGCAATTCAAATGTGAAGAGAAACTAATTTTTGAAGAACTTTTTATTTAAAATAAAATTATTGTTGATATGCTGGTCATATTCTTTGTACTGAGTACCAGAAACACCTGTGTTCTCCATTATCCAGTATTTCCACTTGAGGATTTGTTTGGTGTTTCAGGTATCCCATTCTTTCAGATATCATATCTGACTCAGCATGGCTGCATAGAGTACCCAAGTATGAGAGTGTTAAGGTCTCATTTGATAAATGACTGTGTCAAGTAAGGATATGAGGGAACAATTTCCAATTATATCATGTAGTTTGTTATACTAGCAGGCAGGCAGTCACTATGTAGCATCATGGGACATTGCTGATTGTCATTTTTGTTTGTTAGATTCTTATCCAGGACATGTTTAACCTTTAGAGCTCTGGATTTAGTAAAATGAATTGGTGGATCTGTCCTCATTAGTTGAGTTTTCTACATGTGCATATTATCCCACAACTTCAGCCTTAAGTCTTCCTTGATGAAGGCCCCAGTCTTCATGTCTTTGCTTGATCCCTTCGCTGACAGCAGACTGATGGAATCAGCATGGTAGACTTTGCTCAGTGCCCCTTATCTGATGTGATGCTTATAGTTCTCTGAAATGTGTACTTGATGTAAGAGTTCAAGCTTTCATGGTGGGTATTGCTGAAAATTATGTCTGGGTTTTTATATCATGCATTATAATGAGTTTGTTCTGATGTTTTGGTGGAACATGCTGCCAGCATCCTTTGGGTGACTGAATTTGGTGTAGGTGGATGCTGAATTGTCTGGGAGGAAATGTATTGATTATATAGAAGGGTTTGAAGAATTTTACAACTTTGTTGATAAGTGTGAGAGCCATGCAGAATATGTGATTTGGGAACTTAAGCTTCTTTGCACCCATCCAGAATGATCCTGGGGCCCACCTGGCCTCCTGTGCAATGTCGTTGACCACCCACAACCATCTAGTGGTGATGTTAAAGAAAGAGTATAGCTGGTACTTCTGCTTCCCCCCTAGGCCTTTATGACATGTTCTAGCATGAACTTATGTTTCTTATATCTCAAACTGAATACCAGTGAATTGGTATCACGCTGTGTGACATTCAGTTGCACATCTCAGATGAAGATCGGCTATGCTGACAGGTTTCTTTCATGTTTTTTTATCTTTTCCTCCAGGAAGGTACAGGTTATACACTTAAAACAAGCCATAACTACTACCTACTATTGTATGTGATCACTGTTTATGTAAATGTGATTGCATTTACTAAAATTATATGTACACTCAATATTTGCCATAATCATTGTAACATCAAATGTTGTAGGAGTCTTAGAATGAAGGGATTACATGAGCTGGTTGACTTCTCCGACCTATAAGGAGGTTACCCCCTGTTTGTCAGCAAGCTGTGTTTGATACCTTGTTGTCAAAAGGGATGAATGACTCGTGTCAAACTATAATGTCATAATGTAAGGGTTCTAAAGCAAGACTGGTAGAGGATGATAATACAAGTTTCTATGACTACACCTCAGACTCCTCTATTATGATGTGTAGTTTTCACACAACACCTCCCTAATTCCCTGTAGAAACTAATTAAAAAGTATTTGTACAACAACCAGGGCACTCTTGTAATTTGCTTGTGGGACACTCCATTATTTCACTTCTGGGGTACTCTAGTATTTCACCTCTAGCATTCGGTTTGTAACACTGCATTATTTTCAGTAAAATATATCTTATCATTCTGTGCAACCATTCACAAGTAGACTTGGAAGTTGTTCCTTAAGTATCTTAACCGATCTGTTATTTTGACTGCTTGGTCTGCAAGAAGATCCTACCATGACCAGCTCCCAGGATACAACATGCTGTCTCATTTCTGATGTCAAGTTGGGGTATGGACACAGCCTACCAAAGAAGTTGGAAACAGCATGTTCAGTGTCTCAATGTTTCATTCATCCCTGGCACAACTAGAGGTTGCCCTATGACTGTAGCATTGTGATGGGGCTACCCAACACTTGTATCATCTGTACATTGTCCACTGTATGATCCCTCTGCTTTGGTTAACTTGATCCCTGGCTCGAGATTGACTACAAGGCAAGATCACCCACATTCATCCAGTCATGGAGACCTGAATATTTTAGTGCCCACCAAAGAGCCTTTCTGAGAAAAGAACTCCACTTGCCGGTTCCAAGTACCAGACTTTGAGACCCATCCTCAAGCAGCAAAAACACAACCAGGGCCTGCATTTCATCACACTTCTGAGCTACAACACTCCATCACAGCTACTCCACATCATGCAGGTACTTTGTGGGACATCCCCTGTGTTCTACCACAGCCTGGAAAACAACTGAGTAACTGGCACTAAAGTTTTATTTCCTTGGAAAGTCAGCCAATTGAATAATATTGTCGTAAAGCTTAGCTTGGAGAGTCAGGGAGGTTTTCCTCCAGGATGATGACATTGTTCGTAGTACATAGGGTTAACTGTGGGAAAAGGAGCAGCCTTGATTTGCATTGTGAACACATTGGAAGAAGATACTATGATTGATTCCCTACATTTTGAATTTGAAGAAACAGAAAATGTATGTGATGTCAGTGTTATGAAATTCACAACTTCAGTAATTTGGGTTACCAAACATTTGTCTTTATTATGTGAAGCATTAAGGACAAACCATCTAAACAGAGAGGAGAGGGTTTCCCTTATCAAAATTTGTGAAGAATACAGTGATGTGTTGTACTTACCAGGAGACCAGTTAACTCTCACTACAGCAGCAGAACATGCTATACCCACTCCAACAATAGATCAAACATGGGGAATAAATACCAAACCTGATGGGATTCCTGGAATTCACAGAGAAGAAGTCCAAAAACAAACAGAACAAATGCTACATGATGGCATCATTGCTCCATGGAATTTTTTAATTTTGGTAGTGGCTAAGAAGGCAGATGCTTGAGACAAAAAGAAGTGGAGGAATGTGGTATAGTTCAGATAACTTAATGATGTTACTATTGGTAATAGCTTCTCTACACCAGTCATATCAGAAATTCTTGATGCTTTAGATAATTCTAAATATTCCTTGATTGACTGCATGAGTGGATTCCTTCACATCCCAGAAAAACTCGAAGACCAAAAAAAAAAAAAAAAAAAACAAAGTTTAACTCATAAAAAAGTAATTTTTTTTAAAAAAGGGAAAGTATGTCCTTGTAAAAATAAAGGGTGTATT
>Ga0123355_10016592_pt1 | contig 11615 bp, 10 predicted proteins | sample TergutEmb28metaG_3_FD_89872 | JGI IMG/M metagenome (GOLD analysis project Ga0123355, IMG submission 89872) | Embiratermes neotenicus P1 segment gut microbial communities from Petit-Saut dam, French Guiana - Emb289 P1 | ecosystem: Host-associated > Arthropoda: Insects > Digestive system > Gut ...
AACGGAAGGTACTTTGCCTTATCCGCAACTGCGAGGTACAGATAAAGCCTTGGACCATCGTCACGACCAAAAAGCATATTATAGAAAACTTTAAAGTATCGTTGTTGCGCGGTTAGGTTTTCTTTTTTTGTGGCTTCGGGATTATTAATAATGCTGTATAGGAATTCTTGAATTTCTTTTTCAGTGTGCTTGTTCTGCAGGAAATCCACGAGGGCTTTTAGTGTTTGTTTTTCTTGGTCAGACAGCCCTGCGAAAAACTCTGTGTTGAAATCATCGCGCAGTTTATAAACCTTTTCAGGGGCATAGTTTTCAAGCCAGAATTTTACTTTGCCAATGCGTATAGCATCAACATCTGTATTAAGCATTTTTGCAACCAACGCGTTGTCAAAGTTTGCAAGAGGCGCAACGGTTGCGAGCGTGCCGAAACTTATTTGATTTGCGGCTTTTGTATTTTTGAATAGACAAAGTTCAAACACGGATTTATCATAGTCCTCGATTTCGCCTGCAATGAACTTTTGTACTCCCCTATCAAATTCCATATAGTGTCGTGTTATTGTGTCGTCAAAGCCAAAATCGAAAGACGCACCAAAATCGTATTTCGCGTAAAGCCAACGAATAATTTCAGGTTCGTAAATCGCGAGGCATGTTTCAGGGGTTATATTAACGCCAGTGGACGATGCCATATTGCCGCTTGAGATTCCTTTAATTCCAACCCATGCGTAACACACGGACACTGGTGGCTCGTGGTTAAAGATTTCGCGACAGATACGGCTGCACACGTCAAAACTTCCGCCATCGCTGTGGTGGTCGATTCCTGCGGACTCAAAGACTACCCCTTCGTATTTCCAACGCATTGGCCAGTCGATTTTCCAAGCAAGTTTTATGTTCTTGCTTTTGCGTACTTTTACAGAGTGAGTCTTATCATCACATGCGCATTTATAATCAACAGTTTCGCCGTCATCAGAACACGATACAATAGTTGTCGAGTCCTTGCCGCAAGCATCACAATATATTTGAATCGGGAAATATGTTTCGCGTGCACCTTCGTCCCCGTCCTGTGTTTTAAAGTCCATGATGATGTCATAAATCTGCTTACGGCTTTTGATAGAGTGAACTATTTCGTTTGCGTAGTCCCCTGCTTTATATTTTTTGTGTTGCTGCTTTGTGTCGACAGGGATTTCGTTCATCTGCATTTCGGCAAGGGCTTTTTCAAACTCTGCTTGAAAATGGTCGCCATAAGTTCCATCGCCAAAAGGGTTCGGAATGTCCGCCAATGCACAACCGATATATTTGTCAAATGTGTCGCCAATAACTTTGGTGACGTTCTTTGGTACCTTGCGAAGTCTGTCAAAGTTGTCCCACGAGAAAATCATTCTGACTTTTTTGTCCATGCCTTGCAGGGCTTTGCCAACGTAATAATTTGTGATGAATTCACGAAAGTTCCCGATGTGGATTGAACCAGACGGGCTTATACCGCTTGCCACGACATATTCAGGCAAGTCAGGGTGTTTTTCCAGGATGTCCTGGGCTATTTTTTTACTCCAATGCATGAAAACAAAATACACCGCTTGGTGTATTTTTGCAATCTATTATTTTGTTCTGGTTCAAAGGAAAACTCTGTCATTCGGGCGTCCGCGGTTCAGGTGCCGAAGAGCGAAATCATATACAAATTGGTCACTGTCGAAATATTGAGCGTCATCAAGTGCGCGGTCGATTTGAAGTTGTAGTGCCGCGTTTTGTCTGTCAAGTGTGCGTATTTGGGCGTTACGATTAATTATCATCGCGAACTGAAAAACCGCAACAGTACACAGGACAAAAAACAGCGAAATCGCTGAAATAACTATTAGTTGGACTTTGCGTTTTAATTTCAATTCATCAATTTCTGACATGACTTATTATAGCATTTTATGCGTTTTCAGTCAAATAATTCGCATATACCTAGATAACAATAACGCGAAATTTATTGCACTAGTTTTCGAGGCATAATAAAATATAGTTTATAAAAAGGGGGCAACGGATGGATATTTGGATGGCTTTTGTGCTTGGTCTGGTGCAAGGTGTCGCAGAATTCCTGCCGATATCCAGCAGTGGGCATCTACTTTTGTTCCGCAGGTTTTTTGGCGTTGAAGCCGACATGTTGCTGTTTGATATCATCCTGCATATTGCTACACTGTGTGCTGTTGTATTGGTGTTCCGGAAAAAGATTTGGCAACTTGTGTGCAAGCCTTTTTGCAAGACAAATTACTGCCTCATTATTGCAACTGCGATTACATGTGTAATGGTTTTGATTTTCAAAGATTGGATTGATGCTGCCATGACTTATCGTATATTGCCGATTACGTTTTTAATTACTGCGATTATGTTGTTTGCGGTTACCATGATTCCTAAAAAGGAAGGCGACGTTGAGTATAAGACTGGCATTGTGGCTGGCTTGGCGCAAGGCATAGCAGTTATCCCAGGGATAAGCCGAAGTGGCTCTACTATCGCTGCAAGCCTATATACAGGCGTTAAACGCGAGGAGGCGGCAGAGTTTGCCTTTTTGATGTCGATTCCGATTATAATTGCTTCGTTCCTATTTGAAATCGTTTCGTCGGGTTCGCACTCGTTGGTGGCTGTTCCACCACTTGCGCTAATTGTTGGCTTTATAACTGCATTCGTTTCGGGAATCTTTGCGATTAAAGTTATGTTAAAAATTGTCAAAAACGTAAAACTTTATTGGTTCAGTGTTTATTTGACGATACTTTCTATTGTGTTAATGTTTGTGTTTTATTTATAGATGTGTTATTACTTTAACATGAAAGATTTACAAAGCCTGGTTTTTAAATTCATGGAACGCGAGGGTGTCACGCTTAAACAAGCGCTAATGCAGTCAAGCCTTGGAATATGTGCAAAAGGTGGCGATTTGGCTGAAATCGTGCGCGGTGTGACGTATAACAGTTACCCATACTCTGACGAGCGTAAAGCACGCATGTCCGAACATTTAGGCGAACTTTTATTCTATTGGATAATGCTGGCTAGCACTACAGGGCAAAGCCCCGACCAAATTATGTCGGAATATATTTCTGCATATATCCAGCGAACAAAATTAATGTCCGAAGAAGAATTCCAAGCGATTAAGAATCGTGACAAAATGTTCGAGGAAGAACATAAAAACGCCGAAAAGACAGGTGCGTCAATTTTAGAGATGCTTAAATATGTAAAAACGCAAGAAGTACAAGAAAAAAAGTTAAGGGAGCAAATTAAATGAGTGTTGAAGGAAATTTGGGCGATTTTATAATAGCTTCAAAGCGTCTTCGCGCGGATGTTGAACGTGCAAAGACGAAAGAAGCAAAACAACAACGTGAGCAAGATAGTAAAAAGATAAAACTTAAAGGCGCACGCGTCCAGCAGGAATATACAAAAGAGGACAGAAGGTAACACAGTAACGCCGGCGTATTTGTTGGTGATTCAAAGGATAAACTATCTAGGGGGCTTAACAGATGGCGATTGCAGTATTTGGTGATATACATGGAAATCTAGAGGCACTAGAGGCGATTTTAAAAGACATCAAAAAGAATCGCAAGATTAAAAAAGTTTATTTCCTTGGTGATGCGATAACATTTGGTCCAGACAGCTCGGAATGCCTCAAGTTACTAGCAAAGAATGATGTACGCTGTGTTGTTGGTAATCATGAGCAGCGTGTTGTACGTTACGACAAGGCTGTTGACGTTATGACTTATGCTGGTGAAAAACATATGGAGTGGGTTTTTTCGCAACTTGACGCCGATGATTTACGGTTTATCAAGGAAACCCCAGTTGATATAAAGGTTAATTACAAAGGATTTAATTTGTTGTTTACCCATTATAGCCACGACACAGATGGCGTTCTTCGTGATGATTATGACGAGTTCAAGGAATCCGCATTGGAACGCCTTTTTGGCAAAACCAATACGGACGTGGTGTTTTTTGGGCATGTTCACCATCGCAAAATTATTATAAATGAGCAAGGCAAAAGTTATGTTTGTAACGGGTCGAGTGGCTGTGTACATACGGATACTACATTTTATACTTATTTCGAGGTTAACGACAGGATCCACAGAAATTTTGACATATACAGAATTAACGTAAAATTTAACCGTAAGAAATTCGAAGAAAAAATGATAAAAATGGACATCCCAGAAAAAGATAAATTTGCGAAGTATTGCTTTGGAATGGATTTGTCGAAGGAGTGAGCAGGTATACCTTGCCGTGTGGCAACACGCATGCTACAATAAAAAATGAGTTTCGTACATCTTCATAATCATACTGAATACAGCCTTTTGGATGGTGCCGCGCGTATAAGCAGGCTTGTTAAAACAGCAAAGCAGCATGGCGCACCTGCCGTTGCTATAACTGACCACGGGAATATGTATGGAACGTACAGGTTTTACAAGGCGTGCAAAGCCGAGGGGATAAAAGCGATTATTGGTTGCGAGGTTTATATTGTTGATGATATGAACTCGCGCAATCCGAGCGATCATATCGCGCATTTGGTGTTGCTGGCAAAAGACAATATTGGTTACAAGAACCTTTGTAAAATAAACACTGCTGCGTGGACAAGGGGCTTTTATTACAAAGCACGGATTGACTATGATTTCTTGGCGGCGCATAGCGAAGGGTTAATTGCCCTTAGTGCTTGTCTTGCTGGACATATCCCCCAAAACTTGATGTTGGGTTTTTATGATGAGGCAAAGAAATACGCTAGCACCCTTCACAAAATATTTGGCGAGGACTTTTATATTGAACTTCAAGACCATGGCATGTCAGAGCAAAAGGATGTCAACCCACAACTTATCAAAATTGCTAATGAGTTAGGAATTGAGTTAGTTGCAACGAATGATGTGCATTATATCGGGCGCGATGATGCCGAGATGCATGATGCGTTGATGTGCGTGCAGATGCGCTCGACGATTGATGAACCAGATCGTATGAAGTTCCCAACCGACCAGTTTTACCTAAAGACCGCAGAGGAAATGCGTCGTGTGTTCGATAAACTTTCGCCCAGTGCATGTGCCAATACCTTGGTTATTGCGGACAAGTGCAACTGCCATCCGTTTGATAAACAGAACTTGATGCCTGAATTCGTTGCGCCAGATGGAAAAGACAGCATCACGTATTTTCGCGAAAGTATTGAAAAAGGCTTAAAGGAAAAATACGGGAAAATAACACCAGAGGTGCGCGAGCGTTTCGAGTCAGAATTTAATATCATTAATAATATCAAGGTCAACCATAATCAGGACTTTTTCGACTATTTCCTGATTGTTGCAGACTTTATGAAATTTGCAAACGAGAAAGGCATTGCGGTTGGTCCTGGACGTGGGTCAGGTGCTGGTTCTATAATTGCTTATGCCCTAGATATTACACGACTGGATCCACTTCGATATAATTTGATTTTTGAAAGATTTTTGCACAGCGAACGTATTTCTCCGCCAGACTTTGATATAGACTTTTGTTGCAAGAGGCGCGAAGAAGTCGTTGCATATGTCGTGGATAAATACGGCGCAGACCATGTGTGCCAAATTGTAACGTTTGGTACGCTGGCGGCAAAGGCGGCGATTAAAGACATCGCACGTGTTTACAAAATGCCATATGCCGAAGTTGACGCGATAACCAAACCGATTCAAATCAGCCAAGTGCTGAAGCCACCATTTTTGTCGTACATATTCGATTTGAAAAAATTGAATGACCCAAGTGCGCAGCCAGACTTTGTAGAAAAGCCAGAGAAAGAACGCGAGAAGTTACAACAAGAATACAAAAAGGAAAAGCACAAACTAGATGAACTTCGCAATGGTGACCTTGTGCGACTTTATGCTGCGAATGAAGGCGTCAGAAAAATTGTTGACATGGCACTCAAGGTCGAGGGATTTCCGCGAAACTGTTCTGTGCATGCTGCAGGTGTTATTATATGTAACAAAGTCGTGGGTGAAGTTATCCCCCTTGCCAAAAACGGAACAGAGATAACGAGCCAGTTTGACATGAAGGAAATCGAAAACCTAGGCATGCTAAAAATGGATTTCCTTGGTTTAATTACGCTTACGGATATACAGGGCGCGCTTGATGATATACGGGAAAAACTGGGGAAAGAAATCGACTTTTATAAAATGGATTATAACGACCCGGGTGTTTATAAAATGATTTCGGCTGGTGATACGGACGCGGTATTTCAGTTTGAATCTGGCGGTATGAAAAAGTTCATGAAAGACCTGCGCCCTGATTGCATCGAGGATCTTATCGTTGCAGGTGCATTGTTTCGTCCAGGACCTATGGATATGATTCCGACGTATTGCCGAAACAAACATAACCCATCGCTTACAAAATTTGACCATCCTATTTTGGAATCCATTCTAAAAAACACTTATGGGCAAATTGTTTACCAGGAACAGGTCATGGACGTGTTCAAAAACATGGGTGGATATTCGCTTGGGCAGGCGGATATGGTTCGCCGTGCTATGGGCAAAAAAGATCCAAAAGAAATGCAAAAGCATCGTCAAATATTTCTTTATGGTGACGAAAAGCAAAACATCAAAGGTGCGATAGCAAAAGGCGTTGAAAAGAAACTTGCTACAGAGATTTTTGATAAACTTGATAAGTTCTCGGGTTATGCTTTCAATAAATCACATGCGGCGAGTTATGCATATCTTTCATACCAGACCGCTTATTTAAAATACCACTACTTCCCTTTTTATATGGCATCCGTGTTAAACAATCGTGTTCATAAGTGGGACGACATGACAAAATATATTGTCAGCAGCCGTGCAAAGGGTGTAGAAATCTTGCCCCCAAGTATTAACAAAAGTTCAACGTACTTTACAGTGGAGGGCGACAACGGTATCCGATTTGGTCTGGGTGCACTTAAAAATGTTGGCATCGGTGTTATCGAGAAAATTTTGGAAGAACGAAAAAAGAATGGCAATTATAAATCTTTTCAAGATTTTTGTAATCGTGTGCCATCTGATGCGCTTAATAAAAAATGTTTGGAAAGTTTGATTAAGAGTGGTGCTTTTGATGAGTTAGGCGCATATCGCAGCCAACTTATGGCTGTGTATCCAAAGATTGTAAGCCTGATATCTACAGAAAAAAAAGCAACGGACTGTGGGCAAATGAGTATGTTTGGGCTTATCGAGAATGATGCTGCGGCTCAGGTAACAATGCCAAATTTGAACGAGTTTGACACATATACAAAATCAAAATTCGAGCGTGAAGTTGTTGGGATTTATCTGAGCGGTCACCCATTAGAACAATACACCGAACTAATGGAAGACTGTAACTTTAATACAAGTTATATTAAAAAGAAAGGCGATGATGAAAGTGGCGATGTTGATGTAGACATGGATGACGATGTAGTTGGCGTGAACGGTTTAGGGAATAACTATGCGGTAAACATGGCTGCCATCATTATGGATTATAAAAAGATGCTGACAAAGGCAACTAAACAGGAAATGGCAGTTATGAGGGTCGAGGACATTTATGGTTCGTGTGAGGTCATGCTTTTTCCGAAAATTTTCGAGAAAGTAAAACCGATACTTACTAAAGACGCAATTGTCAGGGTTACGGGGAAACTTTCTATCAGAGATGGTGAGGATGCGATAATCTTGGCAGATAACATTGAGTTGTTGCAAGCAACAAAAGAGAGCGAAAGCGCGCAGGAACACGAGAACAAGCAGAAAACATTATATTTGAAATACAACACCATGGATACTGCGCTACACGGCGAGATTCTGCGTATCCTTGAGTCGTATTCGGGCTTATTGCCTGTTGTCATAAAATGCCTAGCAAAAAATGCAGCAGTAAGTTTGCCAAATGTTAAAGTGCGAGAGTGTAACTCGATTATATATGAGTTGAAAAGTTTACTTGATGATGAGAGTGTAGTGATTAAATAACAGTCATACTGACAAGCGTAAAGGATGTTACGCCATGTATTAAGTGCACACCAGGAAGTTGTTGGGTCAATGTTGGAAAGCCTAGACCATATGGTCCAATAACTGGGACTGTTATAACAAAGTCTGCAATTCTAGTGGTGTGATTGTATATGCCAACGAGAAGTTCTACAGAGATTGTATAATTTGTATTGTTGCGAACTTGGATAGAATAGGTGACTGCAGGTGGGTTTGTCATCAGTGTAAAATTCCATGCAATGACATCTGCGCTTGTGGGATGGAATAGGGTTGCGTGGCTTTCAACGCGATTTACCCTTGCACTGCTTGGTCGAATATGATTATGTGTTGGGATGGTGTGTGAAAACTCACGGATTTCATGGCGCCCAAGGTCGTTTATTATTAGGTGTATTGTCATGTATATATTATTTTGATTGTCGAATAGGTCAAAGTAAATTACCGCCGTTCGTATGTCATCACGTCCAGTGTTTTGTAGCCGCCCGGTTACACGCACGCTGTATGCCCCAGTGTTATGGTTTCTGGTCGGAGCCCATGTCGCGCCTGACATAACGGTTGCATTGAGGTTGTTTTGATGTCCTCCGGCATTATCACGGTCATGTGGCGCGAATCCACCTGTGCCACCCATAATTGTTGAAAAGACAGTGATAAAGCCAATGATAAAAGGCAGGAAAAATATAAGAGAGATAAAGGTAATCGCGCCTCTGCCTACTCTTTGACTACCTGTGCTTGCATGAGTGTGATGCGTTTGTCCACCGCGTCCGAAACTTTGCGTTGAAGATGTTGAAAAAGAACCACCGCCCCCCATAGACGAGCCGACATTTGAGCCAGAATGCATTGGAGGTGGAGGTGTTGCTGGTTTTTGCACGGGGAATTGTCCGCCACAAAATTCGCAGAATGGTTGAGTGCTTCGGCGTTTCGCGCCACAAAATTGACATGTCATATCCACAGTTTATCAAAAAAAGTATTAGAATTGCAAGCAAAAACCCGCTTGTATAAAGAGGGTTTCTGGATTATTTTGCCTTTAAAAATGATGAGATATACTATTAACTCATTCTATTAAGAAGGTCGCGGAGTTCGCATGCAATTGTGTAGGTGTTGCTGCCGATTGAGTCTAGTGTCTCGATGAGACTCTGTAACTCGTCTTTGTTAAAACCACAGACTTCGCATACTTCCTGTGCAGAGGCAGCCTTGTCACATAAAAGTTTTTGCTTCATTACACCACACAACGCTGCTATTACTTTTGCTGTGTCGCTTGCATTTCGTTCAAGCATTGCTTTGTCAGAGAGTGCGGGTACCTTTGTTACAGGCTTTTTTGTTGTTGATGTTGTCATGAGCGCTTTCTCCTTTTTTTGTTTTGGCGTTGCTGTTTTTTTTACGACTGGTTTCTTTGTTACGGATGTTGTTGCTTTGAATGTCGAAGGCCCCAGTTCGAGGTTTATATCTTCCATTGTTTCCCCCTATATTCGATATTATTTCATCTTGCTGTGTAATTCGCGCAATGCGACTGCTGTCAGATATGTGGACGTACCAATTGCGTCCAGATGCTCGATCAGCATTAATACTTCGTCCTTGTTAACTCCGCTGACGTCGCTGAATTCTGGTAGGAACACATTTGCATGGCAAGCCAGTTTTTTATTAAGTTCTGCGCAAACCTTTGTAGCCTTTCTTTCCATTGACTTTAGTTCTTTTGCGAACAGCACTGCGTTTGGACTTAGCGTTGGCTTTTGTTTTTTCTCCATTATTATACTTCCCCTTTGTACTGTGTATATTTAAGCCTTATTTCACGGATTTGTCAATTGAATTTGAGCAATGGAAAACCTAACTGGTGGAAATAACCTAGTTAGGTTTTTCCTCGTAATGACGTTGCTGGCTGCTGGGGTGTTCTGGTGATGTCTGTGGGTACCGGACTTCGTCGGCTTTGCCTCCTCTGAATGACACGTAGTCGATGGTTGTGTATTGATGACACGTCGCCTCTGAATTACATGTAGCCGATTTTGGGGTCTCCTTTGAGCGACATGCAGCAGATTGTTGTGCTTCAGGAATGACGTGTTTTCACGTTCGGAATGATGTGGTTGGTGGTGTAATATTTTCCCTGTTCCGTCACTTCTACGCAGTGCCACCCCTTTCCACGAAAGGGAATTTAAGGGCGTGGTTTTAGTGGGCGGCCGCCGAGTTTGCCGTTTTGCGCGCTGGTTAAACTTCGAGCGTCTGGTTTTCGAAATTCGACATACAGTTCGCGAGGATATGGTTGAGAATTGTAGGCGGATGTGTGGTGGTATGTGACGCGGAATTTTTTGATTTTTTCGACTTCTATTTGAGAAAAGTCGTTTTCGATAATTTGTTGTAGGCGCATGAAGTCGTAGTAGTCTTTGTGGACTTTTGTGAGGTCCTCGTATGCGATGGTTTTGGATTCTTCGTTTTTGAATTCCATGTTAAATCTCCTGTGGTTATGATTAGGAAGTATGGCATAGGAGTGTTGAGATTTGGGAAGAGGGGTGACAGTGGGTGTTTTAGTGGTAGACAATATCTGAAACCACCCCGTCCGTTTTGCGTCCACCGCGTTACAATACGTCTACACTGCAAGTGTCATCGCACGATTCCAAGGAGGGGAATTTTTTATGTTGGATTATCGTTTGTTTTCTGATAGGGATTGCTTCGCATTCGCTCGCAATGACGCGGCTTTGGCACTTTTCTTGTTCGTGACATAATTAAAACAAGAATTAAGGTAGCAAAAGAAAGAATATGAAAAAACGCCCTGCGGCGTTTTTTAATGGACTGGCACCTACCTACTTTTCCGGCTCGTCTCCAAGCAAGTATCATCGGCGTTTATGGGCTTAACTTCTGTGTTCGGAATGGGAACAGGTGGAACCCCATAGCTACAAGCACCAGTAATGCTTGACTGTTGAATATGGCTGGGCTTAACTTCTGTGTGAAGTCCTTTGGACTTGCGGCATTAAGGAAGTTATTTATTGTTCGCGTTGCGAACTTGCCTAACGGAATGGGAACTGGGTGGTTCTCCATTGCATATTCATCAGTAATGATTCGGTGGATTAGCAACTTTGCGACTCGGTACACGTGCGGATTTATCCTTTAGAACGTATTGTACACTACGTTTTTGGGTATAAATGGCAAATCTATTCGTGCTGCATTGTTTCTAACACACCTATTGTTACTTGTTGACATGTACGAATGTACATTTAACCTGCATACTGTAAAAAACTATGAACAATCTGTATAATATTCGAATTAATACTTTTGCATCGGTATTAATTCATCATGCTTGAACCAAATATATATCGATTAATAAATCTAATAATTTAGATCAAGCCTTCGACTTATTAGTATCGGTCAGCTGAACACATTACTGTGCTTACACCTCCGACCTATCAACCTTGTTGTCTACAAGGAGTCTTATTGGCTTAACGCCAAGAGATATCTAATCTTAGGGCAGGTTTCGCGCTTAGATGCTTTCAGCGCTTATCCTTTCCGTACGCCGCTACCCTGCTATGCCACTGGCGTGACAACAGACACACGGTAGGTACGTCCAACCCGGTCCTTTCGTACTAAGGTCAGCTCCCTTCAAATATCTTACGCCCACGATGGATAGGGACCGAACTGTCTCACGACGTTCTGAACCCAGCTCGCGTGCCACTTTAATCGGCGAACAGCCGAACCCTTGGGACCTGCTACAGCCCCAGGATG
>Ga0123355_10016593_pt1 | contig 11615 bp, 7 predicted proteins | sample TergutEmb28metaG_3_FD_89872 | JGI IMG/M metagenome (GOLD analysis project Ga0123355, IMG submission 89872) | Embiratermes neotenicus P1 segment gut microbial communities from Petit-Saut dam, French Guiana - Emb289 P1 | ecosystem: Host-associated > Arthropoda: Insects > Digestive system > Gut ...
CCATGAAATAACTCAACAAATAAGTCGCAAGCTCCTGAGGATGGATGTATTAACATCCGAAACATGTTGAGCATTAAATAATGAAATAATAAAGCAAGTGGCATCAAGTAGGTCTCTCTTTATTCAATTTTACCTTAGTTTTTTTTTCTGTACATCGCGTTCAATAAAAAATATACTGGTAATAGCAGGAAAACATTGTTGAAGAATGATGTTCATATCTTATGCTAGGGTATCCTTATTTTTAGCACATTTTAAGAAAATGAATTAGTAAGGTATGGTTTGTCTCCTTAAATAAACAGCTCGTAAGTTTTAAAAATTCCTCCAGCGTTGTATCTCGTCTTTGACAGGGGAAGTGTTGAAAGAAGTTTTCTCATTTCATACGTCTCCGCGGACAAGATGTGTTTCGCGAGCTGCAGGTTGAGCGTGCCTGCTGTAGAGGAAACTTTGCCGTTAAATGGGGGTGTGTATTCAACGCTATACCCTCTGCCGCTTTAACCCGTGGGAAGAGATGCGGCACCCATTATATATGACGCTGTGTGTGCCTCGAGGTCGGTTTGGATGGATGCGGCAAATCTCGTCCACATCGGGATTCGAACCCCGAACAGTCCAATTCGTAGCGAGCTATCCCGGACCTCAATAACCCTCTGGTTTCCGTGAATTTTCAGAATGACCGTCGGCATCGCGTCTTTCACACACATCATGTTTGTTCGTAGGAGGTAATGAACGCTTAAGTTTTTCCAACATAATAAAAATGAAACTAATTATTACGCTTTTCTTTTGACGTTTTGCTGACCGTGCATCTCAGTATATTCATCTCAGTAATTAACCAACTTGATGCACAAAATTTTTGTTTTACAATAAGTTTATTTCATGCCTCTGGTGATGAGCACATGTGCTCGAAACATGTACAGGCATGAAATAAACTTATTGTAAAACACAAATTTTGTGCATCAAGTTGGTTAATTACTGAGATAAATAGTTAGTACTCTGTTGTGGATTTTGGGATTTGGGCACTGACATTGAGATCTTTACGGCCAGATGATAAAATCTTGTTCCGCCGACAATATTGCAGCAGCATGCCTATGCTCACAAGGCTGTACATAACTTCAGCTATCTGGGCGAGTTTGTCGCTTCTCTGGGTGTGCGTATTTTTCTCGGTGTTGCTAAAGGCCTGATCATGACCTAATTTCCGGTACAAGAATGGTGTCAAGTGCCCAAGGCAGGGGTCGCCAAATTGTGGGATCCGAAGTTTCACATCTTTATCACGGGGGTGTTTACGTACGTAGTGATTTGTATTTCATGAAAAATGAATAATGAAATCCCAGTTTGCAGTAAGTCGTTTGATCTAATGAAAAAGATAGCAAAGATAAAGTGTTTAATACTGAGAAATGAGTAAACGGACAGGAAACATAGATATCACGTTTATTTTTTAAATTCCTCTAAGTAGAATTAAGTAACTTGTTCACTCTAGAACAGGTTATGAAGGCCAAGAGGGGAATAGAGGTATGACTCTACCCTTCTTTAACCTCGGCGCTATATGAGGGTGGGTTGTGAACGCCACCCCCCTGCCTCTTACCCCTCTGAAAGACCCGGTACCCATTGTATAGGAGGCTGGGTTGACCCCGGGGTCGGTCTGGACGGGTGCGGAAAATCTCTCCGCCACCGGGACACGATCCCCGGACCGTCCAACGAGTAGCCAGTCACTATACCGACTGAGGTGTGCTTCTAAGTAAAGGTTGTCTAATAAAAACTATATGTAATGACATTTTTATATCGCCTTGGGCTTATAGCAAATGGCATATGTGCGCGGGTTTGGCGACCCCTGGTCAAGCGGATCCGTTTCTGAGAATTCACTGTGCATCAAAGTGGCACAGACTAGTGGAGGAAGAAGACCAATACCTACGAGCCCCCTACTTCGCATGGAGCTCATAATATCCTCCCAGAGCCGTTCAGCGTCATTTACAGCACTGATATTCCAGAAACACGCAGGAAAATTGACAATTAAAATATGGCCCGACACTTCTGATGATCCGACACACTTCCCGGCAATTGGCAATGTCGTCACTGATACAGCAATTCCTCGCTGACGTGCGAAAGTTATTGGAAATTGCTTTTACACAGCAATTTGTCTAGCGGAAGTGCTGATCCTTCAGATTTCCTTGAAACACACTGCGCGGAAAAAACCAAGTTGCTTGATCAACGTATTATACATTGGGACGGACTTAGAGTGTAATCGTGTGGTTTAAAATTAATAAATTCTTTTTGTGGCGCTGCGGCCCATCGCGGGCCATGGCCTCCTCATTCTTGATATTTCTAGATCAAACACAACGCCGCATCACAGTCAGTAGGACTTCTCTGGACGAGTGATTAGCTCGTCGCAGAGACCTCTACCTGACAACACACAACACTCACAACAGACAGACATCCATGCCCCCGGTGGGATTCGAACCCACGATCTCAGCAGGCGAGCGGTCGCAGACCTACGCCTCAGACCGCGCGGCTACTGGGACCGGCTTAAAATTAATACTAATATAGATTATTATGAGGAGAAGGAATTAAAATTCAATGATATTATTAAAAATGGAAAAGCATTTTTAGGAAAGAAGAAACTTCGGAACTGATCTGATACTCTACCGCTAAATTCGCAAATGGCATAAACCCTTTAATACACAATGGTAACATACGGTATGTGCCACATTACGTAAAGTTTAAAAAACTCTGCAATTTGCCCACGTGCTGTGTACACGTGTTTCTTATAATTATCGTCTCAGCGATTATTTCCCTGTACAGCGTTATCCGCTTGATCTATGTAGCGAGGACGGGTTGCTTTTTCTATGCGGAAGGAATTGTACGCCTTAATATTAGGATGAAAACTTGAAGATTTTGAAATGGAAAAGACATCAAGATATATTTCACAATTGTTATGAGGAAAATGTTATGAAAACAGTAGTACCAGCAAGTACAGGACCGTACTGTATTAAATATAATTCAGTAGTATTAAAATGTGTGTCCGGTAACTCATTTCCTCTTACATAAGATCTTGCAGTCTTTCTCCGTATTCTTTTGCACAACTTGGATTCTGGGAAAGGCCACGCTTTGCGTCTTAAGTCATTGTACATTTATCGATAGGGGCGTAAATTCTTCTCGAGGACCACGCTAATTTATATACGTTATTTGATTTAACTCTCATTCTTTCGTCGCTGAATGCTTATCCAAAACGCGCTTCAAAATATTAAACTTAAGAGGCGACTCAACTGTTTGTTCTCTGCGTTACGACGTTGTGTGCGGACGCTGCACGCCTTACGCAAAAGTTTTGCCCCCAGAAGGTCCGGCAGAAAACAAATTCTGCCCCAGTCGAAACCGAAGGTACGTACGTATTTTCATATATATGTATATAAAAGTGAGTCCAATTGAAATCCAAAATCCAACACACTGGAACCTGATCGGCCGTAGAATGACCACCCCGCCACCTGCGTTATCGCCCAGCAGTACTCTTCCGCCATCTTCGTCTCACTGCGCTTACATTCCCGCCAGAAAAAAAAATCGGCGCTGATCTAAAATACGTCGTCCGAAATTGTATAACTTGAAATTGTGTAGGTCGGAGAGGCTTTGTACATGGATGTAGATGTTTGGGGGGAAATACCAGCCTCTATATTCAGGATCTACACTGAAGATGGAGGCGGCGTTCTCCTACAGGAGTACGTACGGGTCTGGAGGTGTGAGGAGCGTGTTCCAGCGCCATGCTCTTATCCCCTACTGGACTACAGTTTTTTAACCTATAATACCACAATTTAAATTTTCACACCCATCCAATTCCTTGATCTCATACGAACAGTGTCAATAGTATAATAATAATTGTCCAAAGAAATTCAACACAAAGCAGTCTATTTATTATTCTGCAAGTTCACTCTACATGTTTCGGGTGTCAACCACATCCATCATCAGGAGTACACAAAACTGTAACTAAAGCCTCCGGTACTGCTCATATTTTTTGTCCAGCTACCTCCCTCCAACGTGACCAAGCTGTGTCAACCACACCCATCATCAGGAGTACACAAAACTGTAACTACAGCCTCCGGTACTGCTCATATTTTTTGTGCAACTACCTCCCTCCAACGTGGCCAAGCTAGGAACTTGGCCACGCTGGAGGGAGGTAGTTGCACCAGTACCGGAGGCTGTAGTTACAATTTTGTGTACTCCTGATGGTGGGTGTGGTTGACACCCGAAACATGTACAGTGAACTTGCAGAATAATAAATAGATTGCTTTTTGTTGCGTCTAATTGGACAATCATTAGTATAGATAAGCGATGGACGGAACTATAAACATAAAATTGTTAATAGCTTCATAGTCTGGAGAAATGGGAAATGGGAAACAGGAGATCGTCAGGCAGGTTTCGTGCAAGCTCCACGTGCAATGGACGTATACCGGTATGTAACGTCAGCAAGGCGCATGACCTGTGCTCCAAACGTCAGCATTGCAACGTCAGGACATCCAGAAATGCTCGAGATGTGAAGGAATGACATGCATGTCAAATTCGGACTGCTGTTTGACATTCATTTTCACTTTACCGTCTCATCAGACGTTGCACAACTTTTGTCTTCGACGCAGATGGGGTACGTGGGCCTAACGGAGGCAAATGTCTTATCTGGAAATAAATATTTGTCCAAATTAAAGAACACACATTTCATAGAACTTGTCAAGTCGTGCATATTTGCACAAGTCCCGAACACCAAGTCGCCGTGGTGACTAAATTATGAACAGCGGTGCCTAATATCTTTGCTGCACGTCAACCTTCTGGCGCCTTACATTTTGAGGTGGCTGCTATGTTTGTGGAAGGGTTTTCAACTCCTGATTGAAGTTGTAACTAGCCCTTTTAATTAGCGCCGCTGGAGATATTAGTGAATAAGTTGTGAATTTTGTGGCCCAATTTGACATAATCTTCTGGTGTTAGTTGACAGAGACCGCAAATTAACGCAACAAACCTGAGTCAGTTTAAATGATATTCAAGAGGAGGTTTGAAGACAGGATCTTCTGTATACAATGTAGAAATGCATCCCACATGAAAACGACGTTGGAAGAGGCGGTTAAGAATTTAGGAATAAGTTGTATAAGACATTTATATCCTTGACACCTGAAATGTGTAATCCTTCTTGGGCCAAGACGGACACTGTCGCCAAACACGTAGTTCAAATGTGTGTGTGGTTAAAACGATGGAAGTAACTAATTAATTAAGAACCGAATCACAGTTCGGACAAGCCATGCTTGTGTTGCTATGTAGCGGCAAGTTAGAACCTGAGGAACACAGATTTTGGCTAAGAATATTAGGAAGTGTGTGTTGATAACCATACGTACACCACGTCAGTTGATCACCAACAATTCCCACAGCTCATACAATCAGACCATTCAGTGTCTGGCAGGAACATTTTGGTGAAGTAACTTGAGGAAAAGATGCCAATTTGAAGACCCAGGCGTAAATTGGAGGTTAACGTGGCAATGTGTCTGATGTTTATTGGACCGTGCATCATTGTGGTAACTGAAGAATAAAAAACCAACTAGATGCCATTTATTATTTTATTGTACTTCTTATAGGCTCAATATGTTTCGGACATTACTATGCCCATCATCAGGAGCTCGCGACTATGATGTTGTTTACCACACTGGTTGTTTCGTAGGCTGGAGTAGTGTCCGGGCTGCAGCCCGTACACTACTCCTACCTAACCGCACCTAACCTCCAACCTACAGCAAACCAAGAACAGAACAACCAGTGTGGTAAACAACATCATAGTCGCGAGCTCCTGATGATGGGCATAGTAATGTCCGAAACATGTTGGGCCTATAAAAAGTACAATAAAATAATAAATGGCATCTATTTGGTTTTTTATTTTTCAGTTACAATGAGTCTTGAAGAAACAGGATGGGAGGAAGTGGACTGGATTGATCTGGCTCAGAATAAAGACAAATGGTTGGTTGTCGTGAAAGCGGTAATGAACTTTTGGATTCCCTAAACTTGGGTTGGTGTGTGGGTTGGTGGGGGGGGGAGAGATTTCTTTACTACCTGACGAAATATTCGTGTTTCTAAAAGCACTCTGCTCCATAGAGAGAGCCAGTTAGTTTGCTAAGTGTGGTCTTTCAAGTTTTGGTGCCGTGTTGTTTGGTTTTAATGATAGCAGAGTATCACAGACCATACTACCTCCATTGTCAGGGTCAAAGTGACATCAGTCCTGAAGATGGGATAGTTTGAGCCTCTGGCGTGTTCACGCCAAACTACTACGCTAAAAGTTGGTAAAGGAAGCTTCTTCGGCGCGGAAACTTCACACATCGCCAATATTATGTCCTTTCAGTTTCGCTGAAGTACAGTCGTTGCTTACCGCCACGTATTGCTAGACCTGCCACTTGTTAACACCAGGATGTGCCACTGCTGCCGGTTCTGGTCAACAACACTTCCGGATCGCCATTTCCTTTTCCGGGAGAGACTAGCTAAAATTAGCGATGTTGGACTCAACTTAAAAACAAAAACCATATCCGGCGAGTGACATAAAAGAATCTCGTAAATTTTCTGTCAGTTTTGTCCAGCTCATTACATGAAATGAAGCTAAATGAAAACAGTGCTCTCGCACTTCATTAATTTGCACAATCCAACTCTTATTACAACAGTATGTTTCGTCTGGTATCAAAGAGAACCTTTTGTTTTTACCTTGGATGCAGAGAAATTTAAATGAAAAATTGTACAAATATAGTAACTTTTAACTTAATTTTAGTGAGTGTTTAATATCAATCACTGATATTTTAGTTAATCACTTTTATAACGTGTATTCCTACAATAAAAGCCAACATGATGCACTATTTCTCAAGTTTATTTTGATAAAGAACTCTACATATTTCGGACAGATCTACTGTCCGTCATCAGGAGTCTCAACACTGTATACACGGCATTATGTATTTTTCATGCTAGTTATGTAGACTCTCTGCTTGCGAGGTCATCCTGACCTCGCAAGCAGAGAGTCAACATAACTAGCATGACAAATACGTATTGCTGTGTATACAGTGTTGAGACTCCTAATAATGGATAGTAGATCTGCCCAAAATATGTAGAGTTCTTTATCAAAATATACTTGAGAAATACGTGTAGTGCATCTCGTTGGCTTTTATTGTAGGCATATATCACGATGCACGGTCCTCTGAATGTCAAATTTATAATGCGTAATTTACAAAGTACATTTGACGATGATATTTCAGCATCAAATGCTCTTTTGTGTCAACAGTCCCCCTTTGCATAGCTATTATTGTTAGCCCAAACACACACGAGAAAATAATAATAATAACAAAGAGATGTGCAGTTATTTCGTAGTAAATATATTCTTACTCATGTCTGTTGTACGTAAGATGCTTAATATCAAAGTAACACTTTTTCTCATAGCCGGTAGGAGAAAGTCACCTATTATGGGGAAGTTTCCTAAAAATACTGTTAAACTTCGGAAAAAATCGTAGAATTTTTCAAAACACAAGCATAACATTATTTGATTAATTAAGAGACAGTTGTTACTTAAACATCTTACATTGGGAAAAGAAAAACGCGTGTAACAATGGTTTCCTTAAAAGCTTCATGTCCTCTAATTAGGCGCACACGTGTTCCTTATTTGGGGTGGTGAATAATTTACACAGAAAACGCGAAGAAAAGTTACAGAATGTACAAATCACAAACGCAAAGATAAAAACTATGAACAAAACAGTGTTTATCCCTGACAAGGCTCACAAACAAAATCTTCCTCCATACCAGCACAAAGTGAGTGCTCCCATCTGAAGTATTTCGCACATCGTATCCAGTCCTCTCCAGTGCAGTCTTCAGAGAAACGACCAGCACAGTACAGTACAGACAATCAGCGTCTCGTTCCTCATCCTCTTCAGTTGCATCGTCAGCGAGAGGAATTGCTAATTTAGTTTCCGAATCTGATGGAATGTCAGACGGAGTTGGATCCCAGCAAACACTTCTATTTTGTCTTTTTGAGGGACCAAGGAGAGCTTTCGACGCAATCGTTCTGTTCTGGATTTTGTGGCCTTTTTGATTTTCTGTTTTTGAGTTGCCTCAACAAATTTCCTTTGTTGATCCACCACAAGGATTTGGCTTTAGGTTCAGGCTTGGCACAGGGCTAATAACTGATACTCGGAGAACCTCAACAGAAATGAACGGTGCGAAATTAGAAGAGCTGAATGATGGCTGATCGCTGGTCTTCACCAAAGCAGGATGGTTCACAGGAGCAGCAACTGTGTTCTCTGAGTCCATAGGGAAATCTTTAAGCTTGAAGATGTTCTTGTCACAAGGAAAAAGGCTTGTCGCCCGAACGCCATTAGCCTCTGTCGCGACTTCTACAGCTTTCTCATATACGTTTCCGAACATTTCGCGAATTTGGTAGACGGTGACGACTCGTCGTGGGTTTGAACGGAGCCATTTTTCAATATCTTGGCAATAGCATATTTTCGAGGGACCCTAATGAAAGCTTTATGTAAGGGTCGCCTTTTGTGGCTGCTGTGAGGTGGGAGGCAAATTACAAAAACCCTGGACGCTTTGTAGCTGCCCATTTCCTTCCTTGTTCCTCATAGCCTCAATAACTGCGTTCATCATTTCGGGGTCCCATTTTTTCATTCGAGTCGTCTGTAATATTATATAACCCAGAAGGAATAGTTCACAAGGTACTGACTTCCTAATATGGAGGTCCCTATATTAAGCTCTTCAGACCTCCCCATAATAGACGAAAATAAGTTGTCGAGAAAATGGGTGAATAAAATAGGACCTAAAATTCTACTAATGAACCAAAACAAAGGTTTAATATTACACTTAACAGAGAACCGAACACTAAACTAATTCAGAAACATAGCTTAACTTCAACGGCTCTTGAGTCACAGTTTAGGGATAAGCATAAATTCCACAACGCACCAAAACAAGGACACACGTTCGGTACCGACGTCTTAATCAACTGGCCGTTTATTCTTTGGCTACAAAGAATAAATTCATCTGATTAATAATTTACATTCTTAAGCACAGAGCGCAGCATCTCCTTGTATGAAATATTGCACTTCCCCAAATTAGGAAACCTCCCCATAATAGGCGACTTTCCCTTATAGTTATTAGGCTGTGGGTTGGACTGTCTGGGGTTCGAATCATAGCTGCGGCTAGACATATACCTCTTCTCTGAAAAGTGCAGCCGGGCTGTGGGGGCCACCCAGCCTCATATTCAGTTGGTACGGGGATTATTTCCCGAGGAAGGTGGTAAAGCAGCCGAAGAGTGATGTTGGCCACTTATCACCCTCTAGAGCTGTGGTCAAGAATAAATGGAGTTATACCTCTACGCCCCTATAGGCCTTCTTGGTGTAAATAGGTACAACTTTACCTTTTATACTTCTCCTTTTTCAGCCCTCACGGATTGGGTCCTGTAGCCTGCTGTATTTCAGAATTAACTTCTGAATTTCTGAAGGTTTTATACATTTACTTGGGCTTCTCGGACAGACAATTGGATCTATAATTTGTCGCTATTAATTGTTTCCCGTGGCGCAACATTTCCGTTCGGACTTAAAATGCCTCACTGTTGAAGTTTCTAGACCACACACAATTAGACACAAACACACACAAACACACACACACACACATCCGATAGGACTCCTTTGAAGGTGATATCAGCTCGTTACAATAACCGCTTCCTACACAATATGCAACATACACAAGAGACGAACATCCATGTCCTGAGCGGGATTCGAACTCGCGATCCCAGCAACCAAGGTGTCGCAGGCCTACGCCTTAGATCGCACAGCCATTTGGCTCTATAACTACTGTTACTTAGTCTGAGTACTGCGGAAATCTGGCCCCACTTCTTACTGCGTTCTTACAGTCTTACTTCTTAGCTACGGTGGCATAAAATTTCCACAGCCTAATTTTCGAAGACGGAACGGAATTGTAATATTACAGGATTTCATAGACTCTAGAGTTACGAAAATACTGAAACCAGTTTCTTATATTGAGATGTACATTTTGTTTTGGCGCGACAGCGCCCCAGTGGGTCAGGACCTCCTAATTACCAAGGTTTCTAGATTACACACAACGACACACCACAGTCGGTAGGACTCCTCTGGACAAGTGATCAGCTCGACGCAGAGGCCTTTACCTGACAACACTCACAAGAGACAAACATCCATGCCCCCAGTGGGATTCGAACCCACAATCTCAGCAGGCGAGCGGCCTCAGACTTACGCCTTAGACCGCGTGGCCACTGGGATCGGCCTGACATGTACCTTATTAGTATCAAAACATAGTGTCTGCTTTCGATTAATTTCAGGCCTCAGAAGTTGAGAGGCCTGTATGTTCCAAATGCATTGAAGACTGTTCGCGAATTTTGTAAATTTGGTAGTCGTTATTGAATATCTTGCGTGAATTTTGTAAAGTTGGTAGCCATTATTGAACATTAAATATGATTTTTGTGAAGCTGATAATAATTTCTAAATATTCTGCGTGAATTTTATAAAGTTGGTAGTTATTATTAAATATTATTCGTGATTTTTGTGAAGTTGGTAGTCATTATTACCATCCTGCGTGAGTTTTGTGTAGTTGGTAGTCATTGTGGTATTTACCAATGCAATCAACAAAACATTTTAGTGACGTGTCACATTCCGAAACCTAAGAATCCACCCAATTAATGTGTGACAGTATTTATTTTGTTTCAACCAGTGACACTTGTTAAGCTATCCCATTACAGGCCTGGCCAGACCCTTGGGGTACCAGGAGGTTGAGGTTTCCGCAATTTCTGGACATTCGGTACATGAAGGTGGCAAGGAGGTCAAACCTACCTTTAACCTCCAGGACATATCCCTGCTTCTCATTTTTCGTACAGACTGAGTCGACCTCAGTTCCATAGTGCGGCCGGAAGGACCGAGTCAAAAAAATTCCAATGACCCCATCGGTACCCAAACCCGCGACCTTCCGAAACACATTTGTTAGGCTCTATATTCACACCTTGTTATACTTTCTCCGACGTGCTTCGGCCCTTGTTGAGCCCTCCTCAGGGATATCCAATTTAAGGAATTATAAGTAATATACATACAGGTAAAGGTAACGCAGTCCCGTTACAGGCCTGGAGTGGCCCAGAGGGTTCCAGGAAGTTAAGGTTCCCAGATTACATGACAACGGCGCAGGATGGTGGTAATGTTGTCAGCTTTACGCAACGGCCGCCTTTACCCCCAGAAAATGCTCCTGGTACTCATTTTTGTTAGAGGCTGAGTCGACCCCAGGGCCATAGTGCGATCGGAAGGATTATGTCAATGAAAAATTCCAATGACATTGTCTGGGATCGAACCAGCGACCTTCCGATTTGTAGCACAGCATCTTAACCACTGAGCTACCGCGGTCCCCATAGGTGATATATGAGTACACATTTTCAGCAGCGAGTGCAAATCATGGATACCTCCATGTACATGATATTGCGGGTACTGAACACAGATTGGGCATTTATAATTTTGATGTATGGTTGACCGTGCATCGTAGTTCAATGTGGATAAAGAGACCAACTAGATGTCACTTTTAGTATTATGTTTATTTCTCCTTTATAGGTTGCTCAACATGTTTCGGGC
>Ga0123355_10016594_pt1 | contig 11615 bp, 6 predicted proteins | sample TergutEmb28metaG_3_FD_89872 | JGI IMG/M metagenome (GOLD analysis project Ga0123355, IMG submission 89872) | Embiratermes neotenicus P1 segment gut microbial communities from Petit-Saut dam, French Guiana - Emb289 P1 | ecosystem: Host-associated > Arthropoda: Insects > Digestive system > Gut ...
AATAATGGTAGCAACTAGAACCATTTCGAAATAATAATAATAATAATAATAATAATAATAATGTGATATCAGTAATAATGGTAGCAACTAGAACCATTTCGAAATAATAATAATAATAATAATAATAATAATGCGATATCAGTAATAATGGTAGCAACTAGAACCATTTCGAAATAATTCAGAAAATACCTGTGCACCATACGAGGAAAGCACGAATTCAAGGAATTACAGACAACAAGCATATCGTGCACTGCACATATACTTTGGAAACTACCAAGATAAAAGCACAAAACATCCAACATGGGAAGTAACATTACAGGTACAATAAGCTGCAACTACAGAATAGCTGTAATATTATAAACACAAGAAACGTGGTTTGTTTAAGGTATTTAATTGTAAATAACCCTGCATGAAAGTTATAACAAATAATAATAATAATAATAATAATAATAACGAGAAGCTTAAGGAAAAATTTGGAAACTGTACCAGGAAAACATTCGATAGATTCACTACAAAGGACAGCTATACTTGGAACATCACACATAATACGGAAAGTACTGCAGTGTGAAGCTTGAAGCTTGAGCGGTGGGGATCACCACTGGTTCGAGAGAAGTGCCAGGAAGAAATGGCCTGTGACAAGAGACATCCATATCGTATAACAATAATAATAATAATAATAATAATAATAATAATAATAATAATAATAAACGTTGCCTCTGCTCACAACATTAAGATATTATACAGGAAATGGAGGTACAGCTCCATTTACTCTGAACCTCGGCGCTGGATGGGTCGAGTGGTGAACTGCACGTCCCGGCCGCTTCATCTCCGGGACAGAACCTCCGGTACCCACCGACTAGGAGGTTGGAGGGCCCCAGCACTGGTCTTGAACTAGGCGGGATTCGAACCTCAGACCATCCAGCCCGTAGACTAGTCACTATGCACAGTGCGCTGTCCCGGGTCCGATGATGATGTTGATAATGATAATAACAATACAATAAACAGTTTACGAGGCAGACAGGGCGTAACTGAGTAACCTACGAATGATCACCAACTGATCAGGCTTAATCACTGGCAGGTTATGTTACAAGCCCGGTGTGGCCCAGAGGGTGGGCAGAGGTATAGCTCTACTCTTCCATGACCGCGGCACTAGAAGGGTGTGAGCGGTTAGCAGCACGCCCCGGCCGCACTTTACCCCCGAGAAAGACCCTATACCCATTTTATAGGAGGCTGGTTGGGCCCCAGAGCCGGTCTGGACGGGCGGAAAATCTCGTCTCCACCGGAATTCGATCCCGGACCGTCCAGCCCATAGTTAGTCGCTATACCGACTGAGCTACCCGGCCCACACAGAGACATTATACAGGCGCTAAATTACCGGGCAATCACCGACACACCTCCATAGAATTAAGCTTTCATCTCCCTGATATTCTCATGCTTAACATGAATACCCAATACCATAACATAATATTTAACTAACATAGCCACAGCAACCTGTCCAGGCATAAGCAAGGCACCCAAGAGTGGCATTTCTGGTTTACAAGCAGCCCTACAACTACGCTTTAGGGTTTCCTTGCTAAACAGTAAAGCGAGACTGCATCATAACTATGTCACTCTTCAGTCGTTCACATACAGACATACAGGCGTAACGGATAATCCACTCAACAGCTTATTAAACCTTTAAATCCCGAATTAAATCCCATCTGCCAATTGCTGGTATTATTAGGAGCTCATTATATTCTCCACGTTAGCAGGATAAGGGTTAAACGTAAAGTTACCCCTGTCCACGCCATGAAGGTGCAAGGGGGACTATAGGTATAGCTCCACTCATTCTTAACCTCGGCGCTGTTGGGGTGAGTGGTAAACTTCACGCCTCGACCGCTTTACCCTAAGGAAATAACACCGGTACAAATTGCACAGCAGTTTGGGTGGGTCCCAAAGCCTGCGTATACGTTTTGGAAAAGAGAAAAGTCTCTTTCCCCTGCAAGGATTCGAACGCCGGACCGTGCAGGCCACAAAAATGCCCGACTCTCGCCCGTGGTATAGCTGCTTTCCTTGTCAGCGTCCAAAAATTCAGGAATTTAAAAATGGAATAATAATCCAATTAAGAAACCAAATATGATGTTCAAGTGACCGTGCATCGTGATAAACTCTTATAAGAAAACCAACTAGGTGCACCAATTCCTCAAATTTATTTTTGGAATAAATCTATACATGTTTCGGACAGCTCCTCTGGCCATCATCAGGAGTTTTTCACCGCACACACAACAATGGTATATGTCATACAGGTTTGCTGACAGCACGCGAACAGGGTCAGGACGGAACTGCTGTTCCGTCCTGATCCTGCCGATCGCAAGCTGTCAGCAAACCTGTATGACATATACCATTGTTGTGTGTACAGTGAAAAACTTCTGATGATGGCCAGAGGAGCTGTCCGAAACATGTAGAGTTTTATTCCAAAAATAAATTTGAGAAATTAGTGCATCTAGTTGGTTTTATTATAAGAATAAGAAACCAAAGTTTCCTCGTGTATTTAATGACGACACACCGTGAATGAGAACAGCACCAAAAAACTCTACCACAACCCTTACCGTAGGTACGTTCCGTGCACATGATGACTGGTGTTAAGTAGTAAAATCATTGATACCTGTAGGTACTGTCATTGCATCAAGTCTAGATATTCAAAACAGACAGAAAAGAATACTCAATTTTCACATGTGAATCAAAAGTACTGTAATTTAACCCTTTGACGCCTAACGACCCATATAGTGGTCGTACCGCACCGCTAACCTCTAAAAGTTGCATTTTATATATTTATTCAACAAATACAGGTACTGAATATTTTAAACACCGTATATACTTTCTGTTTTTTTTCTCTTCAAAATGCAGTTTGTTTCATAATTCTAACATATTTGGTTCCTGTTTTTTTCACGTTTTATATACAGGATGTGCTAAAATTAAAAAAAAAATTCCGCCGCCAAAAGGTTAAGTAACGTTAAAGTGTGTGGTGACTGTGTCCACCGTGTGTCCCAAAGTAGAGGACATCAAATAAAACAGCGTCAACACTGACGTTCGTAAAGGAATTCTTGTCTTACAGGATCACACTCGAAGGCCGTTTTGATAAACATGAGGCATAGGCGGCAGAAGAATGCTGAAAATTTGGATCAGCAGATACCGCGGCAATACTAAAACACCGCAGACGTAAGTAACGGTTTTAAACGCCAACTCGGGTCAGGGAAAGAACGAACACAGCCGATACGGTTTCCATTTCGATTGCATGTTCCCGCATTGTAAGCAAACTGCACTTTACCCCTCCGTCATTACCAACAATACAAACGGAGAAAGGTAAGAGAGAGAGAGAGAGAGAGAGAGAGAGTGAGGGGGGGGGAGGCTGTTGGCGAAGAAAAGCCACAATGCAAGTGACAATTAGTGGAAATTAAGAAAATGATGAAAGGGGGCTGTAGCTGCTAGGCAGACAGGTGGCGAAGAATTTTGAGTTGATTCTTTCCCTTACCCGGTTTTAGTTTCATAACCTCAAATACAAACTAGAGAACTACCTGTGACCCACTGATACAATTATGCAGCGTATGTGCATGATAGGCAGAACACAAAATGTCCGTCTGCCAGCTCAAAAATTTCGCCACCACAAGTACAGAAAAGGGAAACTTCGTACCAATATCTTCACTAAAGTTGCGTAATTTTATACACTCGCACACAGAAGTGAACGTTCAGTAAAGTTGCCCCGTGGCGCCATTAAGGCATATGTAGGAGTGGAGGTACAACTCCACACATTCTTAAAGTCGGCACTAAATGGAGGTCAGTGCATAAACAGGCTGAGTTAAAATCGCTACTGTTAAGCAACGTGAAAGTTTCCAAACAAAGAACCCCAAAACCACCCGTACAAAGGGGTAACCGGAGTAACATTCCGCCCCGACAATCGCTTGCTGCACAAGGTGATACTGTGCCTAAGGTAATAATTCTATAAGGATATAGCAGTCGTAACACAACTATATTACCAGGTGTATATAACTTATCAACATCAACTACATGTTTCGGCCATTGCTGCTGTGGCCATCTTCAGGTTGGATACAATTTTTATTAGAGAAGCTATATGGATATTTGAATCGGGTTGTTTCCATCCCGTTGTGTACATGTAACAAATTTATTAAATTGAACCGTCTTTACACAACACACAAATAACAGTTGCAAATCTACAACTGATTAATTAAGCGACATGTTTCGGCCTTGTTCGGCCATCATCAGGCTTACAAAAAGATGGTGTTAATTAAGGTACACTCGTTCGCTGTACCGATGGGATCCCATCGGTATAGCCACAAGGCCGAAACATGTCGCTTAATTAGACAGTTGTAGATTTGCAACTGTTATTTGTATGTTGTGTAAAGATGGTTCAATTTAGTAAAAAAAAATCATATAGATATAATATAGAACAAATTATTACTGCAGGTAAGGGGGAACGAGATCTCTATATTATATCTATATAGCTTCTCTGATAAAATGTACCCAACCTGAAGATGGCCACAGCAGCACTGGCCGAAACATGTAGTTGATGTTGATAAGTTATATACAGCTGATAATATAGTTGTGTTAGACTGCTATAACCTTATAGAATTATTACCTTAGGTTCTAACAAACACAACGGGGATGACACACCTTGAAGGTGACACTGTGCACCTGCTGGACAAGTTACTCGCAGACAGCAGAAGCTTTCGGAGAAGCTACACCGGTATATCACACAGGAACTAACTCCATGCTATAAGACTATTCAGTTTTTTAAAACCTCCCGTCCCTCCCAGGTCCAAATCTCTCCTCAGCACCGTGTTTTCGAACATCCACAGCGTATGTGCTTCAATTTACGAAAAGGACATGCATACAAAACAGTAAATAAAATTAAAGTTTTATAATTTTGAAACATACGTCGTTAGACAATATGTACAAATTAAATAAAAAGGTAGAGGTAAAGCTCTCCCATTACTAACCTGGACAGGCCCTGAGGGCTCCAGGATGTTGAGGATCCCACAATTTCTAGACAGTCGACACATGAAGGTGGTAAACTTGTCAGCCCTAATCACTGGTTGCTTTTACCCCCCTGGAGTTATCCCAGGGCCACACTGAGGCCGGAAGGACTAAGTCAATATACAGTCTCAATGACCCCATCGGAAATCGAACCCGCCACCTTCCGGCTGTCAGCTCGGTGACTCAACCAACTGCGCCACCACATACTCCACGTACAATTTCTATGTATGATGATGGCCCATATACTTTCTGAGCATAACGGTAAACGTTTGTGGTAAGCGTGGAATAGGAAGGTGGTTATACTTTTCTAGAGCTCAGGAATTTCACTATCTGGTTAGTTTCTTTGAGTCCACGACGTTAGAGTGTATTGCGCGTTACAATGGCGTCAGTAAATTCCGTTACATAAACGTTTTACTGCTGAACTGAATCTGGTTCGAGAAGAGGAATGAGGAAGGTATCTCGCAGCAGTTCAAGAATGTAGCGGTGTCTGGAGACTAAGCTCAACAACAATCATTAACCCTTTAAAAGACTAGCATTAACGTGAATTACAGTTAAAGACCCAGTCCGTACCGCGCAGTAAACACAATCCGTTTTAGTTATAAAAACAAATCAGTTGGTACTGTATAGGAAGTAATCGCTGTTTGTTCTGAGAAGCAACCAAAATAGAATTGTTGAATATGAAAGCTGGTGGTACATAAAGTAACTACTGGGCTTTGAATGGTTAAAATTGATTGAAACCGAATGTTCCTTCCCTCACGTAGTGCCGACCGACAACACGTAGATTCGCTTCCGATATGAAAGTGTGGGAAATATATTTTACGAATGTAATGTATTACACAGTTAATAAGAACTCTCCATGAACGGCGCCTTAATTACACGCCAGTTCTTATCACGTAGCATCACGTCAATAAATGGGCAGAGTCAGTGCAAGGAGAAATTTTCTATTCAAAATTATGGTAAGATTACAATAAAATTTTTTAAACGTATTTATCAGACGTCACAGGAAGTGATATTTTGCCATAAAGTTTGCTTTCTGATCCATTAACATGGTCTACTACGCTGTGCCCACGCACTTTCCAAACACATACTGCACGTACACCGCCCACTTTAGTACCGAACTGTCACTTCGACGGTAACCCCACTGGACGCGACCACTGCTACTTAGTATTCCGGGGGTCACGGATTCGATCCTCGGTCCGCAGAACGGCAATCCTGAAGGATACTTCACGTGTACGAAGTCTGGATAAATATCCATGGTGAGAATAATGCAAATCGTGGTTACGACGCCGTGTAGTTTGGCCGGTGACTTGCTGACGTTTCGGGCACAACTTACTGCCTTTACCGCTGTCTTTATGGTTACCTTTCCATGACATACCGGTAATCGCTAACTAGTCTACAAGGCATCATAAGCACAAGACCGGTCTATATGGCGTGGCTCTTGGAATTCCCCAATTTATAAAATGAAATTCAGTTCCAGCGCTCATTCAAACGGACAAGCTCACTTTCAAATTCTCCCAAATTCATCCTACAAAATCACTTTTCCCACCCGAGGCTAAATAACCTAAGCTACCGGAAAATACAAGATTAAAACACACACAAATGTAAATTCGCCTGTTGTTTTGTATGGGTGTGAAACTTGGTCTGTCACATTGGAGAGAAAAAAACACAGGCATAGGACGTATGAGACTAGAGTCCCGAACAAGATATTTTGGGCTCAAAGAAACGAGGTACCAGGGTACCGGAGAAGACTGTCCTACGAGGAGCTTCATGGTCTTGACTCCTCACCTACTATTATCCGGCCGATCGAAACAAGAAACAGGTGGGCGGGACATCAGGTACGTATGGGGGATAGGAGTGGTGCATACACGACTTTTATGGGCAAACACAGGGTAAAGAGAGCACTTGGAAGACCCGGACGTACACGGAAGGATAATATTAAAATGTATCTTCAAGAAACAGGATGGGAGTGTGGACTGAATTGATGTGGCTCACGATAGGGACAGGTGGCGGGCTCTTGTGAATATGGTAATGAACCTTCGGACTAGTTAGTTAGTTAGTTAGGTAGAGCTAGAAAACGCCGCTGCTAAGGAGCAAAGGACTCTGCGTCAAGACACACAAATTACTAATCAATTACCGGGGGCAGTTCGTGGTTCAGACCAGACACGTCACTGGCCTCGCAACAAAACTCTGCCCTACGAAACCATGACGCAGACCCGCGTAAAGATACACGTGTGTGTGTGTGTGTGTGTGTGTGTGTGGCACACCTAGTTGTAGGTCACAATGAATACGCGATGGCTGACTTGCGTGAGAAGAGTCAGGTAGGCAGCGGAACTCAGATAAGACGGCAAGTTTACAATTTCCGTTGCAAACTGACCTACGCTCACATGTAGGCAGCACGCAAGACAGGACCTGCAGGCCACTTTCTGGCCGTCAATTACTCGAAGGTGTCAGTCGGATAAGTTACCTATGATTATCACTGCATTTCAGAAAATCGTTATTTAGAACAGTGTTTCTCAACCTTTGTGAGACCGCGGCCCGGTAAATTCTTTTTTCATAAGACGAGGGCCCGGTCCCAACAAATTTACTCGTAAATACCTTTCCAATTTTTTCTAAGTTCATACATTAAACTAACATAAGTGTTAATAATTAATTATGGCATAATCATAAAGAGTATTAGTACACTTATGTATACGGTGTGGCATGGTGACAAATATAAAATTACATTTAAATTAGTTACCAATCGCTGGACTAACGAAATCTTGTAGCATATTGTAGTTTCCTCAGGCCAACATCTGGGTCTGAGCTTTTCGACACATTCACGAATATTATTCTCCTTAGAATATTTCCACTATAAAACATTCATGAAAAATTCTTAGTAAACTAAAATGACAAATTCCAGGAGAACCTTTCGCTGCCCGGTAACGGGCCGCGGCCCGGCAGTTGAGAAACACTGATTTAGAAAAACGAGCCCTTCCCTCAAAAAGTACCAACTAAGTCACGATGACACTTCGTTGTATAATTTACGTTAAGCCATAGGGCGCATTCGGTGGAACACCCCAGGTTAAACAAGATAGGCAATGTACATATAACGTAACAATGAGGTGTGTATGAGTAACCACTTTTGCAGTGGAAAAGAAATAAGTGTTACAAATTCTCAGTGTGTGTGTGTGTGTGTGTGCGTGTGTGTATAACCTCAGGTATCCAGCATGCAATACGCATGCGCCACATTGTCATATGTGGCCTCTCCGGCTATAAATATTTTTCCACATTATCTCATAAACGGCAAGATTTTCGAGAAAAAAAAAGTTATTTAATATAAAATGTGTGTTTTGATTTTGTCTACAACTTTTGCCTGAAACATTTCTCATTCTAAGGAGAACTGAGCGAGACACAACGAGAAATGTACATTGGTCTTCATGTAAAGTGCCCGTTATTCTAATCAGAGTGTAAAGAAACTGGAATTTTGTCGACGCATTTTCGAAAAAGTCAAATATCAAATTTCATGAAAATCCGTCCAGTAGTAGTCGACTTGTTCCATGCAGACCGACGAACGGACGGACAGACATAACGAAGCTAACAGCCGCTTTTCGAAATTTTGCGAACGTGCCTAAAAGTCACAGATTCACAAGGCTCACCTCACACAAAGTCAGAACGTAATGCAAAACACTTACCTGGTTAAGGGGGTTTATCAGAAGTTGGAATATCTAAGCACAGACGTGAGGATAATATTAAAATGAATTTTTCAAGGGACAGGATGGGGGAAGGGGGTTGTGACCGGATTGACCTGGATCTGGACAGTGACAAGTGGCGCTTTCTTGTGAACACGGTAATGAACTTTCGTGTTCCACGAAATGCGGGGAATCTTCTCGACTAGGTGAGGAACTACCAGCTTCTGAAGGACCCTGATATATGGAATGAGTTAGTAAATTGCGCATAAAAAGAAGATAAACAATACTTTTTAGCAAGCAGTGTGCAATCTGCAATGTGATTAGTTGTGCAATACTGCGTATCTGCAATACAGTAGCATCACGGCCAACGCAGCATACGAAACAGCAAACAAAGTATTAGGGAAACGCGTGTACTTAAATATAAACAGTACACAGTTCCTCTTGCTTTTAATTATTAGTTAACACAGGGTTATATAACAGCATTCCCCTGTGCGAAACAGCTAAGCATTACGGCGTGAAATTTTGTCAATATTTTTTTACGCATCTGCCATTACATCACAGAGCATTTGTAACACACGTGTAGAGGGAGGAGCCATCCGACCTACCTCTCCTGCCAACAGTCAACCGCAAGACGTCCGGCTCACAACTTCAATGTGAATGCACTTCATATTCCGTAGGGCATGAGCACAGAAGGGGGAATACAGAATGTGAAGCCTTGCCCCAATCACAGTTCACTACCACTGTTATACGTCTGTTGCTGAAACAGCGTCGTTAAGTGACCCAAAAAATTACGAAACCCCCACAGGACCTGTCATCGCATTGAACCTAGACTTCCGAAAAAGAGGGCCGGGACAGCGTAGTCGGTATAGCAATTCGCTACGGGCTGGGCGGTCCGGGGATCGGATCCCGGTGGGGGTGAGATTTTCCGCACTCATCCAGACCGGGCCTGGGGCCCATCCAGCCTACTATACAATGGGCACCGATTCTCTTTCCCGGCGGTAAAGCGGCCGGTGCGTGGCGTTGACCACCCACCCCACCTAGCGCCGAGGTTAAGGAAAGAGTAGAGCTATACATCTACTTCCCCTCTGGGCCGTCGTGGCCTGTTCCAGGGTGAACTTAACCTTTACCTTTACCTCCCGAAAAGAGAAACCTGTGCCTTGTCCCAAGCCGTGACGCGAACGGTCTGATACCCACGCGTGTTGATCATGCAGGCTATTCAGGTTTGTGCCCTCCGAACACTTCGCTCTAGCCAGCCGGTGCGCTCAGTGGAACACAGCACGTCCTAACGATTCGCGAGACACATTAGAGGCGTGCGTGACCCCTTTATCCTGCGTCGGAAGCAGTAAGGCCACTTTCAAAGCGTCACCAGGCTGATGACACCAACAATTACAATACATAATCGCCAGACGGGTCGCTTGATAGGCAGATAACGGCTACCTCCCACAAAGGTACAGCTGTCCCTGTCCACACCAAGAAGACATATGTCCGTGTCCCCTTCTCCCTCATGGTGCAACAGCCCCTAGTAGGTCAGGGCCTACTCCTTATCGAGTCTTCACATTCATAATCTGAAACACCACACTCGGCAGTACTTCTCTGGACGAGTGATCAGCCCGTCGCAGAGACCCCTACCTGACAACACACAACATTCACAACAGACAGATCACCCATGCCCACGGCAGGGTACGAACCTGCAATCCCAGAAACTGAGGGGTCGCAGACCCACGCCTTAGACCGCGCGGACACTGGGATCGGCCGGAGTAGAGGTATAGCTCCCCTGTTTCCCCGGAACTAGACTGAGGAGACTAGTTAGCCTCACGACCCGTCCACCTTACCCCCGTAAAGAACACGGCAGTAGGAAACGGATAGGAGACCGGGTGGGCCCAGAGCTGGTCCGGACTTTTTGAAGAAGAGGAAAATCTCTTGATCCTGTCGGGATTCAAACCTCAGATCGTCCAGCCCGTAGCCTAGTAACCATACTGACTACACTATCCTGGTCCCCACGTTTAGTTGAGTATAGGAAAGTAAAGTAATTTGGTGTACCATGGATTTCCTTCTGCATTCTAAACTAGTGAGCCACCATGAAATGACGTGTTAGCAAACACCATACGCCATATTCCTGGCTGAACTACTCCCATCGATCACGGGCTTAGTTGAGAAACAGATTGTCGCTAAACCGTTCAAGCAATTCATCCGTCTTAAAAAAAAGAAAAGAAGGTTCATTACCGTCTGCACAACAGCCCACCGCACAGCCAGTTAAATCCATTCTACACTCTACTATTCTGTTTCTTTTAAAACCCCTCCGAAACTTCGATAGCCATCTACCAAACTACACGGCGTAAAATCCCACAAGCCACTACCATTAATTTTAATAAAATACCACTTACGTTTAGGCCAATCATATGGTACTTTCGCTCCATATTTTTTTTATGAAAACTGTACATGATCTTAACTCCCCATGCGTACTTAATGTCTCACCCATCCAATCATCCTTGATTTCATTATACTAATAATGTCTGGCTGTGTTAGTGGGTCCCTGTCACCACGGCATGGCGTGTCCTCAGGGCGGATAGAGGAACGGCCTCCGATAAGGAGGGTAGCTGCGAATAAATTGAATAAGCATTCGCGGACAGCCGACCAAGGGTGCTCCTCCAGCTTGGGGGATGGGCGAGGTGCTACCAACCCCTTCCTGTTAAAACTAATGTTCAGACACACTCACAGGCGAGATGATTCCTCTGGAGACAAAACAATCCGGAGGTAAACTACTCCCCCACTCGGATCTCCGTGGGGGGGGGGTATTTATCTAGGGGAATCATCGCGCAACATACAAAGAGGTATGAAACTAGGTACGTGTAATGTTAGGAGCCTTTATAGGGCAGGATCCCTTAAGGCAGCGGCGAGGGAATTAGGGAGATATAA
>Ga0123355_10016595_pt1 | contig 11615 bp, 3 predicted proteins | sample TergutEmb28metaG_3_FD_89872 | JGI IMG/M metagenome (GOLD analysis project Ga0123355, IMG submission 89872) | Embiratermes neotenicus P1 segment gut microbial communities from Petit-Saut dam, French Guiana - Emb289 P1 | ecosystem: Host-associated > Arthropoda: Insects > Digestive system > Gut ...
ACATCGAAGCACTTTGTGTTCTGTAGCTTGTAATAAATTGTAATATCAGAAAGAAGTGTTGGTGACGTATTGAGAAATGTTACCAGGCAATTCCTCAATGAAATTCTCAATGACTGACCTACAGCTCGGTATATGAACATGGGGTTTATCGAATTCACAACGTCTGTGTCACTCGATGGAGAGTGTGTATAGCTGTTGTGATCGGACAGATTGCAAGGTGATATCAGATATTGTGGCTGTATGAATTAGAGGAATTTCGCGTGTCAGGTTTGTAATGGCATTCCATAATTGCTAAATGAGACTGTTAGTCTCATCATGCCATCCCTCTTTCTGTCTGTCCCTCCGCAATGAACAGCTTATCTTGGAACGTTTGTGGATTGTTCGAAAATTTCACTTGATAAATATTATTTCACTGAAGTCTCATAAGAATAGTTAATGTGTCACACCAAACCACTTTACATTTGTGGTATCTTCTGGCTGGATATTTCTTGTAATGGAAAATTTCTGGGACACGTTTTGAGAGGAAATATAAACGTATTTTTCATTCAGAATGTTATTTCCAAAAAGTTCTGCATTGCAGTTCCTTAAAAACATTAATTCAACTCAACTATACTGCATTATATTATTGTGTTAAAGGCAAAGCAATCCCATTACAATCCTGTACAGGACTAGAGGGTTCCAGGAGGTTGATTCTCCCAGATGTAAAGAAAATCGGCAAAAAAATGAGGTAAGGTTCCCAGGCTTACGCGCCGGCCGCCCTGGTACTGAATTCAGTTAGAGGTTGAGTCGAACTCAGAGCCATAGCGCAGCCGGAAAGTTTATTTCAATGAAAAATTCTAATAACACCAACGGGTATCGAACCCGCAACCTTCCGCCTTGTAAAGAAATGCCCAATATTATTATGTTAGCACTGACACATTTCCAGATCTCTATCTTTCTAAGTAACCACTCAGTTTACTTACAGAAATCCGAGCTACAAATGGTGCCTGTCTGTCTTCCACTGAAGTTCTCTGCAGCCAGTAAAATTCTTACTCTCAGTTTTATACGGATCAATTCTAAACAAGTTGAGCGTTCTAAAATCAAAAATTCAGTTTTATCGTACCGACTGTCATAAGCGGACTGTTAGGGAAGATGTGTTTTGTGGCGTTTGATTGTGTGTTGATACCGTGTTAAAGATAATTGAAAATGCAAGGAAGGTTGTCAGAAGTGAAATGAAAGTTTCAGATGATTGAAAATATTCTATAAAATTTGTTGACAAAACTGGTATTCCATGTCGAGAAGCCGATGAATACCGTCAGTTTTGTGGATGCCGAAACAACTGACATATTTTTATCTAAATATCAGAGTAACTACAAACAACTGGGTCAGCATATTTCATAGTCATCGTGGATTCGAGGCTGACCAACAGATATATATGGTTTAACGAATTTTGGGAAGAAAATCCAAGTTTATTTCATTTTTCAAGCTTTGTGTATGTCAATTCTTTCTGTCGTTCATGGTGTATACAACAGTCTATCGGCAACAAAGGACTGGATATTTGGCGCACCTAGCCTACTGTAGAATGGGTATAGTGTCACACTCGTGGGGGCATATTTGCTGGAATGTGGCCTTGGCAATTCAACAAACTTTAACACCAAGATTAAAGAAATTTTATAGCTACAAATTTACTCCCCTTTACGGACATCATTACCTGTTCTACAGTTAAAATTACATTCTAGCAGCGAGAAGAGTGAGACGTAGTTTGTTTTATTAAACCATGTGTCGGACTGCTGTGGTGGTTATTGGTGTGCTGACTGCAGAGTGATGAGGCAGGGAGATACTTGGGAGGTAAGGTACAGTGTTGGTTACAAAATTGTTATTATACAGAACGGTAGAGACAGATACATCATGTAGCGGACTGCAGTGGTGGTTATCGGTGTTCTGACTGTAGATATATCTGGCAGGGAGGTACTTGGGAGGTAAGGAACAGTGTTGGTTACAGAATTGTTATTAAACGGAAAGGTAGGGACAGATACATCATGTAGCGGAACGCTGTGGTGGTTATCGGTGTGCTGACTGCAGAGTGATTAGGCAGGGTGATACTTGGGAGGTAAGGTACAGTGTTGGTTACAGAATTCTTATTATACAAAACGGTAGGGACAGATACATCATGTAGCGGACCGCTGTGGTGGTTATAGGTGTGCTGACAGCAGATATATCAGGCAGGAAGGTACTTGGGAGATAAGGTACAGTTTTGGTTACAGAATTGTTATTATACCGAGTGGTAGGGACAGATACATCATGTAACGGACTGCTGTGGTGGTTATAGGTGTGCTGACTGCAGATATATCAGGCAGGGAGGTACTTGGGAGGTAAGGTACAGTGTTGGTTACAGAATTGTTATTAAACCGAACGGTAGGGTCAGATATATCATACAGCGGAACGCTGTGGGGTTATCGGTGTGCTGACTGCAGATATATCAGGCAGGGAGTTGCTTGGGGTATAAGGTACAGTGTTGGTTAAAGCATTCTTATTATACAGAACGGTAGGGGCAGATACGTTATGTAGCGGACTGCTGTGGTGGTTATAGGTGTGCTGACTGCAGATACATCAGACAGGGAGGTACTTGGGAGATAAGGTACAGTTTTTGTTACAGAATAGATATTATACCGAAAGGTAGGGACAGATACAACATGTAACGGAATGCTGTGGTGGTTATAGGTGTGCTGACTGCACATATATCAGGCAGGGAACTACTTGGGAGGTAAGTTACAGTATTGGTTACAAAATTCATATTATACCGAACGATAGGGTCAGATACATCATGTAACGGAATGCTGTGGTGGTTATAGGTGTGCTGACTGAAGATATATCTGGTAGGGAGGTACTTGGGAGGTAAGGTACAGTGTTGGTTACAGATTTCATATTATACAGAACGTTAGGGGCAGATACATCATGTAGCGGTCTGCTGTGTTGGTAATAGGTGTGCTGACTGCAGATATATTAGGCAGGGAGTTACTTGGGAGGTAAGATGCAGTTTTGGTTACATAATTGTTATTATCCCGAACGGTAGGGACAGATATATCATGTAACGGAATGCTGTGGTGTTTAGAGGTGTGCTGACTTCAGGTATATCTGGCAGGGTGGTACTTGGGAGGTAAGGTACAATGTTGGTTAAAGAATTGTTATTATACCGAACGTTTGGGAAACCTACATCATGTAACTGACTGCTGTGGTAATTATATGTGTGCTGACTGCAGATATATCAGGCAGGGAGGTACTTGGGAAGTAAGGTATCGTGTTGGTTACAGAATTGTTATTATACCGAACAGTAGGGACAGATACATCATATAGCGGACCGCTGTGGGGTTATCGGTGTGCTGACTGCAGATATATCAGGCAGGGTGTTTCTTGGGATGTAAGGTACAGTGTTGGTTACAGAATTGTTATTATACAGAACGGTAGGGACAGATACATCATGTAGCGGACTGATGTGGTGGTTATAGGTGTGCTGACTGCAGATATATAAGGCAGGAAGTTACTTGAGGAATAAGGTACAGTATTGGTTACAGAATTGTTATTATACAGAACGGTAGGGACTGATACATCATTTAGCGGACCGCTGTGGTGGTTATAGATGTGCTGAATGCAGATATATCAGGCAGGGAATTACTTGGTAGGTAAGGTACAGTTTTGGTTACAGAATTGTTATTATACAGAACCGTAGGGACAGATACATCATCTTGCGGACAGCTGTGGTGGATATCGGTGTGCTGACTGCAGACATATCAGGCAGGGAGATACTTGGGAGGTAAGGTAAGGTGTTGTTTATAGAATTGTTATTATACAGAACGGTAGGGACAGATATGTCATGTAGAGTTCGGCTGTGGTGGTAATCGTTGTGCTGCCTGCAGATATATCAGGCAGTTAGGTACTTGGAAGTAAGGTAATATGTTGGTTACAAAATTGTTATTATACAGAATTTTAGGGACAGATACATCTTTTAGCGAACTGCTGTGGTGGTTATCGGTGTGCTGAGTGCAGATATATCAGGCAGGGAGATATTTGGGTGTTAAGGTACAGTGTTGTTTACAAAATTATTATTATACAGTACGGTAGGGAGAGATACATAATGTAGCTTACTGCTGTGTTGGTTATCGGTGTGCTGACTTCAGATATATCAGGCAGGGAATTACTTGGGAAGTAAGGTACAATGTTCGTTACAAAATTGTTATTATACAGAACTGTAGTGTCAGATACATCATGTAGCACACCGCTGTAGTGGTTATCGGTGTGCTGAGTGCAGATATACCAGGCAGGTAGGTAATTGGGGGTAAGATACAGTGTTGGTTTGAAAATTGTTGTTATAAAGAACGTTAGGGACAGATATATCATGTAGAGGGCTGCTGTGGTGGTTATCGGTGTGCTGAGTGCAGTTTTATCTTTCAGGGATGTACTTGGGAGGTAAGGTACAGTGTTGGTTACAAAATTGTTATTATACAGTAGGGTAGGGACAGATATGTCATGTAGAGATCCGCTGTGGTTGTAATCCGTGTGCTGACTGCAGATATATCAAGAAGGGTGGTACTTGGGAGGTAAGGTACATTGTTGGTAACAAAATTGTTATTATACAGAACGGTAGGGTCATATATATCATGTAGCGGACTGCTGTGGTGGTTATCGGTGTGCTGACGTCAGATATATCAGGCAGGGAAGTACTTGGGTGGTAAGGTACAGTGTTGGTTATAAAATTGTTATTATACAGAACTGTAGGGTCAGATACATCATGTAGCACACCGCTGTAGTGGTTATCGGTGTGCTGAGTGCAGCTATATCAGGCAGGTAGGTAATTTGGACGTAAGATACAGTTTTGGTTAGAAAATTGTTGTTATACAGAACGGTAGGGACAGATATATCATGTAGAGGACTGCTGTGGTGGTTATCGGTGTGCTGAGTGCAGATATATCGGGCAGGTAGGTAACTGGGACGTAAGATACAGTGTTTGTAACAAAATTGTTATTATACAGAACTGAAGGGACAGAAATATCTATCCTCATTATGCTTCAATATTAACAGCTTCAAGGATAGTACACGTGTTATTGCTTCATAAAATTTTTAAATGGTCTTAAATTTTATTTATTTCTTAATCTGACCTCTTCTCTGTAATCATTTTATGTGCATAATGTAACTGCTGCGTATGATCACACTTCATAAAGCACGCACACACACTACACACACACACTACATACACACACACACACAACCACCCGCACGTACGGTAGAACGCAATTTCTCTACCTGGAAATACTCAGTTCTTCCAAGAGACAGACAGACAGACATCCAAGCCACCGGCGTGATAAGAAACTGCAAATCTTGTATTTAATTTTCGTTGATTTGGACATTTAGTAAATTAAGTCTAAGGTGTCATCTCCTCCACCTCGCTAACACAAGTCAGGAAATGTCATTCTTTCCAAAACACATAGGGAAATCACTATCACAAGAAATGATCCCGTCACACACTAACCTTATTTTTGAGATTGTGGCAGCATAAACTTAATGGGCGGATTACCCCCGTCCTGCAACTCACTACACAACAGCCTTGTGGCAGTATAATCCTAACGGCCAATTACCCCTGTCCTTCAACTCACCACACAACAGCCTTATCAAACCTACAGACAAGATTTGTATTGTTTGTCGTTTAGCAATCGTAAAATATTTCGAAAAGCTGACAATGTGGTGTGAAGTGTGCCTTGAAATTTGTTACATGTCTTAGTGGGCATACATATATACAATAAGAGCTGCAAAATATCGTAACTACAGTCTACACTGGCGGTAGCATGATCACAGTTTTAGCATCATTGTGTGACCGCAGTGCGTTAAATTGTGTAGCTGTGCGAAACGTGACACACTATTCTGTCATTTGTAGATTTTCTCTTTTTTGATACAAAAATGACAGCGATTTTTGGAAGGTGGACGCTTTAATGTAACCTCAAAGGACAATTTTAACATCGTGTTTTCCAAAAGTATAAGTCTCCTTATTTGGAAATATGTAGTTAATTTTAAATTTGTTAGAACCAATTAATAAAATTCATTAAATATTTTTAAACGCTTTCACAGAAATGCGAAAAAGACAATTAGCTTCGTTATGTCTGTCTGTCTGTCTGTCGGTCCCTCAGTTTGTGTGTCCGCATGAAGCAACTCTTCTGCCACTTGACGAGATTTCATAAAATTTCTTTTAAAATAGTTTGCCAAAATATGCTAAGAAATTTCAGCAATTAGTATCGGCCTATGCGACGAAATTCTCACTCTTTCGGAGGAAACCTACCGTGTGTTTTTGTGTGTCTAATTGTGTGGGTGGTCTACGAAAGTCAACAGTAATTCTAGCCCTAAGTGTGGCTGCAGCATCACACAAAGTAACACAAATTTTACATACAGACAATCAAATTACATTCGAGTTCTTTTTCCAGCTCTTCGACAGTGCGGTTGTTTCAGTCGTGTGGATCCTTTGAAAAGGAACATTTCAGAATTTGCTTTACGAGTCGCAAGCAATCATAACTTAACGGAAATACATGACAGGCGCGATAGTCATGATGATTAGCATTATGAATCTTTGTTCCGTCCACTTTGATCAAAATAAATTACTGATCACCTCTTTGTCAAGCCTTTTGAATATACCAGATTAAAACTTATTGGTAAGCAGACGCATACGGAAGTATTTTTTCGGATAATTTTTGTCCTGTTAACGATATTACACAAAGAAATAACTGTGAGAGTTATTTGAGAATCCAGTTATCTTATTACACACAAATATTACTCACAATTCTGATAACAACACATACAATAACAGATATACTTATTTTTATAAGCGTTTATTTCTACCGACAATATATCTTACTAAGTGCTAAATAATTTTTGCTTTCAGGCGAAATTTACAAACTAAGATAATAAATATTTATGTGGAGACCGTCACATCGGTATACCAAATGCAAGGAATATAGTGAAAAGCAACGGAATTAATAGTTATTAATAGGATAAATGGCATAATTTATATAATTACATCCTGTTATATAATTTTGGCTGTACGTATTCAAGGCAATTTCATGCTGATATAATAATAAATAAGCAGCTGATATAACAGATTGCAATAATGTTGTTGATTGTGAGATCTACAATGGCATATTCAAACAGTTGTGATTAGAACAATAAGTAATTAAGAAATATAGTGTATTTAAATATTTTTTGTTAATTCGGTAGGGTTCAAAATATTATTAAGATATACACTTAATTCGATACGATTCAACATATTCTTAAGTTATACAGTTAATTCGGTACGGTTCAATATATTATTAATATATACAGATAATTAGGTACGGTTAAATATATTATTAATATATAGGGTTAAATCGGTACAGTTCAATATATTATTGATGTATACAGTTAATTCGGTAGGATTCAATAAATTATTTATATACAGTTAATTCGGGAGGATTCAATATATTATTGAAATATAAAGTTAATTAGGTGCGATTCAATGTATTATTAATATATACAGTTAACTCGGTACAGTTCAATAAATTATTAAGAAAGATAATTAGGTAGGGTTAAATATATTATTAACATATAGAGTAAATACGGTACGATTAAATATATATTAATAAGAAATACAGATAATTCGGTACGGTTAAATATATTTTAAAGATATAGAGTTAATTCGGTACGCTTCAATATAATATTAAGGCTTAAAGTTAATTCGGTACGGTTCAATATATTATTGATGTATAAAGCTAATTCGGTACGGCTAAATAGATTATTAAGCTATACAGTTCATTCGGTACGGTTAAATATATTTTAAAGATATACAGTTAAATCGGTACGGTTCAATATACTATTAAGATTAAAAGTTAATTCTGTACGGTTCAATATATTATTGAGTTATTCTGTTAATTCAGTACGGTTCATTATATTATTAAGATATACAGTTAATTCGGTACGGTTCAAAATATTATTAAGATAAACAGTTAATTCGGTACGGTTCAATATAATATTAAGGTTTAAAGTTAATTCGGTACGGTTCAATATATTATTGATGTATAAAGCTAATTCGGTACGGCTAAATAGATTATTAACCTATACACTTAAATCGGTACGGCTAAATATATTTTAAAGATATACTGTTAAATCGGTACGGTTCAATATACTATTAAGGTTAAAAGTTAATTCTGTACGGTTCAATATATTATTGAGTTTTCAGTTAATTCGGTACGGTTCATTATATTATTAAGATATACAGTTAATATGGTACGGTTCAAATATTATTAACATAAACAGTTAATTCGGTACGGTTCAATATAATATTAAAATATACAGTTAATTCGGTACTGGTCAATATATTATTAAGATTTACAGGTAATTCGGTATGGATAAATATATTTTAAGATATATAGTTAATTCTGTACGGTTCAATATACTACTAAATTTTAAATTTAATTATCTACGGTTCAATAAATTATTAAGATATAAAGTTATTTCTGTACGGTTCAATAAATTATTGATGTTTCTAGTTAAATCGTTACGGATCAATACATTGTTAAATTATACAGTTAATTAGGTACGGTTCAATTAAGTATTAAGTTATACAATTAATTCGGTACGGTTCAAAAAATATTAAGTTATACAGTTAATTTGGCACGGATCATTATATTATTAATATATACTGTTAATTCGGTACGGTTCAATATATGATTAAGGTACACACTTTATTCCTACGGTTCATTATATTATTAAATTTTACATTTCATTCGGTACGGAACAGTATATTATTAAGTTATACAGTTAATTCGGTACGGTTCAATATATTATTAAGTTATACAGTTAATTCGGTTCAGTTCAATATATTAATAAGTTATACAGTTAATATGGAACAGTTCAATATATTATTAAGTTATACATTTTATTAGGTACGGTAAAATACACTATTTCGTCACACCGTAAATTCAGTACGGTTCAATATATTACTGATATATACAGTTAGTTCGGTACGGTTCAATGTATTTGTAAGACATACAGTTAAATCGGAACGGTTCAATATAATATTAAGTTACATTTAATTCGTTTTGGTTTAATAAAATATTAAGATGTACATTTAGTTCGGTACGTTTCAATATATTATTAATATATACAAATAATTCGGTAAGTTCAATATATTATTAAGATGTAAAATTAATTCGCAACGGTTCAATTTATTATTAAATTATACATTTAATTCCGTACCGTTCCATATATTATTAAAACATACATTTAAATCGGTACGTATCAATATATTTTTATGATATACAGATAATTTGGTACGGTTCAATAAATTATTAAGCTATACTTGTAATGCTGTGCAGTTTAATATATTATAAATGTATACAGATAAATAGGTACGGGACAATATACTATTGTGCCAAACCGAAATTTCTGTACGGTTCAATATATTATTAAGATATACAATTAATATGGTACGGCTTAAAATACGATTAAGTTAAACAGATAAGTATGAACGGTTCATTATATTATGAAGACATACAGTTAATTCAGTACGGTTCAATATATTATAAAGTCATACAATTCATCCGGTACGGTTCAAAATGTTATTAAGTTATACAGTTAATTCGGTATGGTTCAATAAATTATTGATTTATGCAGTTAATTCGGTAAGGTTCAAAATATTATTAAGATATACACTTAATTCGGTACGGTTCAATGTATTATTAAGATATACTATTACTTCGATACGTTTCAATAACTAATTAAGTTATTCATTTAATTCGGTAAGTTTCAATAAATTAAGTTATACTATTAATTCGGTAGTTTTCAATATATTATAAAGATATACGCTTAATTCGCTGAGGTTCAATACATTATTGATGTATACAGTTAATTCTGTACGGTTCAACATATTATTAAGATATACAGTTAATTCGGTACGGTTCAATATATTATTAAGATATACACTTAATTCCTTACGGTTCAAAATATTATTAAAGTGTACATTTAATTATGTACGATTCAATATATTTTTAAGCTATACAGTTTATTCGGTCCGATTCAATTTATTGATAATTTATACAGTTAATTTGGAATGGTTTCATATTTTATTAAGATATAATTAAATATCAATTGTTCAATATATATATATATATTAATTTATACGGTTATTTCGGTGTGATTCAATATATTTTTAATTTATACTGTTAATTCGGTAGTATCTTTTTTTTAATAATAGACACAATTATTTCGGTACAGTTTAATATAATATTAAGATATACAGATAATTGGGATCTGTTTAAAATATCATTAAGTTATACAGTTAATTCGGTACGTTTCAACATATTATTGATATATACAGTTAATTCGGTACTGTTCAATATATTATTAAGATTTACAATTCATTCGTCACGGATCATTATATTATTAAGTTATACTCATAAATCTTTACTGTTCTATATATTATTAAATTATACATTTTATTAGGCACGGATCAATTTGTTATTACGATAAACAATTAATTCTGAAAGGGTCAATACATTATTAATTTATACAGTTAATTCGGTACTGTTCATTATATTACTAAGATAAACAGTTAATTAGGTACGGTTCAATGTATTATTAGTTTATACATTTAATTCGGTACGATTCAATAAATTATTATGTTATACATTTTATTCCATACGTTTCAATACATTACTAAGTTATAAAATTTTTTTCGGAACGGTTCAATAAATTATTAAGACATAAATTAATTCGGTACGGTTCAAGATATTATTAAGATATGCAGTTAATTCGGTACGGTTAATTATTTGATTAATTTATACATTTAACTCGGTACGGTTCAATATATTATTAAGATATTCAGTTAATTCTGTAAGGTTTAACCCTTAGCGTACCGTATTAAATCCCATCTGTAAATCCCAGCTCGCCGAATTATTCTGCGTGGTTATTTAAATTTTGCGCATGCTTTTCGAAAAACTTGAATTTTTCGAGAACTAAGCGAGATAAATTTGTCAAACAAAAACAATTTGTGTTGAAGGAATCAGATAGTGCTCAGGATACCTTAAAAATGCTGTAATGTCCTTATTGTATATTGGAGAACATACGTTAAAAAAAAGTGGTAAATATCCATGTTCTTTTACTTACATTTACGTCGAGGCTCCAACATTTTGCACGGAGAACGAAAGAAAATTTGTCTTATAAGTCGTTTTTTGTGTGGTAATATTCAAAACAACTTCGATCCTCACAAAGCGCCACGTCACACTTGACACATTTGAATAGCACGGTTTGCGTCACGCCCCTCGCTGAACACACGCGGCAACGCCGCTGTTTAGAATTGCGGCCAGGCCAGTGCTTATTGTGACGTGTGTCCAGTCTTCCGATGTTAGCAGAAGCTGGGGCTGGTCTTCTCACAGGCATGGATGGTCGTGGCCCATGCCCAGACCGTGCCAGCATCTCTCTGATAAGAGTGAGACGAAATTTCTGTGTGAAATTTTCTTCCCACCACATGAAGATAAGAGGATGTAACTGTTGACAATGGCCAGATCTAACAGGTGGAAAAAGAGCTTCTTTGTCCACTTCCATGTTCGGCAGCTGGCCGTGTA
>Ga0123355_10016596_pt1 | contig 11615 bp, 4 predicted proteins | sample TergutEmb28metaG_3_FD_89872 | JGI IMG/M metagenome (GOLD analysis project Ga0123355, IMG submission 89872) | Embiratermes neotenicus P1 segment gut microbial communities from Petit-Saut dam, French Guiana - Emb289 P1 | ecosystem: Host-associated > Arthropoda: Insects > Digestive system > Gut ...
AATAGTTTAGTGGATCCTTTACCCTAGCTCTCGTGAAGCGAATTGCCTTACTTTTACTTGGATTTATTTTCATCGCATTTTCAACCGCCCACTCCCCCAGCCTGTCCAGGTCTTTCTGAAATTGCAGCAGTGTCTCGCAGATCACGAACCCTCAATGTTTGGGATTTGACCCTTCATGCCCACTCATCTGAATACCATTGCTTCAACCTTTTGTGACTGGTCCTTGCAAAGTGGGACGAGACACTGAAGCTGTTGAGTTGGCTGCCTGCAGATCACTCTCAGCTCAGTCTAGCTTTGTCTTTCACTAAGTGAGGTGGATTGCTTGTGTGCTTTATGGAATGAAATTCTCCTTCCATCACAGAATATATTTCAAACTTCCAAAAAATTTACGTACTTTGAAAAAACTTTCATGCTTGTCATGCCTTTCTCAGGATACTCAGTTTTCATTATGTGTATTTCATGAGTTCTTGGAACCAAACAGGCATTACATTTAAAATGATTTCTGATGATAACTGTGGTTCCGTCAGCGCCAGTTCATCACGAACAGTGACTTGACACAATTTGTTGAGGCCTGAAACTGCTGGTCTCATAGTTAAACACTGTACAATTGTACCACAAGAACTGGATGTTCTGTGGCAGTCACATACAGCAATATCAGAATTCAAGGCCTCGTGTGCTTCCAAGGACATTTACAGAAAATGTAACTTCAACTGAATGAAATAAATATATTTTCAATTTTTACATATTTAACCCTATTTCTGAGGCCCAAAGTACCTCTCAAAAATTCTTATACATACTTACATTCACAAATATATACATACAACTTTTATATAATATTTGCGTAGAATTTTTAACGAGCCAAAGTTATAGAATCTATTAGCAACTTACATTACAGCTACTTCTCATTTCAACGGTTTAAGCCTAATATACAGCAACAACCTACAAACTTTATTATACATGAGCAAAATACTTTTTTACAGTCCATCTGTCACCAAAGTCACTACTGATTACAATTACAGTACAGGTATGGGATATTTTATCCAGCATCCTGGTATGCAGAAAACTCCACAAACCACATACATTTCAGAATAAATCAACTTAAAATTAGCTCCAAGGAATTTCAGGGCCAGCGTTTTGTTTTGACAGTATCTCCTCACACAATACATTGCAACTGATGTTCACTAACCCAATACAACCTCATTTTGAAGGGAGGAGAGTTATTTTTCCTAAGTGACTTTTAAACATGTCTTGACAGATTATGGAAAGGCCCCTGACCCCAAAAACACCAAGTACCAAGCATCCTAGAGAAGAGATCCCATACCTGTACACCGATTCCAGTGCACAGTAGCTTTAATATATACATGTCTTTCGTAAAGAGTTTAAAATCTTAACTTTAATGGACTTTATACTCGTAGACTGTATGATAGCAAATTTACCCTCAGTGAAGGAGAAAAATACCATGCTATATTTAGTACATATGAACATGGCATGCAATGTTGTGTGTGATGAAAATTATCACTTATGATGAAAGAAACCAAAGTTATAATATAAATATTTTCAGTAATTTCGAAAGACATTAACAAACATGGTCAACAAAGCATACATATACTGTATATGCCAAAGAGCAAACTGAACTTCTTATTCTGTACCATATAACCATAACAGTTTACACGCATAATGAACACTGTAACTTGTCCCTTGCTTTCACCCTGTCCAAGGCCACATGGCAACACAACAGTCAGCAACAGACGCTTTGCTGTTGATTCTACATTAAAGTCATAAATGCTACTACTGTGAAAGGCAAGAGCTTTCATGTGGAGTTTCAAACAGGATGGTTATGGTATGTCTATTGTATAGAAAGGTGCTGCTGATGGCCAGGTGCCATACCGATACAGCACTGCAGTGGCATACCGGAACCGCACTGCACAGTGGCATCCTGGTATAGCTTTGCGTAGTCTTACATATTTAAAACTTAAATTTGTCTAGTAACTTAAAAATGATAAAAATAAACAATATTAAATTTTGAAACCTGCGCACTTCAAGGAAATTATACAGAATAGAGTGCTATGATTCTTCACCGATGTTTCAGGACAAACTGTCGGTAGCATCTTCAACACATCCTTGAAGATGCAACCAATATGGTGTCCCGAAACATCAGTAAATAATTACTGCTATATGCTGTTTGATTTCCCAGAAGAGCGCATCTCATCCACTTTGTGGCGGAAGCCTGCAAACACACACGGAATTACTGTTTTAAAAAATATGCTACTGGGCACAGAACTGAAGTTCCTTGACTTTGGCTGGCAGATGCCCAAGAAAGTTGTTGTACCCATCCTGCTAAACAGGCTAAGTAAAATGGCCCTGGGCAATTAAGGATGCCAAATAAAAGCAAGGTGACAAAAACAGGCGTTACTGTCCACATCTTGTAAGATATAGAAATAAATGGAACCATGCTCCAGTTACAATGCTACCAACCATCTACTGCAAGATCAGGCCATTATTTTAACTAACAATTACCAGTCGTCACTTCATGTAGGCCCATTCCTCACACAATTAGCCCACTCAGCTGACCACTGACAAGTAGGGTGCCTAGTAGTGGTGGTGACAAATGACTGTTAGATAAAATAAGGACCCTGTAGATACAGCACAGAATGGACCTTCTGGCTCAACCACAAATAAGTATTACCAAATAATGAGGCAAACTTTTTACTGCCAGACTGAAAACTGTAGAGATGGCAGCATCACAGGTCACTGTGCAACAATGTCTGCTGCAGACCAAGTGGCAAGAAAATAAAAAAAACACTCCCTGTACAATTAAATCCAATTATGGTGGCACCAAAACAGGAAATGGACAATTCTAAAACCAGCATATTACCAGACAATATCTTCAACAAACTGTACGGACTACCCTACAAAGTGTATCTATAATTATTACAGAAACAGAGCTGAAGTCATAATATTGTCCGCCACTTTATGCGATAGACTTATGGGTCAAACCTGTGAACTGCAAACCCCTGGAGGGGTGCTGCTTTACTCCAAAGAGGGCATGAGGTTGTTCTAAGGACCCCAAACAATTCCATAACTTACCAGCAATCTTTCTCCTCCAGCCCGCACCTGGTTTTTCCTGTCAGCCTCTGTCGTTACTTTTGTGCATTCACAACAATTATGAGATTATAACAACTTCATCATTCTATATTCTGTCAATTAACGGAAAGTACAAGCACAACTATTAATATGTGGAGGGGGAGTGTAAAACTTTTTTAGGTTAAGAGAGGGTCCTCATATGCAAAGTGATTGGGAACTACAGTGACAGATAAAGAAAACTTCTTGCTTGTAAGAAGTGGGGAAGGTAAATATGTATAAAAAAAGATTCATTCATTGAGAATTATTCTGTTTAAAGTTCCTGTCTCAGTAAGTTTCATTTCTAGCACCAGCACATCAGAACAACACACGCTGACCTTACAACTCGGGGTACAGGCTACCACAAATTACCCTAGCAGCCAAATTTTACACTAGGTACCTCTGCATAAGAAACTGTCAGAATTCCCTTTCATTAAGTGGTAATATCAATAACCAAAGACATTACACATTACCTTATTTAAAGTAAAGTTAGAATACAAAATTTTAATTTGAATATCACACAGCTACCTGGCATTTCATGGCATTTCTACAACTGATACATAGACTGAAAATTAAAATAGTGCACTTGCTGGCACATAAGTCACAATTAAAAAGTACGTACATACATGTGTGTATACAGACACAGATGCAAAAAATATATTCAGAAGTTTCATGCACAAATCATTGCCATCAGAAGGCAGTGGACTTGTACCATATTGAGAAGTAATTAGCTGCTGACACAACCACCACTTCAGGTACATTTACTACCCACTTATATTTAATTTATGTCATTATTATTTTCTGATACAAGGAACTCAATTCGAGATCTTAACAAATAATCATCAAAAAAATCTACACGAAATCTGAGATGAGGTTCTGACAGTGGTGCTGCTGCTGCTGCAGAGTCCAGTCTTCTAGAAGGTGATGCTGTGTCATTCTGCAAGTGGTTCCCAAAATTCTGAAGGCACTACCAAGTTTTGAAACATCAGGAACTCATCAGCCCATGACACAGCCTAGCATCTCAGAAAATAAGAATCAACTGTACCAACACTTTACTAACAAACTGATAAGACAAAATTACCAGACTGAAGATCTTGGGCTTATATGGTGGTTATGTACTGACGTAGATCTTGTTTCTGGAAGACAGCACTGAGTAGAAGTAGGCTGTACTGTGTGAACTGGAGTCACATCAGCAGTGAAACAGTGAGATTACATGGTACTGTCAGCCAAAACAGGACCTACACTATTCTGGTTGTTTTGTGAACTTTTAATCTTCCTTCTTGTCAATATCCTGGACAGTATTCAGAACGGAGCTTCAACACACCAATTGAAACACAAATTGAGTGAATTAATTGTAAGGGAAGAACCCATGCAGGCAGACATACAGATAACACCACACAGTGTCTCCATACTGCAACTATAGGAACAGAATTACTACATATGAACAAAACATGCAGAAGTGACAGCAGTGTGTGTTTCGGAGAATTAGAGTTGATACCGTATTCACAGGAATATAAGAAAACCCTCTGTCACATCTTCAGTCTTCAGGAAGGTGTTTTAACTACTTTGTGTGTGATTAGAAAGCAACCCCCCCCCCTAGTTTTCATATGATGAATTAGGAACAAATTCTCCTTTTATATTTGGGTAAATACGTATTTTTACCTCAACAAATCTCTATTTGAGGGTCCAATGGCACACATTTCATGTCCAGAGTGATGACAATTGTCACTTCAGTTTTCTGTCAGTATGCCACATTGCTATAAAATTTCACATACTGGATAAAATATCTGATCACCATCCTGTCAATTCCTCTGCCTGTCCTTGATCACATAAAAGCCCCTCTCTTGCAGATTCACATTCCAGCTTACAGAATTCTCCACAGAATATTAATTTTGAAATACAAGAGTACTTTGACTTAGCACAGTGCATATAAAACCATCTGGCGCTCTTCCTGAAACTTTTCTGAGACTTGCTCTCTGTCTCTCTATTTGGCATCATGCACACCAGTACTGCTTGTATCCTCATGTCCTCCAAGCTGTGTGCCAGCCACCACACACAGTTCTTAGTCTCTCACAAGACAGCAACAGCATATTAAATAAACAGTCACAGATTTCTGGCTGCAATAACAACGTATCTGTACATTTGAAAGAAAGCAGATCAAATTTTAAACCAGAGTAAAGATGATTTTTCCAGTTTCAATTCATCCTCTCATTTGATCTACATGTGACAAGTTAACTGACAGGCGCAAAAGTACGGTAATTACTGCTAATGGAAACTACACAAAAGTTTTAAAACAGAATAATACATCCATCAACCTCATTGCACAAAACTGGTCGAGAGTGAGAAACAGTGGTGACATCATGGAGAGGATAGACAACACTCACTATCAAGAGCATCCTCATCAGCTTACCACATATTAAGCTTTAATATAGGCCACACAATTACCAACAAATGTCCTCACCTTTGATAACAGTGCTACAGGAATTATCAAGATAAAATTAAAATGTGTAACATAAAAAGAGGAAGCCCAACATACTGGCCAGCATGTTGCTTTATGTTATTTACGTTCACACTCTTACCACTGACAGGGCACTCTGCATAACAACCAGGACATACACATATCTGGACAACTCCACAGCTTCTTCCACAGCCGTGGGCATTGCACAGTGGCTAATATCTCCAAGCATGCTACATATGCTGTTTGCATGGAGACACTGAACCTACAAAATTTATTCTCACTGCTTTCGAACATCAGCCCCTTTTCAGCTGTTTGTAAACAAATACAGAGGATAAATCAGCTACTCAGCTGCAAATTGAAACAGGGCACAAAAGCAGAATACAAATATTAGTTGGAAGATACAATCAGGACAGAACTTTCAGATCTTCAGTTTTATGGTTACATTCAGAATTGTCACATACAGCTCAGATGACAAAGACATCAAGTTATTTACAAATAGTCACCTGATGCTGTGCAAAAATTGCAAACCTGAACCACACCATGTGACAGTTATAAAAACTGATGGGGCAGGGAAACAATCCAGGTGCTTATCAGACCGTTGTATGAAAGACAAACTGAAGGCAAAACTGAAAAACATGAGCACCAAAACCAGTGAATCTTCTCAGTCATTCACTGCTGTTGAGTAACACACTCTGCAGTAAATAAACACAAGGCCATTCCTGTGTTGACAGGCAGTACCTGCCTGCCTGTGGTGCACCCTGCAATGTGACAGGTTTGCTGTTAGCTGAAGTTTCATCATATCACAAAAGGTTAAATCACTACAACTTGTCTTAACAGGCTTGACAGTCAAATGATGTTTCTGGTGTGGCCTAGTAGATATCCGGGCACACCAACCAATCCTGACGCTCTTTACACTCCCAGTATTTTCCCTGATACATATGTACCACACTCCCTGTCCAAGGTTCCTTTTCCTTCTTAAACCATACTGGTTCATAGGGTGGATAAGGACGACCTGTAAAAGATAATTACCATCACAATATTGACTATACAAGCACAAAATTCAAACAAAATACAAATCTTTAAAGAGCAGAAACAAAATATCTAGAACAAACACAACAACTCCATGGTACAAAATTTTCACTGAGTTGTTTATTGCCATTTAAATGAGTACAAAAAGTCTGCTTGTATAAAAGCAAAGTGTTGTATTACTGACAGAAGTTTGTCCAAGCCTAAAAAGAGTCAAATATGAGTGAAATGTACTGAAATTTGAGCAGCCACATCTACTGCAATATATGGCACATGAAACTCTCACTGTGCACTGTATGTCACAGTTAGAAAGCACAAAAACGAATATTCAATTTAAAAACGATTACAAATTCATAACACAACAAGACCATCTATAAAAATGTCCCAACTTCTGTACCCTCAGAGGTAGCCTTCTCTGTCTCGGCCTCCCGTATCCTCCGAGCAGCCCGCTGTTTCTCTTCCAGTCGAACTTTTTCTATGTTTGCTTCATCCCACATTCCACTTTCCATCAATCTTTGGTCAGGACGGTTACGTGTATCAGTCGGTGCAACTCCAGCTTCTGGCTCATTCAGCTGACAAGCAAGTTCTGTGAAATTGTAGTAGCGATCTGAATCAGGCCTGTAAAGCACACACAATGCAATTCACTACCACACATTTATAATGAACATCAGTAATATGTTGCTCTCGAAGTCACACCTGTCAAAATCACACCACATGTGAGCTGAGTCTCAGCTCCTGCACAAGTGGCTGGAGATAAGCAAAATATGGACCAGCTCTCTCCATGCAGCTACACAGCATAGTGCATTATTACATTAAGACAACTCAGAAGTGCCTAATCAAGGTAATTTCAACACAGCATGATGAGTGAGATGACAGATTACCTAACTTCACGCTGGCTTAAATAGCTTCAGTCCGTTAGACCAATGGCACAATGCATCCTTCTGGTACATTTTTTGGGAGAGTTACAGCTATACTCTGACCTGTTATTTAGGCTTCACCATGACAAGAGGCAGGCCGCAACAGTCTACATGGCAGATCTTCTCAATCAGACACATGACATTCAACATTACAGATGCCAATGTGCAGCAGACCTCATACAACAGCTGCGTAACATTCATCACTATGTGCACCAACACACAGCACATCACGTAAATTTGCTACATAACATTCGCCACTATGCATTCCAGCACACAGCACATCACATAAATCAGCTACATAACAAATACTGTGGAAGTACTACAAAATGCACTTGTAGTCAGTTTGCATGTACTGTCATTACATATTATTACTATTTTTTCTTTGACAGAGGCCATCCCGTTGTGTAGTAACACAATTATATAATGTAATACATTCCGTCTATACACAACTATATGGCAGTACCAGTACAGTGATATTTATATACACTCATATCACATTATGGCAACATGTTTCAACTGTAAGACAGTCATCATCAGGCCAATAAAGAACATTAATTTTTAAGGTACAACAAAGTGGGCACTCAATGGGATCCCATTTCGTTTACAGCAAGAGTTAAAATTGCGTATGACAAAACTCTTATTGGAACTAAAACATTAAAACAGAATGGTAATTAAAAGTAAATTAATTCTCAGTCAAATTGCTATATTGTTGTGGCCTCTATGTGGTTTTTAACTGACTGAGTATTGTACCTATCAGTGCAATGACAATAACATTACATGACGGTGATCTCGTGAACATGAACTGAGCAACAAGAGTCCCACAACACAACACAACTGATTGACATGTATAAAAACATACAAGACATAGTGGTTATTTACTTCAGTTAACAGTGCAAACAACTTATTTTCTTTACTTGGTTATTGGTTGGATAGGTACAATACTCAGTCAATTAATAACCACATAGAGGCCACAACAATATAGCAATTTGACTGAGAATTAATTTACTTTTAATTACCATTCTGTTTTAATGTTTTAGTTCCAATACGAGTTTTGTCATACGCAATTTCAACTCTTGCTGTAAACGAAATGGGATCCCATTGAGTGCCCACTTTGTTGTACCTTAAAAATTAGTGTTCTTTATTGGCCTGATGATGACTGTCTTACAGTCGAAACATGTTGCCATAATGTGATATGAGTGTATATAAATATCACTGTACTGGTACTGTTATATAGTTGTGTATAGACGGATTATATTACATTATATAATTATACTATTATTACCTGCTACAAGTTTCAGCCCTCTCTGTGCCATCATCTGGGAGAAACCAAAAACAAGAGATGTGTAAAAACACTGGTGTGTATCATCACTAGCAACTGCAGCTCATGCATATGAAAGACATAGTAGCAAGACAAATATATACAACCACTATTTAAAACTCAAAGAATTTAAATTACTATTAACAAATGTTTGCTCAATTGTTGTAATATGTATGTGCACACAAAGTTTCAATACAATACCATATTTCCATTCAAATATATATTATATTTGCTATATAGGAAGCACTCCTGTTAAGTTAGTGTACGATGTACACTGTTTATATTAACACACTGCACACGACATTTATCCCTATACCCAACACCTGAATATAATGAGTGTCAGAATGAAGGCCTACCATAACTGATTGGTTAATTCTGCAAGATTCCAGGAAGACGACCAAGTCTGGTTGTATCACTTGACCCAGACAAGAGAAAGGTCTCCTAAGAAATAGTCAGTACTGGAAACCCCATACCAGGTAATCACCTGAATCAGCAAGGTTTAGAGGATGCAGTGACATTCCCAGGGAAAAAGACTGTGGTGGTGAACTTGGACAGACCAGCCTCCTATCTGGGGACTGCTCAGGATGTGCAGAGAAGCACATTAAATTTGCAAACTACAATTCCCAGAACTAATTTACTTTAATAAATGAAAAATTGGAAAATGACATTAAAACCCCTTAACTGTTATTCTCCACATATAAGTAGTGCAGAGCCATCAACAAACCAACACTGCCTGTCACAGAGGCCTCTACCTGCACATCAAATGACATTCACAACAGACAGACATCCATGGCCCTAATCAAACACACAATCCCAACAAGCAAACAGCCACAGACCTATGCACTAGACCATCCAGCTGCTGAATCAGCCAAGAAACCAATAAGCAACCATACAATCAAATGAACTACCTTCATGCAGCAGAAAATTCTTGACAAGTTAACAGTTGCTCAGCTAGTCAAGAAATTCCCTGCATTTTATGAAACCCAAATGTTCATTACCCTGTTCACAACTGTACGCCACTTGCCCTCATCCTGTGACACATCAAGCCACTCCACACCCTTCCATCCTAGTTCTTTAGGACCTGTTTTATTGTACTCTCCCAGCTAGGTCTAGGTCTTCCAAGTGGTTCTTTCCTTCAGGTTTCCCCACCAAAACCCTGTATGCATTTCCCTTCTCCTCTGTGCATGCCACATGCCCCACCCACTTCATCCTCCTTGATTTGATCACATGAATAACACTTGGTGAGCAGTACAGATCATAAAGCTCCTCATTATACAGGTGTCTCCAGTCTTGTTTTACTTCCTCCTTCTTCGGCCCTAATATCTTCCTCAAAACCCTATACTTGTAAAATTATACACTTTATCAAAATGTTTAGGCATCAAAACAAATTTCAAATCACACACAATTTTCTTTGCAAAGCATCTGGCCAATCAATTTTCATGCCAGCAGCAGGGCACGTTCATTGCAAGACACTTACTGTGCACTTTTCCGTTTCCAGGCAGTCTTGTACGGGCCTGTCTTATATACTGGATTGTCTGGGTTGGCCCGCTCTGTGCTTATGACCGGTGCTATTTCTATTTTGTTATCCCACGTGCCAGAGACAACCCACCTGACATTTCCATCGCGGTCCATTACACAGCCTTTCACCTGAAGAACAAATGCATAAATTAAGGATGAAACATCAGACAAAGCATTTTCCAATTTAAGAAAATTATCCCATACTACAACATCTACAGCCAGTTAAGTATTGTGCTACAGGATGAGACAGAACACTGTCCACAGGACTATAACACATGCTACCAGTGTACAGTTAAGGCTTCATATTGATTAACTGGGACGTAATCAACCATCACACAGCCAAAGTCACAAACACTAGAATCCATTTTCAATGCAAAATGGCCGTTCAGATCCAAGAAATTATGAAATACCGGTAATAAGGATGAAAGCAGGTACCTTCCAAGACCTAGTGTTTGTCTTTGAATAATGGTGAATGCAAGAAGTCTGAGCGAATGCTGGTGATATTACTTACGTAAACCTGCTGTTTCAAAGATTTACATGTTACAGGTAAACCTCAAAAAGTGGAAAAGCATGGAAGTTTTTTTTTTTTAAATTAAACACAAACACTTTTGTTGGAAGCATAAATACATTAAACGTGTGAACGACAGTTTCATTATACAAATAATAAAAGCAATCAAGCTCATTTCCTTACAGACAGAGCTTCATTGAGCTGAGAGTGATCTGTGCAATAGCAGAAGGGTAAGGAAGTTGACCTGCCATCCACGTGGTCTCATTCCAATAAAACGGAACCAGCCACAAGAGGTCAAAACCATGGTACTGAAATAGGTGATCACAACAGCTCAAAATCTTAACAATGCCATTCATAAACTTCTGGATTCCATTACACTGAACACTAATAAAATGTTGACCATGACAGTAGTGCTTTTTCAAACGACAAAATATATGAGAACTGAAAGTAAGCACACATACATACATACATACATACATACATAAATACACCACATTTACCTGATTGTGGGACAACTCTAATCTAAGACGACACCACAAAAAAAACATGTCTACCAGGGAAAATGTATTTATCCAAATATAGACCACACCCCAAAAACAAAATGTCTGCTAAAAAAAACATTCTAGTATTCCCTTCATACACTTAATACACAAAGCATGTCAGATTCTATGTACCTTTACCACTCAGTGTCACTGTCTACATCTATCTATGTACCTTTACCACTCAGTGTCACTGTCTACATCTATCTAT
>Ga0123355_10016597_pt1 | contig 11615 bp, 7 predicted proteins | sample TergutEmb28metaG_3_FD_89872 | JGI IMG/M metagenome (GOLD analysis project Ga0123355, IMG submission 89872) | Embiratermes neotenicus P1 segment gut microbial communities from Petit-Saut dam, French Guiana - Emb289 P1 | ecosystem: Host-associated > Arthropoda: Insects > Digestive system > Gut ...
GTTTCCTCTCCCACCCCACACTTCCTAAACAAGGGGCTGTTAAGCAGCTCTACTAGGTAGAGATGTCTCCTCAGTGTGTTATGACCCGTAAGAAGGCCAGTTACAACCCTGGATTGAATCCTATTAAAGGTCATAAATTTTTCTCTGGTACCCAGACTAGTTCCCGAGATAACGCTCGAGCCTACCTTTGGATATTTCCAAGACCTCGCCATTGGACCCCGTACTGGTTAGCCAGCCAGCGACCAAGCCTCTTTTATAAATCTCGCCTAGAGGCCCCCAGAGCCGGCTCGGGTCCAAGAAACCTCAGAGCAGTGCCGCCCTCGCGAGCCCATCGGCGATTTCATTACCTCGTATTCCTACATGTCCCGGGATCCAAAAAAGACCCACCGCATGCCGGATAGATATCATTCAACGCCTTTTGGCACTGGGGAACCAAAGGAGACGTTCTAACGGCCTTAAGGGCTTCCAAGGCCGCTAGACTATCGGAGCAGATACATAATTCTGCGGTCTATTCTGAGATTGTATCTCATAGGCACGGGCTAAGATAGCAAATATCTCCGCCTGAAATACTGTTGCGTATGTACCTAGGGAAAAACTGAGCCTTCTTCCTACCGATTACCCATAGACTCCAACCCTGGTCACTTCCCTCATCTTGGGCACATCTGCAAACAAGTTGTGTGCTGGGCTCATAACGTCAACCCCCATATTAAATATGGGATCTGACTGCTGAAGCCGCTTCAAGATGCTGCTGTGTCCTCTATTGGAATTTAGGTAAGACCAACATCTCAGACTCCAGAGTCAATGCGCAACTGACCTAGCCTCACTCTAAACCTCTAAATCCAGTGGGGGGAGGCAGATGACTGTTTCCACAGCATTGATGGGAGTAGTGCGCATAGCTCCCGTTATCCCTAAGCAGGCTAATCTTGGGACCCTGGTTAGTTTCGTCATGGCACTGGCCGTCTGAAAACCAGGCCACTATACTAAGGATGCAAATGTGACTGACGGCCTGATGATAGCAAAGTAGAGCCAATGAACCACAGTGGGGTTCAGGGCCCACGTCACACCACAGGCCCTCCTGCAGGCCCACATCGAATTTTGAGCCTTCTTCACCTTAACTTCCACGTGTTCCTTCCATGTCAGACGTAAGTCTAAGATCACTCCTAGGTATTTGACCGACATGGAACGTTGCAGCGTCTTCCCAGACAGACGGGGCTCGAAGAACCCTATAAGTTTCCTCTTTCTAGTGAATGCAGCAAGCCCGATCTTGTCGGGATTAACCGACAGACCAAGCCCGCCACACCACAGTTCAACGGTATGCAGAGCCCACTGTATGAGCCCTGATACCGTGTTCGGGAATTTTCCCACCGCTAGAAGATAGATGTCATCTGCATATCCCTGTGCATAAACGCTCCCCTCATTGAGCCTTACTAGCAGTTCATTCACAACAAGGCACCATAGAGGGGTGATAACCTCCTGATGGCAGCCCCTGGACACCGCGACACTCCTGGAGACACCCCCGAAATCCGCCGTGGCCAGCCGACCCTCCAGAGTGGCTTTAATCCACCGTACTATGGTTTGATCTACCCCATGTCTGGTCAATGCTGAACACATGGAGTCATAGGAGGTGTTGTCAAACGACCCCTCTATATCTAGAAAGACACCATAGGGCAATCTCCTGTTCATCAAGAGTCTTCTCAACCCCTACTACGAGCAGGTGAAGGGCCGTTTCCACAGACTTCCCAGCCTGGTATATATGTTGGTTGGGGTGAAGTGGCTGAAGCACCAAAATTTCATCCCTTAAAAATCAATCCACCAGCCTCTTCATGGTCTTCAATATGAACGATGTGAGACTGATGGGTCTAAAATCCCTGGGTCCACAGTAGGAACTCCTATCGGGCTTAGGTATAAACACTACCTTAGCCTGGCGTCACAAAGCTGGAACATATCCAGTCGCCAGGCAGGCACGAAAGATCCTAACCAGGTAAGGAATAAGGATCTCCCGTCCCTCTTGCAGAAGGGCCAGGAAAATCCCGTCCATTTCCGGACGTTTATATGGGGCGAATGAATCAATCGCCCACTCCACCCTACGATAGGTAATGATCTTTTCATTTACCCGCCATTGCAAACGTGTGGCGCGACAAGTAGCGGCGGGTACCACAACCCCTTCCACAGCAGCTGAGACGGGGAAGCGAGTAGCAAACAAGAGATCCAAGGTTTCCCCCTCGGACTGCGTACGCTCGCCGGTAGGAAGCACCAAGTAACCCAGCCTAGTTTTAGGGTCCCTAGATAGAGCCATGTGTAACATACCCGACCTAGGTAGATCGTTAACGGAGCTACAGTAGGTCCTCCAGGTCTCTTTGGAAGCCTTGCGTACCTCCTTCCTATATCTCCATTTAGCCTCTCTATAGAGTTCCCAACTGGATGATTTGTTGTCAGCCCGGCACCTATTAAAGCGCCCTCTGAATTCTCTTCTGAGAGACACTGATTCCGATGTCCACTTCAGTGATTTTCTCCCATTCTTAGCAGGTCGAAGAGAGCAATTGTCCTCACAAGCGGTGACAAGGGCCTGCTGAATCCAATGAACAGCAAGTCCTATTCCAACTTCGTCTTCCATGCTCATCTCGGCTCCCCTCTCCAGCTTATGCCTCAGGCCCTCTCGGAAGGAGCTCCAATTAGTGCCCATGGGGTTCCTGATCATGAGTGACGGAACGGAGCCCCGTAGAGTGAACATCATATGATCCGATGAGGAGGTCTCCCGAGACACCTCCCAACCAGTGATGCTTTCTAGAAGTCCGTAAGACCCCAGGCTAATACCAATCACCTCTTTTCTAGAAGCATTGAAAAATGTGGACTCATTGCCCCGATTTAGAATCTCTAAGTTCGAAGAATTGAGAAACTCAAGCAGGGATTCCCCTCTACCATTGCAGTTGGTGCTAACCCACGCATTATGATATGCATTGGAGTCGCACCACACAATCAAGCGTAGATTCTCATACTCACAGTATCGCACGAGTTCCTCCATCTCCCTTGTCGGGGAAAGATCCTTGGAATCATAGGTAGGTAAGCAAAGCAAAGGACTAACCTCCTTTCTGCTCCATCCTCAATATACTTTATTAGGATTGCTACGAGGTCCCTGCAAGAGAATCCCGGCAGCACCCATGCATTCATGTTCCTCACAAAGATACAGGCTCTAGGTCTTTACTTCCCTCTAGCAGAGTAAGGGGTACATCCAGGAATATTCAGGCCCCAAATACAGTCCTCACGATATCACGGTTCCAGCGCCAGTGCCATATCTATTCTTTAACGCATACTGTTCTGGTAAGAATTCCAGAAGCAGCAATGCTGTGTTGCAGATTGGCCTGAATGGAATAGATGGTACTCACCATAACCCGTTCGGCCTCCTCCTCTTCCTCCTCATCTTATTTCTTCCACTCCGACTTGGCGCCCAGAAGGGAGAATGTGTTCTGCCCCACACCACTGAAGGGCCTCCATCTCAGCCTCTCCAACACTGACACAGGCTGCATCAATACTGAGCACCAGGCGGACCCCGTTGGACTCCTCACTGCGCACATAGACTCTCCAGTGCCTAGTGTTCAGACACTGGTTCAGCCTGCGAAGCCGCAACAAGTACCGCTCCGCATCCTCCGCAGGGCCCGGAAACCAGGCCACCGCCATTTTGTAGGTGGGAAGAGCATCCAGGCCCACTAACTTGAGCCTGGAGCCCTCCCAGGCCACGAGGGTAGGTACCCTGGCAGCCAACCAGTCTTTGTTCAGTTCGTCGTGGCAGACCATAATATCCGCTCCTTTAGCCCAATAGGAATCAACCAGCCTGAGGGCGAACCCCTCTTCAGGGAGCTCATCCACAAGTCGGCCGATCGCCCGCTGGATATCTGTAAAGTTTTCTTTGGAGATCTGACTCTCCGTGTAGTTATCATAGACAACAACCACCCGAAGGCCCTCCCGAGCGACCCTGGCGTAACTAAGTTGCCCAACGTGTTTGGGCCTCTTAGCATGCCCCCACCCCCTCGGGAGCGCCCCCGGCCGACCGCTGTCGCTTGCTTGGGCCCATTGGGAGCCCTCCACTCTCCGTAGATTTACTCCGCTGGACCCCGGATGTACCGGGCTTCTGCAAAGTTTGTTGCTAACCGCCTGGAGCAGACCTAGGTTGGCCACCGCCAGAGTCCCCCGAATGAGCCTCCGCGAGCGTAGCCCTCTTCACCCGCTTTTTGGCAGTACCACAACGCTTCTTACTATTGGTTCGGAAGCCGAGAGTGCCGACCTTCTCAAGCCCTCCAGGTTCTCCGAACTTAAATTACTGGGAGACGGCTTCCCCCCCCCCCCAGTTATCGGAATCTCGCCTACTCCTAGCTCAACTAGGTCCCGCCCAGTTGCCCCAATCTGCGGAGCCCCTGTGCAGGAACTTTTATCAGAGTCCCCAGATGCGGAGGTCTCTATGCTTTAAGTTTCCATTCATGCTCTACATTTTTCTCCCATGAATAATGGGGAAATATGTGGTCCACCAAGTAGAAACCCCATACTTGGTAAGGCTGAAATTACTCCTGGGAGGTCGTCTGGTATCCCAGGGGTTGTCGTTTGAAACAGACTCACCCACTGCCATTCATCCCATAGGCACGGTACTCAATCGTAGGATTGGGGACTTTTTTTCAAGATTTACTCCTTTAGATCCGCTGTGTTCTGCGCAACAGGGTCACCTCTCGTAGGATATGGCTCTTCGCCATGTACAGACGGTCTTGAGTGTTGAGAGGCTATATAACGCATCTATCACCGCTGGGGAATAGATGAAGCCCCTCCAAATGTTACCTATGTCGCCCTACGGAAACACGGCGGCCCCGAAAACGGCCCGGCCGACTCCCCTTGACCCCATGTAGGCCTGAAAGGAGGAACAGAAATTTTCTGTTTTCGTGGAGAACAGTAATTCGTTACTGGTGAATTTCTGTTGTAATTATAACCATTTCTAATAGCAACAGTTGATGAAATATTAGGCTTTTACTAACCTAGTGAAAATACCATATTGTGGACGGGATAGTACAGAAACCTCGTCTCCTCGAATAAGTAATTGCTTTTCCTGTCTCTTAACCTTTCTAAGTGTGGGAGTTCATTACTTCCGTGATGCATTACGGAAAGTTGAGTCCAATTCAGTAAGATTCTCTCCGCAGTAGAACGTTGTGTGGCTTCTGAAAGCGGTAGATTTCAATGTAATACTGTATACGTTATCAGCTATGCAGTTGGAGCAGACTAGAGAAAGCAAGACTTCCACAAGAAAATGAACCGGCAGCTGGATATACTCAGATAAGACTATCAGATAAAGTTCCACATCATCACCATGCTGTAATGCCCAGACAAGGAATTCCCCACGATGAATTGTACGCACGTAAGTCTTAATCTTAGTAACTGACCAACTTAATGCACAAATTCTTGTTTTATAATAAGTTTATTATATCCCTCTACACGTTTCGAGCACTATTGTGCTCATCATCGGGTCAAAATTGTATTATACAGCGTCTGGTATCGCCACACTCTGTATAATACAATTTTGACCTCCTGATGATGAGCACATAGTGCTCGAAACGTGCAGAGGAATATAATAAACTTGTTATAAAACAAGAATTTGTGCATTAAGTTGGTCAATTACTAAGATTATACTGAGATGCACGGTCAGCAAAACATCAAAAAAGCAAATAATTCTTTTCTACCCTCAACACATTTCACATCTGTGCCCACCGTGATTCATTTCTCTTCTCGGCAACAAACCGGAAGACGGACAGGGACAGCCTTGCTATTATTTTAAACTCTATGAACGTTTCATTATAAATCTCACATCTCTTTCGAATTTATTTTCGCACACTCGATTTAAGAAACCAATAAAAATGTCGTTAAGTTTCTTTGATCTTCCTGATATTGTCGATGGTAGCAAACTAAAAGAGCTTTATAAGTGACATTGCTATACTTCCTGCTTAACCCTTTAAACGCCGAGTTAAATCGCAACTGCCATTTGCTGGCATTATTAGGAACTCACCCTATTCTCCACATTAGGAGGATAAGGGTTAAAGGACATCGCTAGCTTTTTTAAAGAATAAGAAGAGTCAGTTGGAACATGTAGCATGCGTGGGAAGAAGTTCGGTGCCTACAGGCTTTCAGTCGTTTAACTATATTCACGTTTAATGCTTACTGTGCATAGATGACAGTGTGTGTCGAGATTTGAAGCTGTGCATTTTTCTCACACCCTTATTTATGTGATCAGTATGACTAACAAGGTAAAGGGACAACAGTTTCTTATACGTCATTAATTGATTGGCTTTTGTCCTGGACACGGCCCGTGTGATGTGTGTTGTAGAAACTGAAGTGAAGTGTTTGCTTTGAGCACCTGAGATAGTATTAAAATTTGTCGTGTGTGTGTGAAGGTGTGAATTTTGTTGAACTGAATTATGAAACAGTCCTTTCGATCGCTTTCAGAAGAAAGATAGTGAAACTTCAGGTCTCATAAATTTGAGGAGTTCTTGACCAGTTGTAAACTTTTCGCACTGAGTATTATGTAGGCTATAAAAGTTGGTTAACTTTAAGTTGAATCTACTTTTTGTTGTCAAAATTTATTAAAAGTCATGGGATTGTATGAAAACGGTGGCATAGACACATATACGGACATATTTATAGCAAGAACGTAGAAAGAAAAGGTTCTGGAATCAAATGCCGCACATAGGAGGTCCCTAGGGACGAGAGAGAATTTCTTTGGTTCGCTTTATATAGGTCCTTCTGCAGCGTAGTTTAGTTATTCTCTAGAATCAAATTATGAGAGACATGCACTATGATAAAACTCTGACCTGCTGTGTTTCTAAATCACATTACAGTTTTATCTGATGAGAATATCCATCCGCAATACAATTCCACGGGCCTGTAATGTAGAGAAATCCATCAACGTACGTACTTGATTAGGCCTACCTTGTGAACAAGCTTAATAAAATTATATCCTTGCTTTGTAAAATAACTTGAACTTTTTTGTACGTACGATGGAAAGCCGAATCCATAAATTTAATAGAAAGGGACCTCGGTCTAAGCAATATATACTAGCTTTTAATGGCCGGACTAGTATGTAATTGAAAATAAATTAGCCCATGTTGAATTCGTTTCATGTGGTTCTCGCTAAGTCCCATTTTTTCCCAAAGTAAGAGGTTTATATAACGAGAATATTTTTAAACGTGTGGAGTGTGGGGTGGATGAAGTATGAGGCTTCACATGGAAAAGATAAATCTAAAAACAGTCACATGCTTTTCTCACAAAAAAAAAGTGAATTGGGAGACAAAAAGTGAAGGGACTTAACAGCTGAGTCTTCCAGGTTCTTAAGCAAATACGTTGGTCTTCAGATTGGAGAAGTAAGGAAGGGGCTTTTTATATTCTGCTTCTTTTATAAAGATTCTACAGAATCTGACGCCACCAATTTGACTAATGGGAGAGTATCAGAAACTCTGGCCTCTGCTGAGAAGTTGGTTGTGTGGGTAGCGAGATTAATGACCGGAGATCGAGCAACCGGGTCACAAGGGAATATATTCTCTTTCTCAGCTTCGAACCAAATTTTCTACCAGGTTTAAAAACTACAGCATTCATGTTTTCGTAGTATTAAATATTTTAATAATGAACTGTTATAAACACAGAAGTATTTCCTAAACTATTATGACTGTACGATTTGTACACGGAAGTTACAAATTAAACTCTTAAAGACGACGCGCAGTCTGCTTTATTTAAAGACCCAGTTTCTACCGTGCAGAAAACACTTTTCATCTCGGTTATAAAAACTAATCACTTTAAGTTGTATGGGGCAGAATTCGCTGTTTGTTCGCAGATAAATACAAAACAAATACAGTGTGGGCAGAGCGTGCAATTTTTGAATGTTAAACCTGTTGCTGCATCACGTAACCAGTGGGCTTTTTAAAAGGTTAATATAGTTTATTCTGAAACCTGCTGAAGATGGTGCTGTGTACGGGAATCTCTAAACTCTCGAGACTTAACTGCTTGCAGATATGGTTTCAAAATTTTTGTGAACTCGCTTTCAGATGCGCGAATTTATCTTGGAATCCGAGACTTCCCTTCTCTTGTTAGCTGCTGAAGCATGTAATTATTAAATGAAATGCGAGAGTATTTCTCTCCATCTCATAGACGAGTTCATTTCATTTAAGGAAAGAGTGTTTAAAAAATCTAAGTTCAGGGAAATACGTTACGTAATACGCTTCGTTTTGTTTCAGGAATGTTGGTTTTTTTATGTGCAAGTGAAGCTACAGTTTTATGTTCCCTGCACCGTGCATTGTGCTATAATCATGTAATTTGGTAGGTTTTCGCCCTTTTATAGGCCACGAAGGCCCTTAGGGTGAGTAGAGGTATAGCTCTACTCTTTCTAGGACCTCGGCACTTCAGATGGGGGTGGGGGATCAGCCCCACTCTCCGGCCGCCTTTACCCCCGGGAAAGACCCAGTTCCCATTGTACATGAGGCTGGGTGGGCCCCAGGGCCGGGCTGGACGGTCGGAAAATCCCGGCTGGACGGTCCGGGATCGAATCCCGGACCGTCCAGACCGTAGTCAGTCGCTTTACCGACTGAGCTAACCGGTCCACAATCGTATACTATAAACCAATTAAATGCACCTTTGTTAAACTATTATTTTAATTTTTACGATGTCTCTTATATGTTTACATGCCAAGGGCATAAGCACTCATGTAGGTTGCTTATGCCCTTGGCATGTAAACAGATTTTAGCATACCTGTACGTGCAACCGTCTTCCTGAAGATGAACCCTCGTTTTCGAAACATGTAGAAGAATCGTAAAAATTAAAATATTGGTTTAACAAAGGTACATTTTATTTGTTTATATTATAGGATGCAGCTACAGTGTTTAGTGTCTGTGAAACTTATATATTTTTTTTTTACATAAGGAGAAACAAACAGTAGGACAAAAGTATTTCCTAAACAATTGCCTGGGTCCTTAAAAATTTTCAACAAATTTACCACATATGATACTATTCAACTGTTGGGACAAAACAAGAGTTCACCAGGTTCCACGGAAAAGTGCGTTCCTCTAAACCAAACTATACGGTTTGACATCCCAGGGATAGGTCATCTTAATATTCAGAGACGTGTGTGCTGTCTCACATTAGGCATCCAGGTCGATCCGCAGTCTGTTTCTGTCACAATAGTTCATCCAGTATACTCTCTTACTGCATCACTCACCAATAGACGCCATATAATCTCAGTATATACTATCACAATGTTATAAAATTGCCTGTCAATCATACCTACAGAATTCCATGATATTTGAGACATAAAATGTGATTTGGAAGGTAAGGGGTTTGTAAGGAAAACTAAAGCGTAAAGAGATAAATAAAGGGAGATAACGTTGCAGGAAACAAGCTGGGGAGGGGGGGGGGTGAGGATTTGTTGAACGGCTGGCTGTGACACTCTAAAAGCGCCATGTCTGACCGAGTCAACATTTTGATGTGACACCCCGTGTTATCGGGAAGCAGGCATACCAACCCTCTGACATCCAGTCTTCCCCCACACCTTGCCAACTGTCTGTCCTTTACTCCCATGTCATTCAGCAGGAACCTCTGTGCTGCTGAAACTCTCATGGAAGGAAATAGGTGACATTTTCTGCTATCAAAAAGAACTGTCGATGCACTGTAAATATGCTCATTTCCTCTCAATAGACTGTAAACGAAAGACCGGCGCACCGACTTTCCGATGGTCACTAAATTATCTTTTTTTCAGACACCAAGATATTAAAACAGGATCAAGATAACGAATTTGTGAACGTCACAGTTGTGGAGACGGCGTGAAATAAACAAACTTACATTCGTACTGTTCTCATCCCCCGTCTCTTCGTACTCTCTTTTGCGCCTCCGAAACTTTACATCAGCGGCGCCGCCAGAGAAGCGCAAGGTGGTGCTTGTGAACTTGCAGTATCCTGGGAATTCGACGGTTATTATTTTATTAAATCAAGCAATGAATAATTAATTTCTTACAGTTCTGACGGTTTTGTTTCCTGGATTAATTAAAGATTTCATTTAAATGACACGTGTATTAATATTTTGTCCAACATTGATCAAAAATGCCTCGCCACTTAATATGAAATGAGCACCAGCTTGCAAGTAATCCTGCCGGCGGCTTTGCGTTATATAAAACGCGCCGTGACTTTAGTCTTTAAAGGATTTAATGGTCATACTGCAGAAGTTCGTCTGCGGCATGTGGGTTAACTGTTACAGCAAGATGGGTGATATTTATAATCCAGGATGAACAGGAATTTTAATAAAAATCTTCTTGTCTTCAGGAAATTAGCACAAACAGTTGTAGTTGGCTGCGTTGCGGACCTGACGCCACATCTTTTTAACAGCAACGTGATCCTTGTGAGGTGTTTTCTATGTACATGTATGTATAAAAGATGGCGCGCTTGCTCTGCAGGCAGAGACAGCAGTTTCTTCTGAAATGTTCGAGTTTGTACGAATGCACACCGTGTCCTAGCTCGAACGATGGTATTCATACTGTCTGACGTTCATCTTCTTCTTCCGTTGTAACCGTCCAGATATTTCCGTCCTGTGTGAACTACGCAGTTTCTAGTCTTAGATTATCCTGATCCTTTCAAAAAGGTTGACTTCATTCTTCTTCAGTCAAGATGTACCCTTCTGTGTGCAGTTTTTAAGCACATTTAACAGGCGTGTTGACTGACGTAAGATAACGCTTTTAAACCACAGTATAATGATGATGATGATGCTAATGATAACAATAATAATGACTGTAACAAGGAAATTGTAATTCCAATTTTTTCCGTAAACCTGACGGAAACCTTAACATTATTAAGTGGGAGTCACAGTGAGTTGCAGTACTTTCCCTGGTTACTGTTTTCACTACCGTGATTTCTATTATTGTATTCTTACTGCTGCTAGGGTGTATCAGTAGGGGCTTTTCCATTGCACCAGCTGATTTATCCGCTATTGAAATGTCATGGATTGTTAGAAATAAAAAGCGTAAATTTTGGTTACCCTCAATTGGCCTGAAATTAATATAAACAAAGTGCAGTCAAAGTTAATCTTGAGGATTTCAACTGGAAATGTCCGGGCGACAGGCGCGTGTGACCTCAAAGTTATTTTATGGGTATTGTGCTGAAAGGACAAGACAATGATAATAATAATAATAATGTGCTCATGTAAAAGTACAATAGATTCAACACTGAAACTAACGATATAAGCACCATGAATAGTAACAACAGAATAGCTGCAACACTGTATTCACTAGGGACATAGTTTGTCTCAGGAATATAAGTATAAATACCCTGCATAAAGGAGATAATGATGATGATAATGATAATAATAATAATAATAATAATAATAATTCTGAGTATCCCCTTTGCCAATAACAAGAATACATCAAGTGCAAAAAGAGAAGAAAGGCTGAAGCCTGCAACACGCATACCATTCCAACCCAACCACACCGAAATTGCAACACACATCGAACCAAGAACAATACGACCAATGTGGTAATTCAACAGAATAGTCGCAAGCTCCTGATGATGGATATATTAATGTCCGAAACATGTTGAGCACATAAGAAGTGAAATAAA
>Ga0123355_10016598_pt1 | contig 11614 bp, 6 predicted proteins | sample TergutEmb28metaG_3_FD_89872 | JGI IMG/M metagenome (GOLD analysis project Ga0123355, IMG submission 89872) | Embiratermes neotenicus P1 segment gut microbial communities from Petit-Saut dam, French Guiana - Emb289 P1 | ecosystem: Host-associated > Arthropoda: Insects > Digestive system > Gut ...
CTAGATGAATACTATCAATGTCAATGATTATGGGTCTTAGCCAATCTTGGCTAACCTTGTTTGTACTTTTTCTTACCACAAGTTTACTGTAATAACTATAAGATCATATAACATGCAGCTTAATTTGCTCATATTTATTTTTATTAGAATTAGCTGGTAAGTTTGTTCCTTATGATATGCATACTAGTATTAATATTATTAATATGACAAGATCTATATCCTTAGGCTGTAAAACCTTGTATGGATTTATAGATTGCAAAATAAATGAAATGGAAAAAGAAAAAAAATGAAATTGTATTATTGTCACCAACATATTTTGGCCACATGATTTCTTTTGAGAACAAGAAGACAGTTCTAATTAAAATGTGTCTGGAATCACTCCACAGTATTAAAAACCATGTAACTTCTGGTTAAAATTCACAGTTAAATAATACAATAAAATTTGTATGATTATAAATATAATTATTTTTCTAATCCATATTTTATTTTATTATTCATTTTAACCAGTAATTATATTATTTTTAATACTATGGAGTGATTCAGACACATTTTAATTACAAATGTATTCTTGTTTTCAAAGAAGTCTCCCTGAAGATAGTGACACAAATGGCTGAAACATGTTGGTGACCATAATACAAATAAGTAAATCAATAAAATTAAAGCAAATTTGTTGGTCTTTAATGCAATATATGCATGTAATTAATGCACAGAATATGGAACATATCAAACATTAACCAACAATATTTTTGAGCACCCATGAAAGTATGCCTTTGTCACATTTTAAAATCAATTACATTATATTCAGCAATAAATTTTGTTACTGGATACATTTACTCTTTTCCTGATGTTATGCCACACTAGATCAGTTTTGATCTTTATTGTATAACCAAGATCTTTCCAGGCATACAAAATGAAATGTTACCGCACGGGCTTTAGAAGTTTCATATAAACTTCCACATGCATACTTACATAACCTAACACACCCCTGCAGAACCTATTATGTCCACATTCTTTGACACAGATCATTCATCTGTGGAGCTATGTTTACAACTGAGTGACCCAATGTTAAATTCCTTGTGAACTCAATTCATTTCAAATGTATAATTTTGTATGTCCTGTCCCACGCTTTCCTTCGTGTAATGACAAGTGTAGCTATCTTGGCAGCAGTATAATTTTTTACATGGTATGATACACACCAAGAACCATGTAGTAGTTATACCTGTGCTTACAATAAGCACCACACCATAAGGCCAAGGAATACAGTATATGGGAGAGTGAAGACTTGTCTCCACCTCCACATACATGTAATCAGGACATCAGATGGACAACAGCAATATAGCTGTAAAAAACACAGTTCCTTTATGCTACATTTCCACTCTAAGCTGTCAACCAACACTCCCAGATCACCTTACTATGGGGTGATAGGACCTGCTGCATGAGAAATGCATTCTACTATGCCCTTTTTGATTAGGTGGGCAAATGCCAGAGTAGTCGATGCAAACCACTTCTGAAGACATTAGACAAACAAGATTCTCTGTTACATTGTATGATACATTCAATAAGGAAAAAATTCATTCATTAGTATTCAGCCTTGAAGGCCGGGCTTGGCAGGAACCAGAGCCCAGTCATGTGACCGGTATGGCTCTGGCACACTGCATCTTGGGCACGTTCTTGGGAGTAGTTTGCCATTGCTTTCTCCTGCCTTTAGATGTTCCCACTTAAGCCGCCAGGTGCCTCCGTCCGCAATGACGCGAGAGATCCTAGCAGCAAAAGGTGGAACTGTGGACGAGAAAGATGTCCGGTAGTAATTTTGCCTAAATTCCAACTTCCACGCAAATTTAGGGATCTTTTACATGCCGCAAATCTACGATATGGGACCGACGGCTTTACTTCCCCTCCAAAGGAAGGTGTTCTGAGGATTTTTTTGCCCTAAAAATCCGACGGCTTCGGCCGGGTTTGAACCTGCAAACTTGGGTACTAAAGGCCAGCACGCTACCCCTAGACCACCGAAGCCATCAAGGATAAATACCTGCATTTAAATCAATGCACTTTTACACATGAAGCTTAAATCTTTGTTCACTGTTCGCATTCAATCAGGAAATCCAAATTAACTGTGAATTATAAGATAATTTATGAAGGTGTCTGCCAATTTATGATTGAACAAATTTATTTCATGAATGTTACTTTTTCACCTGGTATATGACGCTTTCCAATTACACGTGTCGACTTCCATTGAACATCAAGCATTGTTGAATAATAGTTATTACCTATTATGGAATATAGTAGCACAATGAAACACAGAATAAAAGTAGCAGTACGGAAGTTCTGGAGCCAAGGCAACAAATTAGAGTCCATAAATAAAAGGGGCAAGTATTGATTTATGACATTCTGCTTAAGAATGACATTTCTTGAGTTTAAAGTATACTCCACATTTGCCACTACTTTTTACTTATCTTTAACATAAATTATGAAAAACACCAAATGAAATTTTCACAAAACTGACATCAGCAAGGATCTATGAATTACAGGAAATTAATCTGTTGCTGCACTTTACGATAAGTGTATCAGAGGAGATGGATTCAGTTAACAGTTGCAGCTGCGTGGGAGAGCCACTGTATTTGCAGTGTCTTGGTGACATCATTAAATTGCTGAGATATAAAAATTATACAACAACAATAAAATGAATACGTAATACCACAAACCACTGTCTAGCAAACTTGACATGTCTGAAAGGTTACACAGGGGCTCTGAAAGAGCTCAACATTGACCAATATGGTTCATCCCATTTAATGTCATATAGTGGAAACTGAGTGCTGTCTGTGGTTTGTAGTAAGGCAGAATTAGTGGGTTAGTTTTAAATATCACCTGCTTTATTAAACTACCAAAAATTACATCAGAAAAGAATATTGTTAAGTAGTTAGTACAAGAGCCATGTTTTCAGGCAGAACTGTAGATCAAACAGGTTGATTATCACATAGGAATCTTTCCAAAGATAAAGCAACGAGCAGAGATAAAGTACAAAAGAAAAACACAGATGTTAGTAAGGAAATACAAGAAAGGATAAACTGGATGACAGGAATGCAGTATGAAAACTCTGTTTGCCAAGAATAATTAACACCAATATTTATCAAATAAACACAGTTCACATTTTTTATAATTATTTTATAAAACATAAAAAGTTTTGATATCCAACAAATATAACTAGGAAAAACTCCCCTGGTACAAATAAGCAATGCTGGGCTTCAGGAAGTGGCTGGGGATGGTACATCCAAACCATGAGCAAGAGGGGGTAGGTAACAACATGAATCCCAAGCGGCGAGCAAGCTTTGCCTCCAAGCCACTTCCCGCCGCCCAGGATAGTACGTCATACAAAAATTAGAAAAATGTACAAAAATTCATAAAAATAGTAGGTAGTGGTTGAAATGCACACAAAGTACCCCATATTACTATTAGAATACAAACTAGTGCTTTCCTAACTTGAGTGAACTAGAACAACGGGTGATCCTCTTATGCAGAAGAATAGGGACTCTACAGCCAAGACAGCAAGGGCTGGGAAACTTAGAGTAAAACCCTGCTTAACCAGAAAATTTACACTAGACTGAGGGGTACTCTCCATCCCCTTGCCACACTGTCCTTACGTTGAGGGCAGTCATTTGATGCAGTATTTCCCTTTGGCTTGTTGGGCTGCAGTAAGGAACCAATCTACATTCACAATGTAATTCACACTTCAGTACTGTATCAAGATGGTAACCAATCACCGGTTAAAATCATTAAAGCATGTTCATATTGCATAAGGCCCTTTCTCTCTCTTACACACACACACACACACAAATACACACATATCAGGGACCCAGTTAACAATATTGCACTAGGTAGCATGACTAAATAGAAAGTAACCAACATTTACTTGCACGACATTACACCTGGTGTCCCACCATTCATTCCACACATAAATATCATCACTTTTTCTGCAGCTATGAATCAAAATTGCCAACAAGTCTAAGGGTCAGATAGTGCCCATCACATCAGGACTAAGGGAGTCATTGATGAGAGTTAAACAGTACAAAAATCACTGCAGGACTGAAACACTGCAAACCATACAAAAATTTCCCACATATACCCAAAGAAGGGACCACTTGAAATATGAGAATAATCCAGTATACAATAATACTGCACATTATTTATAACTAGTATTAATAATTGTAATAAGAAAATTAAAAAACAAGTCTTTATGTATGCTTCAGGTTACTGCATATCTGGCTTTGCTATTTAAAATTGAGAATTATTGTGTGAAAGTAACTAATTTTTCATCTGAAATATATAAAAAAATAAAAATATATAACAATCTAAAATGAAGCACCATGTAGTTTTTGGATGAATATAACCACCATATTGGCTAGTAATTAATAAAACATGTAAAGGACACAGATGGACATTAATTTACATGACTGGGTATGCTTCTATGCCCCTTTCCTGATCACCATTACTCAAACTGAATTTTGCAGCTGCTCATAACAATTTTTTTTGTTAATTTTTGCTGGGATACGAAAATAGATATTCACATTTACAATCCAGAATTATTACAAAATGCTATTGGAATTGTGTACACAGGATATGCAAACCTCTTTGACAGAACCACAGGAAGATGAGACAAATGTTGTTGTGATACATCAGTTTCAGAGTAGCCAAATAAGGTATTCTAAAGCTGTCACACTGGTTTGAAATGAAAGTACAATGCAAACTTTTTTTACTGTCAAGAAATTTCCCTCTCCCACTTCCCTGTGGTTGCATTCAGCACCAGTTCTTGTAAACATCCCATTTCCACAGTAGCACTTTATAAGGCCAAAGAAAGATTTTGGTATTCATAAAATAATTAAAGCATTACCATTTCATTAACTAGTTTACACGTGAGCAACTTATCCTTCGCGACTTTGCCATGAAAGGTGATATACCCTGTGCACCTTTCACATGTACTATATAGGTCAATGCTGCTGCCTGAATTTTCAAGACCAGACAGAAGAGTATGGTGGCTTCTTTAACCATATGACACAGGAGTAGTTTTGTATGCAAACATTAATACAGCACAAACTAATAACTAATGAATCACCACAGATATTTTACTTGACTCAAAGCTTCCTGAAATGAGTGTCAAAAGTAAAATTAAAATAGTAGTTTAATACAATGTTAAACTTTCAGACTTGCAAATATACTGCCAGTTTCTGTTTCTACGTACTGTAACTTGCTTACCTCTGAGGATGCACAACAGAATGCCTCTAATATTTGCTTTCATGGCACCCCGTAGCACGTAGAAATCTGTTCTTTTGGTGTTTGTGCTGCTGAGGCAAAACTATGAAAGTTGTCAACTGATTACATTAGAATACATGGAATCATCACACTGGAATATTTATACAATTTTACGAAGTCTTATTAAAAAAGTTAAATATAGTGCTAAGTGTTAAATAAGTTACCCAAGGCTACAAAATAATCACGTGTAGATTTTGTATTAAATACAACTATCACATAACATCAACTGTATTTTTTTTATATTTAAATTGTGGTATTCTATTTGTAGAAAAGATACAGTATATTAGGCCAGCCTATCATCTGACCATCATTTCCTCCTTCAGAAGGTGGGTGATTGATCAAACATTCCTTATAGGTCTCCAGCCCATGCTATACTATTCAAATATAGCCTTTGATGAAGTAGGAGATGCTAATGTGTGCTGCAAGTATCAAACTTGGAGATAACCACAGTACTTCCTACTTCCCCACCCTCTGCCTCACGTTGCAGTACAATTTGGAAAGCCCAGCAAGTTGCCGCTAAGCACCGAGGAGTTGCCAGCCGCTAAGCAGCAATCATTATGTAGGTTGCAACTACAAATTAACTCTTAGGATCACATTTTGCCATGCATATCATGAGGCTTAATGCACATCAAACACAGAACACTAAAACATAAGAACTCATTAAAACAAAGTGTAATGTAACTAGTTAAGGAAAGTAAAAAATTGTTAAAATACCATCAGACATATTCAATCATTAAAATTGAATAAATATTTAAAAACACGTGTAACTATTTAACATTTAAAATCAGTATGAAAAATGTCATATTGTAAAGTCTAAAATTAGAAGCAAGAGTTCTACTGCTTGCTGGAACTAACTCTGTTTAAAAAACTAAAACTCTGTACACCTTCCTAACCCCCAGTTGATGGCACCAAATGACAAAAATTAAATGTTTTTTTCCCTGACACCCACAACAAATTTTACAACAGCTAACGGAGCTCCAAGAGACACAGTTTAGAAGTCAACACATACACCTTTATGCAAAATCATGGTGATCCCTTGGAATTCAAAGCATTATAAACAGTACAAAATGGGGCAAAGTTATATTTCTTTTACAAACAATGTGATATAAAATGAATAATTATTTGTACCAAAATGGTAGTTGGTTATGTCAATGAGTTACCTATTTCCCCAAGGTAGGAACCAGAGTGTTTCTACACCAAGACCAAAGCCCCACTACTATCCCAATGACTAGAGATCTACCCAGGCAAACCCTATGTGCACAAGTGCTACCATTTAAATTTATACATAATTGAATGCTGGATTTCAAACTGGAAATCTCATTTGGACAGGCGAAAAAAGGGCCTTTGAATGACAACCGTAACTCAAGGCTGTGTTGAAATAGGTGCACCAAACTCTGGCACATGACTACAATATATTATTAACAGTTTGAAATTTGCACTGTTTTGCACTACAATAGACAACAACTATGGAAAACATTGCAATTTATACTTATATTTTTTATGCATCTAATGTAAACTTAAAAAAGGAAAAATTGTTTAGAAATCTGATTTGCCCTAGAAAAAGTACACTGGGCACTTCAGACCAAGTAGCATCTTTACATTCATGTTTCACATTTTCTTTGGTATGGAGAGATCACGTGCAAATGTTATAAACATGACGAGCAAAGTGAGAATGTCTGTCAGGTGCTACTATCTGCTCATATCAATTGGAACTGTGCAGACAGGGCAAAATCATGATACCATGTATGGTGGATGGGAGCTGCAAGGTTTGACCTTGGATGGCTAGCCAGCCAGCCACCAGGAGGGGTACTACCTCCTGTGGAGGCTTTGCCCTAATACTGGCCAGGACCATTTGAATCTCATCCACCTGCACAAGGAACCATAAATTTTAAATGGGAAAGAAAAGCAGAGAACTAAAGGGTTAAATATGTACCTGCCGGGCCTCTCTGAGTTTCTCTTTGCACATGTTTACATCATGCCCTTAACTAAGATAACAACAGCTGTATAAAAAACTTTAACACTCAAAAATACAAATCTATTGAAAAAGACTACAGTCGTGCAAAGTACCTACACTTCTTATCACACAGATTACAAGAAGGTGGGCTTTTTTACGTAAAGTGCCCTTTACACCTAACACCTCCTGTATAAAACAAGCACGCACAGGTTGAATGACACGAGAAAATGGAGGACCAAGTAAAATATTGGGAAAGTCCTGCCCTCCATCCTTGCTTTATTTCTTTTGCAGGAGGGAAAGCACATGTACTCAACATTTAGCTCGGCTAAGTCAAGTGACATGACACAATATGCTGTTTACTGCCAGCTGTGGTAAGACACGCACGCAGATTGGAAACAATGAGGTTCTAGTCAAGTGAATAAAATGGTGACCCCGTGTCTGACACAAGACATGACATCTATCTAGACCATCATGTATAAATGACATATCACATCTGTCTGAAATAGCAAATTATGAGCAAACATACACGGGTGTACACTGCATATCTATGCCAGAATTAAACTGATGATACAAAGTAGGTCCTCCCCTACTGCACTATACCAGTCTCCAACAAGAAGGTACAGGTTGCATGAGTAAACCTACAATACATTACGTTAAGTTATAATATGCATATGGTACATTGTCTACAACAGACTGAGAAGGAACAGCCTGAGCGATAGCTATGGGATGACATCTAAAATATAGACTATTTTATATTTTCATGATAAAAGTGAGCCAAGAGGCAAACAACTACATAATGCTCAGTACGGATTGAATTCTGTCAGAATGGTCAAGAGACAATTTTACTGCAAGGCAGACTTTGTTTCTTAGTTAAGCGTCACTATCACTTGACCAATAGAAAATTTTAAAATAGGGGTAACAAGTTAGCATTCTCAAAGGATGATTGGATGACAAAAAGCCGAGACAAATATAAAGATCAATTTATGACATATGTACTTTTTATAAAATGCGTGTGCACAACAAAGCTACAAAAGTTTTTAATTTTTTTAGATTCTCTGCCAATGCTTTTGGTTAAGAGAGTACAAACATTATAATCAATGTGTAAGTTCAGTAGTTCATTACCTAGGAAATGTATCAAAAGTGTGTTGCAGGCTGCAACCTTGCAACCAACTGACTATGAGTTAGTTCATCATTAGCAATACAAGACGTTGTAGTGGCAGATATTTGACAGTGGCAAAAATTCATTATGTACAAAAACGAGACCCAAAAAATAAATATGGAAGATACACTTCTCATTATGAAACAAATTAATATACTGAATAACTACCGGTATTTTTACAACGACTATTTACACCAAGAACGTACGAAAATTACGGGATCAAGGGGAAATATGGAGGAGACTGGAAAACGGCAAGCTTGTTCATTATATGCCTTGTGACATGCTTTGTACGCTCAATACAAAAGTAGATTGAACTATTAATGTATATTTACAAATACCCTGAAAATTGACAAAAATTCTGTTTAAAGTATTGGCAGAGATGCTAAGAAATCACATCGTTACAACTGCTACGTACATACGATACCATCATCGGTGGCCGCAACAGGGATTTTAATTTGTCTCATGCGAACCAGAGAGTAATTAAAAAGAGTAAGTTATCTAACGGACAATCTGCTCGATCGCGCTACATTTTGAAGGTTTCATTCTTTAAAAAAGATATTTTAAGAATGTGTGGTTACATACCATATATTTATAGATATATATTACTATATAATTATGTACTAGATATATATAAACAGCGATGAAAACAGCTAGCCTACAGTTGTTATCGTGATGGTGGTTTGAGGCGATAAAATGATGTACTTGCTATCAAATTTCCTAGTTGCCACGTTCTGATGAATGCCCCGTGATGACTTGCTACTGCATCAATGGTAAGTGCAGTGAAATGATGGATGTCAGTGCCACACCACCCATCTTCCCAGGCTGTCAAATTACTGTCTCCAGGGCCGTTCGATCGTTACTGAGCTAAACCGCTCCAACGTTAACACCAACGGAATGGCACAGCTCGTGGCCGATCTGCCCCTTCCTTCACTAGTGGTTTATGAAACTCACGTCCAGGCCGGGAATGAATGGTAGCCCAGCAGTGTTCACAATAGTACTGCAATTACAAATGTATCTACACTTATTACATGCACTAATATTTTATTGTCTGTAAGACAAAATAAATGTGTATTAAATGATATCAAGTAAAACAATACAGAAAGTTATCATTACGACTAACAGCATGGTTACTACGGTTTCAATTTATTGGCACTAATAAGAAATTTAATGCATACAGTTCAGTCAATTTTGCAGCTATCATTCCCAAAGACTGAAGCAGTACACAGTAAGTGCATACATTCATACTGCAGGAGAAAAACCTTTTTTTTCTGAAGTACTTGCCACTGAAGTTTTACCACATATTTGAACTCCCATTTCTTATCCTCATGTCTGGAGGTTTTGTTCCAACAGTCTGCCTTCCCAGAGAAACTTAAATGGGGACTTGATGTTTAACTACAAACCCTTCCCTCCCATTGCTTTTCATATCCATTCTTTCATATCTTATTTGACAACACACATTCACTTAAGTAACCTAAATGAAATCTGGTTACTGTGGAGACAGCAGCTTGAGACATTTTTATCAACATACTCCCAATACATCCTTTGCACTTAAAGTGACAGCTAGCCAAAAGATCGGCTGAACTGTCCTTCATTCACTGAACTAAAATTAAACTGAATGTATTACATTGGTTTTAGTCCAACAGTGTGCCAGCATTAGGTACCAACACTGTATTTGTCCGTTCCTAGATGTCCTAATCATAAAGAGGGGTTAATCACTGTGTATCGAGGTGTGTACAAAAACCCTGCTCAGAATGGGCAGCAACTACATTTCCAACCTGCTGTCCTGCACCCCATATATAAAAAAGAGGATCTCTTCACATTGTTTGGTCAACTTAGGCAAGATCATACACCAAGAAAAACACAATTTCATTAACAACACACAGATTCTTGTCCTCAATGAAATCTGGCATTTAAATGACTCCACTATCAGCAGGTTATTTTTTCTGCAGACACAATACTTCTTGGTATATTTGTCATCTCCCGTGTAAGAGGCATATTTGAAAACTTCTGACAGACTGACAACAAGTTCAATATTAGAAATGCCTTCAAAACTAAATGCACCCTTCGTGGGTTACTAATGACAGATGTACTGTAGAGGGTGTGTTTAATATTCTTGGTGCATGTGGCATGCACTATATTATTGAAACAGGCAGACTGTTAGGAGTACATATCAAGAAAACATGGATCCAAACTTAGACAAGATCTGAGGTATTGTCCTACAAACTGAATTAAACAACATACATACAGATAATAGTAGGTGTCAACACACATGACCTCTGTGATCAGTTCAATCTGGATATTCTGACACAAAAAACTGCATAGTTTTTAGAAAATTTCAGTAGTTTTTATTTTAACAAAACTAATGTTGATATTGAAGTGCCACTTGAGGGATGAGTTTTACCATTATTATATTGCAATGTAATACTTTAGTTTGATTACTTCAGTTATAGGAATTTTAGCACATAACCAAAAAATGCATGTTGGAGAAACTTTCTGTGATTTGGCAAAGGCTTCTGATTGTGTGAATCATGAAATTCTGTCAGATAAATTACATTTCTATGGAATTTGAGGACTATCTGAAAATTGGTACAGTCCTATTTAACTAACACCATGACAGAAAGTTGAAGTAAAATCACCTAATACAACTCAAATTTTTTTTCTGACTAGGGTACAATGAAACATGAAGTTCACCAAGGATCAATTCTAGGGCCATTATTGTTCATAATATATATAAATGACCTTTCCCTGAGAAAAAATTCTGTATTAGAACCAATATTATTTGCTGATGATACTAGTGTCACAATTTCAAGCAGAAATTTTGAAGATTTCTGTTCTGTGTCAAACTTAGTTCTCTCTCATATGATTAAATGGTTTGCTGCTAATAATTTAGTTCTAAATTTAGATAAAACAAATATAATGAAATTCATGACAGAGAATTCATCACAATCTACATTATATATTGGTTACAAAGAAAAGTATGTAGAAGAGACAGCAAACACAAAATTTCTTGGTTTACAAATTGATAACCATTTAAATTGGAAGAGCCATATTGAGGAAATTATTCCTAAGTGGAGTATGTTATGCCGTTAGGTCTATGGGCCACATCATCAGTAATGTTAACACTTTCAAATTAATTTACTATGCATACTTTCACTCTATTATAAAATATGAAATAATTTTTGGTGCAACTCGGGGAC
>Ga0123355_10016599_pt1 | contig 11614 bp, 11 predicted proteins | sample TergutEmb28metaG_3_FD_89872 | JGI IMG/M metagenome (GOLD analysis project Ga0123355, IMG submission 89872) | Embiratermes neotenicus P1 segment gut microbial communities from Petit-Saut dam, French Guiana - Emb289 P1 | ecosystem: Host-associated > Arthropoda: Insects > Digestive system > Gut ...
AGCGAGTTGAACGTAGGGAATCCGGAATTCTTCAAGCAGGTCAATGAACTGCTGGAATCGGAATCGCTGGATTCGCTGAGGACGTATGTGAAATGGCATTTGCTGCACGCGGCGGCGCCCTGGCTGTCCGAGCCGTTTGTCGATGCCAATTTCAAGTTTCAGCAGGCGCTGACCGGGCAGAAGCAGATTCAGGCGCGGTGGAAGCGGTGTGTGAGCCTTACCGACCGGCAGTTGGGCGAGGCTTTGGGGCAGAGGTACGTGGAAGTCGCGTTTCCGCCGCAGAGCAAGGCGCGCATGCTGAAGATGGTGGATGCGCTCGAGAAGTCGCTGGCCGCCGACATCCAGAATTTGTCGTGGATGAGCGACGAAACCAAGAAGCAGGCGGAGATCAAGCTGAAGGCGATCCAGAACAAGATCGGATATCCGGATGTGTGGCGCGATTACAGTTCGGTCGCGATCAAGCCGGGCGACCTGCTGGGCAACATCCAGCGCGCGAATGTGTTTGAGGCCAAGCGGCAGATCAACAAGATCGACAAGCCGCTCGACCGCAAGGAATGGGGCATGACGCCGCCGACGGTCAATGCGTATTACAGTCCTTCGTTCAACGAGATTGTGTTTCCGGCGGGCATTTTGCAGCCTCCGTTTTTCGATCCGAAAATGGATGACGCCGTGAACTTTGGCGGGATCGGACTGGTGATTGGTCACGAACTCACGCACGGATTCGATGACCAGGGGCGCAAGTATGATCCGCAGGGAAATCTGCACGACTGGTGGACCGGGGAAGATGGGAAGGAATTCGAAACCCGCGTGAGCTGCGTGGCCGATGAGTATTCGAATTTCGTAGCCGTCGATGATGTGAAGCTGAATGGACGGCTGACTTTGGGCGAGAACACCGCCGACAACGGCGGGGCGCGCATTGCGCTGGCGGCGCTCGAACATGTCATCGCCGGAGACAAGACCGGGAGAGAAGATCAGAAGATTGACGGGTACACGCCGGAGCAGCGGTTCTTTCTGGGATTCGGGCGGGTGTGGTGCGAGAAGAGCCGTCCGGAAATGCTGCGCATGCGGGTGCTGACGGATCCGCATTCGCCGGGGAAGTACCGCGTGGATGGCGTGGTCGAGAATATGCCGGAATTCCAGAAGGCTTGGGGTTGCAGGGCGGGGCAGCCGATGGTGGCGGACAAGGCTTGCCACGTGTGGTAATGCCCTTCTTCGGGATCAGTGGTCAGGAACAAGAGCGGAAAACACCAAAGTCAAATCCCACGCTGACGTCCGAAAGCGCGTGACGCTGGAATGGCCTGCGGTTTTCTGCGGCCTCCCAGCCGGAGTCCAAGACCCCACCCTGTCCGCAAAGGGGCGGCAAGGGTGGGGCACCCGCGCTGGTCAGAGTTCTGGAGCGGGGAGGATTACCTTGGCCCCGGCAGCGCGGCAGGTGTCGATGACCTCTGCGAGTTGCGCGAAGGGAAGTTGGACATCCGCTTTGAGCAGGACAAACCTTTCGCTTTGATTCTGAAGCCGTGCGATCAGAGATGCTTCGAGTTTCCCGAGCGCGATGGGCCGGGAGTTCACTTCGACCGTGGGCGGTTCTTTTCCAGTGCCGCGAATCCGCACCACGGCTGCCTCGGAGCCAGGAGCGGGTTCGGTCAGCAGTATCTCCAGTCCTTTCGGTGGGACCAGCACCCCCGGTTGAACCGGCTCGTGTTCGACGGTCAGCAGGACCGGCGCGTCGAACAAGTTCTCTTTGGCGGCTTCGAGGACTTTTCGCAAACCGGCGTATGGGGCGCGTGCGTCGGCTTTGATGTAGAGATTCTGGTCGCGGCGGCGGGGAGTCGCCTGCATTTGTTCCGTCAAGGCTTCTGGTGTGAGCTGTTTGGTGCCGAAATAGAGACGGCCGTCGGCGGTGATGGCGACGACCCACGCGTCCGGGTCGTCGGCTGCGGGCACAGGCTGCGCGTTCGTGGTGACTGCCATCTGTACGCTGATGCCTGGCTGGAGTTGCTGCGCATGAATTCCGATCGCGGCCAGGAGCGCAATGGCGAGCGTGCAGGTGAGGACCAGGACGAAGCGTTTTGACTCGAGCGGGCAGATTGGTGGTATAGGCATAGGATCTCCTTTGAGGGTGCTGGCCCTCAGCGGCTGGTCGGTCGGTTGCGGCCGGTTGAAGCCCGGTCCAGTCCGGTTATTCCGGCCGGGGCGAGGGCGAGATGCCCTCGCGCCACCCGGCGAGGCGCCGCGCTGCGGTGCCCGGCGTTATGGTTTTATTCCTGCTGCTACCGCCACGGTGGCGAGGGTGCCTCCGAGGCCCATGGTTTCGACTGCGGACGATGGGACGACGACCATGGAGCCGCGTTCCTTGATGGCTTCGTAGAGCATATTCATGGCGCGCAGGTGGAGAGCGGTGGGGTCGTTCCTGTAGGTTGCCGCAGCGGCGGCGAACTTGTCGGCAATTTCGGTTTCGGCCTGGCCGAGCGTGTTGCGGGCCTGGCGTTCGCGTTCGGCCTGGGCTTGTCGGGACATGGCGTCTTCGAGCGCTTGCGGAATTTTCACGTCGCGGATCTCGACCGACTGCACCGTGATCCCCCACGGGTTGGTCTTCTCGTCGAGGATTTGCTGCAGCTGGTGGCCCAGGGTTTCGCGTTCCGTGATCATCTGAGCAAGTTCGTGGCGGCCGATGGATTCGCGCAGCGCGGTCTGGGCGCTGAGTGTAATGGCCTGCACGAAGTCTTCGACCTCCAGGATGGATTTCTCGGCGTTCCAGACCATCCAGAACACGATGGCGTCCACGTTCACGGGTACGGTGTCGCGAGTGAGCGTCGATTCCGCCGAGACACTGGCCACGCGCACGCGCTGGTCGACGTAGGGACTCAGGGTCTCGACGACGGGCACGATGTGGCACAGGCCGGGGCCACGCAGTCCGATGTAGCGGCCGAGGCGCAGGACTGCCACCTTTTCCCACTGGCGGACAACTTTGATCGCCAGGAGAAAGTAGACCCCCACCACGATGCCAACAATCACGGGCCACGGCTGGTGCATTGGAACCGAGATTGCACCTCCTGCCAACGCGCTCACCAAGAACAGCAACAACGCGACGCCATTCACTTCGGTTCGAATTCTTGGCATAACTATCTCCTTTGTGCGGGACGGGGCAGCAACTCCTGCAACCGGTCGATCAATTCTTCCAAGGTGAATCCGGCGGCTCCCGCACGGGCCGCGAATTCGTTGGCCATCTGGCCGAGCTGACGTTCGCGCTCGGCAGTTGCCTTTTCGGGTCTCTTGTCACTGATGAACGTTCCGGTGCCCTGATGGGTTTCGAGCAGGCCTCCGAGTTCGAGCTCGCGATAGGCCCGCATCACCGTGTTGGGGTTGATGGCGAGGTCGACGGCGAGCTGGCGAACGGTTGGCAGTTGATCGCCCGCAGCCAGGGACCCGGAAGCGACACCGGTGCGCACCTGATCGATGAGCTGGCGGTAGACCGGGACGCCGGTGTGCAAATCAAGGGAAAACTGAAATACGGCGCCGTTCCGGGAATTCCTTAACATGCGTGTCATTGTACTATAGAACTAGTACATTATGTCAAGAGCTTTTTTGGGGGCAATTTCGGAGGGTCAAGAAGGCGGCAAAGTGCAGGGTTTCAAGGGCCTTTTGCTGGAATTTTTTTTGGGCCCTTGCCATGGTCACTTTGGCTGGGTTGCAGACAGCCGGCGGGATGCCGGCGCCAGCCGTACCGTCGGTGCGCTGACGCTAGGGCGTGAGCTGAACCGGGTGCGAGCACAGCAGTCTCGAGCGACGAATAGCCTACGACTTGCCTGCTTTGAAGCCTTTGCGGCGCTGTTCGCTGTAGCGATGCAGGGCGTCGAGAATGATGGGGTGGGCTTCGGCGGCGGGGCGTATCTCATCGACCTCGACCGCCTTGCCTTCGAGCAGCTTGTAGTCCTGGAAAAATCTGCGGAGCATGAGGAGACGATGCGCGGGCATCTCTCGTGCTTCGTGATAGACGTTGAATTCCGGGTCCTGGGTGGCGACCGCGATGACTTTGTGGTCGGGCTTGCCCTGGTCGATCATGGTCATCAATCCCACGGTGCGGGCCTGGATGATGGTGAGCGGGACGACGGTTTCCTGGCACAGGACCAGAACGTCGAGCGGATCGTCGTCTTCGGCGAAGGTCTGGGGGATGAATCCGTAGTTTGCGGGATAGTAGACCGCGGAGTACAGAACGCGGTCGAGGCGGATCAGGCCGCTGGATTTGTCGAGTTCATACTTCACGCTCGATCCGAAGGGGATTTCGATGACGCAGTCAAATTCGTTCGGGAGTTTGTCGCCGGGAGTGACGTCGTGCCAGGGATGGATCATGGTGAGCTTTCATTTTAGCCGACGCGGCTGAAACGACCGGTGGGACTAAGACCTGATTCTCGAAATCGGGACCGTCGCGGTCCTGAGGCCCGCCGTTCCACCCCTCGGTTCCTGCGGCGGGGCGGGGGGGGAAGCAGTTCTTACGTAGTCTTTCCGAATCTTGATTCCGCGCACTCTGACGGGTAAAGTGGAGGTTGGCGGTTTGTTTCAACGAGGCGGTTTCATGTCGAGCCAATTGAAGACCTACCTGAAATTCGGGGGAGCGACAGCTTTCATTCTGGTCCTGCTTGCTTACCTCGCCTACACCGGCGTCCAGGACAGCAAGAGTTACTACGTCACGATCAAGGAGCTGCACAAGATGGGCGATGGCGCGTACTCGAAGCGTTTGCGTGTCGCCGGCAATGTGCAGCCGGGGTCGATCAAGCGTGTGGGGACACACGTGCAGTTCGTGCTGGTGGAGGAAGATCAGACACTCCGGGTGGACTAAACCGGGGTCGAGGCTCCTCCGGACACCTTCAAGGACGATTCTCAGGCATTGGCGGACGGGCGTTTTGACCGCGACGGGGTGTTCCACGCCAAACAGCTGCAGGCTAAGTGTGCGTCCAAATACGCGCCGCAGCCCGGAACACCCGGAGCAACGCCCGCGGCTCAGCCGACGAAAAGCATGACCTAGGTGCCGACCGATCCGAGTTCGCTCTGAGCCACCTCATCGGAAGGGCTGGACCTTCCCTCACCCCGGCTGTGTGCGTCGAGCGGTTTTAGCGCCCGGCTTTGCAAAATTTCCTGAAAATGCATAGATTCGCTATCGCACCTCTCGATACGACTGCAGGCAATTCTGTCTCGTGACCGAAGGAAAACGCTCGAGCGGCCCCTCACCGATCATCATCCGCGGACTGGTCAAGCAATTTGGCCGGTTTGCCGCGTTACGCAGCGTTTCAGCGGAGTTTGATGCCGGACGCTTTCATGCCATTCTCGGGGACAACGGGGCGGGGAAGACCACCTTGCTCCGAGCGCTCGCCGGATTGGCGCTGCCGACGCGCGGAACCTTGTCCATCTTCGAAAAGAGTCCGCGGGAGGCGTGCCGCGAGATTGGGTACATGGCGCATCCGTCGCTGCTTTACGACGAGATGAGCGGGATGGAGAACCTGCGGTATTTCGCCCGGCTTTACGCGATTGAAGGCGATGCGCGCTGCCTCGAAGTGATTCGGGCGGTGGGGCTTGATCCGGGTTTGACGCGCGGGGTGGGGCAGTATTCGCAGGGGATGCGGCAGAGGATGTCGTTGGCGCGGGCGATTCTGCATGATCCGAAGGTGCTGCTGCTCGATGAGCCGTTTTCGAACGTCGACGTGCATTCGGCGCACGAGATGGTGGCTCTGCTCAAAGGGATGCGCGATGCCGGGAAGACGATCTTTGTGGTGACCCACCAGGCGGGTCTGCTGGAAGGCGTGGCGGATGAGTTTGTGTGGATGCAGGCGGGGCAGATTGTGGACCGAACCGCGACCGCCGAGCGGGTGCGAGGCCCGCAATGAGTTCGGGTTGGGCGGTGACGCGAGCGACGCTGGTGAAGGACATCCGCCTGGAGTGGCGCTCGAAGGATGCGCTGAACTCCATGTTGTTTTTCTCGCTGCTGGTGGTGGTGATCTTCGTCTTTTCGTTTGATCCGCTGGAGGAAGAATCGCGGCATATTGTTGGCGGGCTGGTGTGGGTTGCATTTTTGTTTGCCGCGGTGGTGGCGCTGAATCAGACTTGGGCGCGCGAGTTGAGGAATCAGGTGCTCGATGCCTACCGGGTCTCTCCGGCTCCGGCGAATTCGTTGTTTCTGGCCAAGGCGCTGGGAAACTTCATTTTTGTCTGCGTGCTGGAAGCGCTGATGACGCCGCTGTTTGTCGTCTTTTATAACCTGCACGTGTTGGGATCGGCCTGGCAGCTGATTCCGCTGGGGTTGCTGGGGACATGGGCGCTGGTGGTGAATGGAACGTTTTTTGCGGCGATGTCGCTGCGCACACGGAATCGCGAGCTGATGCTGCCCCTGCTGCTGTTTCCGATTTCGATTCCGGCGGTGCTGGGGATGGTGGCGGGCACGACCGAGATTCTCACGGGCGAGAATTCCGCGCGCTTTTATATCGTATTGCTTCTCACCTACGATGTGGTGTTTACTACCGCTTGTCTGGCGTTATTTGGGACGGTTTTGCAGGCGGAATGAAACGTCTTTTTCTCATTCTGTCGGTCGTGACCGCCGTTCTGCCGGCCGATGCGCGATTTTATCAGCACGTACCTTCGCGTGTTGCTTCTCACCTGCGATATGGTGTCTACTAGTGTTTTCGAGACGGTTTTGTACGCAGAATGAAACGTCTTTTTCCCATTCTGTCGGTCGTGACCGCCGTCCTGCTGGCCGGTGCGCTCTATCTGGCTTTGGTCGTGGCGCCGACCGATGCGATGCAGGGGGACGTTTACCGCATCATTTATTACCACGTACCTTCGGCGTGGACGGCGTTTCTGCTGTTCTTCATTAATTTCATCGCGTCTGTCCAGTACCTGGTCAGCCAAAAGCCTTCCGCGCGCTCTCCGATGAAGTGGATCATGATCGCGATTGGAGTGTTTGGCGCCCTCGCGACCTATCTTCCGCCCATCCGGCATCAGATTCCGGCTGGCATGGAGCCGAGCGCGGTGGCTACGACCGTGCTGTTGATCCCGGTGTTTTATCTTCTGATCGGACGGTTGTTTCCCGGCGATCGGCTTGACGTGCTGGCGGTGACCAGTGCGGAAGTGGGAGTCGTGTTTTGCACGATTGTGCTGGTAACGGGACCGATCTGGGCGCGGCCGGTTTGGGGGATCTGGTGGGCGACGGGCGACATTCGGCTGACCTCGACGCTGGTTTTGTGGCTGATTTATGTGAGCTATCTGGTGCTGCGACGCTTTTCCAACAGCGCCCAGACGCAAATGCTGGCGGCAGCTCTGGCGATCTTTGGCGCACTGGATGTCCCGCTGGTGTATCTGTCGATCTGGTTCTTCCGGACGCAGCATCCGCAGCCGGTGATTGGCGGCGGCGGATCGATGGATCCAAGGATGCTGCATGTGCTGCTGTTCAGTTGGCTGGCGTTTCTGTGTTTTGCCTTTCTGGTGTGCTGGTCGAGATTCCGGCTGGAGCTGCTCCAGCGCGAGGTCGAGCGGGCGCATGCCATGGAGGCGCTGGTGGGCGCGGATGCCCCGGCTAAGGCCAGTCTGCCGCTGGGCATGGGGGCGCGATGAACGCGGTCAAATTCTTATTTGCGGCTTATATTGTGACCTGGGCGATTCATGCTTTCTACCTGAGCACGCTGGTGCGGAGGTTTGCCCGGCTGCGGCGGGAGTTGAAGGAGCTGGGGAAGGGGAAAGAGAAGTAGTCACCACCGGCACGTTCCCCTTCTTTTCCGAAATCGTCGAGCTCAAGATGACAAACCGCTGAGAGCAGCGCCGAACGCCGGGCCAAGACGCTCAGGGTGCGAGGGGCTTGGAGGTTTGGTCCGCCGGAGCTGCAGCTGGCGCTACATTCGGTTCTTTCACGGCATACTTGGCCAGGCACCACAGGGCGCGGAAGCCGTCTCTCCAGCTGATCTTTTTTCCTTCTGCGTACGTACGGCCCCAGTAGCTGATTCCTACCTCGTAGACCCGCAGATTACGCCTGGCGATCTTCACTGTGACTTCCGGTTCGAAGCCGAAGCGGTCTTCCTCGAGCGGGATGGACTGAATCACATCGCGGCGGAAGACTTTGTAACACGTCTCCATGTCCGTCATGTTGAGGTTGGTAATCATGTTGGACAGCAGCGTCAGGAAAAAGTTTGCGACCGAATGCCAGAAGTAAAGCACACGGTGCGGACCGCCTCCCAGGAAGCGGGAACCATAGACGACATCGGCTTGCCCGGCTTCGAGCGGTTCGAGCAGACGGCAGTAATCACTGGGGTCATATTCGAGGTCGGCATCCTGAATGATGACGTAGTCGCCCGTGGCTTCCTCGATGCCGCGGCGCAGGGCTGCGCCTTTCCCCATGTTGCGGGGCTGGAGGAAAACACGCATGCGGGGAAAGCGCTTTTCGAGGTGGGCGAGAATTTCGCGGGAGCCGTCGCTCGAACCATCGTCAACGCACAGCAGTTCGATGTCGAGTCCGACCGAGAAGACGCGCTCGATGACGCGGGCGAGCGTCCTCTGTTCATTGTAAACGGGCATCACGACGGAGAGTTTCATGGTGTGAAGGGTTAACTTTAGCAGACGGGATGACGGGGAGCGGCCGGTGTAACGCAGGAATCTTGCGGAACGAGCGAGCGGCGGGCACCGAGGCTGGAGCCCGCGCCGAGGTCGGCTGCCTGCCTGGGCTCGAAGGGCCGCCTTCCACGTTGCTGCCGGCGAGCCCGCAATCGCCTGCGCTGACCTCCGGGAGGTCGAGCTGCGCAATCTTTGCTAGTTCTTTGCTAGTTCTTGTCCGTCCATTCTTTCTGCAGGGCGGCGAGGAAATCGGGGTTGCCGTTGGAGCGGAGGAATTCGTAGTCCTCAATCGTGGCAGCGATGCCGATGCGGGCCGAGGGGAGAGGATTTTCAACGCGGATGACATGGGCGGAAAAGCGGACGCGCACGGCATCGGTGAGGGTGACGTGCGGCGGAAAAGTCAGAATGACTTCAAGTTTGGTTCCGGCAGAAACCGAGCGGTCGAGGTAGAAGAAGACGCCGCGTGCACTGACGTTCTGGGTTTCGGTATGAAATTCATTGTTGCCTTCGAGGCGAACGACCGCGGGCAGGCGCATGTCGAAGCGCCGTATGGTCCGCCGTTCCTGTGAATTCGTTTGCATGGCCGCCGTCCCAGGGCGTTGAATTGCGAAAAAAAACGTGACGACCGCGACATCGATGAACCGGGGTACCGCCCGCGCCCCCTCAATTTATAAAATTATCAGTACTTTGCAATAACAAAATGACCGTTGGAACAGACTCGGTAAATCTGTCCGGAATTTGAAACCTGCAGAGACCACGAGCTGCGGGGGCACGAATGTGCAGGCCTCGACCGCGTCGAAGCAATCGATCTGCCATCGCTGGTCATCGACTTTAACTTTCACTTTGCTGCGTGGGGTCGGGAATTTCGGAAACCACCCGCGCAGGGTTCCCTCGGGTCGGGCTCGAAGACGTTCGACAAGTTCGGACGATCAGGTTGCGGTGCGACAACTTGGACGGGCGGAAACCGTGCCGACTTTTGTATGGCGATGCGGCATCCTTCTCTGGCGATGCAGCATCTTTCTCGACTGTCGGGCGCATCTGATGGAACTTGGGGCAGATTTGCGAGGGGCGGCTTGACTTGTCTATCCGTCGGATGATTAAGTAGTTATTTGATTTTTTTCCGCCAGTTCCAGTGACAGCCAGCAGCGGGCGCAAGCTTGCCCCGGGGAACGTACGCCGGCGCGAGGCAGGATGCCTTGCGCGGTCTTTCATCTCACCACGGATCTGAACGAAAGCAAATTAAGCGCAACAGGGAGCGAGGAACTGATTTGAGTGCATCGGAGGGAAGCGTGAACGTTGATCGCCGTTGGTGGACAACATCCGTGGTACGAGTGCGCATACTGGCCGCCGGGCTGGCATTGCTGGGCGCAGGTTCGACAATCCTCGGGTTGGGTGTGCGCTCCCGTCATGCGGTCTCGAAATTACCCGCCACGTCCGCCGTTCCCAGGAAGGCGGGACAGTTGGAAACCGCCCGCAATCCCGTGGCCGCCCCGGTCTCCACGAAAGGGGACATGGCACGTGCGCACTCGCTTTTCAACGGGCTGCCGCTGATGTTTGAACCAAATCAGGGACAGGCAAACCTTGATCCGGCGGATCCGCGCGCGCGCTTCGTGAGCCGCGGTTCCGGCTACAGCCTGTTTCTGGGTTCCGGAGGGGCGATTCTGAGCCTGGTTTCCCGGGGACCGGTGAAGGTGCCGCGTGCGGGAATGGCGGAAAAGCCGGCTGAGATCCGCGTTGATTCGGTAGAGATGAAGCTGGCGGGGGCGAATCCGAATGCCAATCTGACCGCGTCCGACCTGCTGCCGGGCAAGAGCAACTACTTCATCGGCAACGATCCGAAGAAATGGCGCACCGGGGTGCCGCAGTTTGCCCGGGTGCACTACCAGAATGTTTATCCCGGAATCGATCTGGTGTTTTACGGGAATCAGGGGCACCTCGAGTATGACTTCCAGGTCGCGCCGGGATCGGACCCGGCGCAAGCCGAACTGGAGTTCCAGGGCGCGAAGCGGCTTGAACTGAGGAATGGAGCGCTGGTCATCAACAGCCCAAACGGCAGCGTGCAACTGGATGCGCCTGTGGTTTACCAGGAGAGAGCCGGGAAACGCGAGGCGGTGGAGGCAAGGTTTGTTCTGCGCGCCGGGAACCGGGCTGGATTTTCGATCGGTGCCTATGACCGTTCGCGGGAACTGATCATCGACCCGATTCTGAATTTCTCGACCTATTTTGGCGGCAGCCTGAACGAGCACGCGTCCTCGGTTGCGGTCGATGCCAACCTCAACATCTACCTCACGGGCTCGACGACCTCGCCGGACCTGCCGACGGGCACCAGCGTATTCCAGAAGTCGCTGAACGGGGCCGGACCGAACGTCTATATCGCCAAGATGACCCCGCCTTTGGGCTCCCCGACTGCGGTTCTGGCGGACGTTACGTATCTGGGGGGCACAGGAAGCGACACTCCGGTAGCCATTGCCGTCGACGGTTCGGGGGATCCGTTCGTGGCAGGGACCACGTCCTCGACGGATTTTCCGGTGACCGCGACCAACGCCTATCAGTCTTCTCCCCTGGCGAACAGTCCCGGACCGCACGTGTTTGTAACCAAGATGAAGTTTGATTTCACCGGGCTGCTGTACTCGTCCTATCTGTCGGGCAACGGCACCGACACGGCGAGCGGAATGACGATCGACCCGTCCGGCAACATGTATGTGACCGGGACCACGACGTCGAACAACCCCGCCGACGCCGCCACGGGCACGCAGTTTCCAGCCAGCACGGTCCCGAGTAATATCGCATTCCAGCAGTTTTCGATTTCGGCGATCCAGTTTTTCGTGACCAAGGTGAATACCAATGCGTCGAGTTTCGGCAGCATTGCCTACTCGACCTATTTTGGCGGAGCGAATTTCCATCCGCCTACGCCTACGGCGACGACGGGGCCGTGCGGCGAGCCGGGGCAGAATCCCAACAACTTGCCCTGCGTCAATGGCGGGGAAATCGCCGTGGACACGAACGGAAACGTCTACTTCACGGG
>Ga0123355_10016600_pt1 | contig 11614 bp, 3 predicted proteins | sample TergutEmb28metaG_3_FD_89872 | JGI IMG/M metagenome (GOLD analysis project Ga0123355, IMG submission 89872) | Embiratermes neotenicus P1 segment gut microbial communities from Petit-Saut dam, French Guiana - Emb289 P1 | ecosystem: Host-associated > Arthropoda: Insects > Digestive system > Gut ...
ATTGTATAGACCGTGTTCCAACGTACAGTGCAAGGCTGCTGGCTACCCACTCCATTCGCATCTTTCCCCTTCACTTCCCCTCCCGTGCGTCACCGTGTGCCATCAGGTTCCGAACGCGCTATACGCACATCAGACGATGGCATTGTCCAGTGGTGAAAAGGATAAACTAACGTCAGACTTTCAGACACGGCAGTGATGATGTTACCGATATGAGTGGGCAAAGGAATGGATGAGAACTGAGTCCTTTGTACTACGCTGTCAGGCGATAATAATGATGACTGATGATACGGTGGTTGGTATGGGGAAATCAGAAGACGTTGAGGAAAACCTGTACCGGTGCAGCTCTCAGGCACTAATCCCACAGGGACTGTGTTGATATAGCTCTCTTGACCTACGACACAGCCTTCGTAATTCTTTAGTAGCATTTACTTACTTGCTGAATTGTTTACGTACTTACTCACTCCATGGAGAAGAGTCCTTCTTGAGAAGCTTACCGGTTCTCAGCTGGTCAAAAAATTCCCCGCACATATATATTTACTTATGTGTATACATGTACATATACAGTCTGCTTTAACATTAAATAATCTGTTATTTTTCCACATTATGTGGTATCTGTTTGGTACAAAACGCATTATTTCCATATGCAGTATCAACTGCTTGGTCTTTGCAGTGGAGAAGCATTGTTTTTCCTGTGAGGTAAAAACTGTATTTTCAAGACTGCATTTAGATGGACGTCATGCTTCAGAGGGTTAAGCCGCTCCATGGCAGCACGCAGGCATGCAGCAGAACTGATACTGTGATTCAGTAGTTTCGCACGGGATTCCAACTGCTATACACACCACAAGACGAGTTGTTTGTGTCTGGTTGGTGGGAGAATCTGAACGTAAGACGACACGTAGAAAAAGTAGTACTGTTTTTGTTATTGCACGGTTTTGTCTGCGAGCGCCATCTGGCGTATCAACATGGCGACGTACTTGTGTACAACCGCAGTTCACTTCTGCGTAAACAAGCTTTTAATCTTTCTGAAGGGAAACGCCTTTTTCTTCACCGCCGCAACCCAACCTTTGACCTGGGCTAGGTGTGTGTGTGTGTGTGTGTGTGTGTGTGTGTGTGTGTGTGTGTGTGTGGGTGGGGTGGATTTTCGTACATTCTGGTCTGTTATTTTTATGTTTAGAGCTGGATGGTTTCCAAAATTTTTATTCGGCTAGTATAGGCCAGATCAAGGACTTTTAAGAAGGGTTACCAGCCTAGAACTAACATAGTACAGGATGAGAAGGGTGATTTGGTTGCGTACTCCCACGGTATTTTGTCTAGGTGGAGGAACCATTTCTCCCAGCTGTTGAATTTACGTGGAGTTAATGATGTTAGGCAGACAGAAATACACATAGCCTGAGCTGAGTGCCTTTGAGGTTGAGTTGGCTAATGAAATACTTACGTTCTTGGGAATTTGACATTAATTCAGAATTATAAAAGGTCTCAGTGTATTAAGTTATTCAGCTGGTGCTGATACTTACAAACGAAGGACTCTCCAATAACCCATAATAAGAAAGCCAGAGCTCTCTTCGTATCAAGTAGCCGGGCCAGTAGTCATATGGCCCTGCCAAATCTCGCACGAGCGTTAAACAGTACTAATAAAAAAGGCGCCCCTGTTTAAAAATCCAGTCTTGTACACGGCACCATTTTTATGGAACTGCAAAACCGAATGTTAACACATCTGATAGTCAACTCTCAATTAGTGTTATCGAGGTATAGGGTTTTTTCTTTCTTTTTTCCTGCTTGACCGTTAAGCGCCGGCCCAACGCTCCGCCAGCGTAGAGTCGTAGGTCGGGTGTTGGGGAAGTTTAACAGTCGATGACGACAGCCAGACAAACGATCGCAGTGATAATGACCTTTAAAAAGTTTAATAAAACTCACTAGAGCGTCGGGGTGGCGATTATCGGTCAAGTAGGAAAAGAAACATCTTATGTAATATATTCTTACAAACGTACTTACAGATGGTGGGTCATGAGGTTTGTCGGCGTTGTATTGTGCGCGATATTTCATTCCTGTTGCATGGGCAGGTTGTGCAGAATGCAATGTTATGTAACCTGTTTAACGTACCGCTTGATGCACGCCATTGCGGGTTTATTTAAACGGTTATCAAAGAAAACATTTGTACGGGCTGAAGTCTTTAGATTAAAATAATGTACGAGCTCTGTAGTACAATTCTGCTCGTATTATTTGGTAATCGTAATATGACAGTGCCAGCACAAAGAGGCAAATTCATGTTGTAACCAAGATCCGTTGTGTTGCTAACGAAATCAATGTACACAGAGGGTTATACAATGGAAACCCGATTTACCATATAAACGTTACTTCCGTACAGTTTCCAGTTAGTATACACGTTGTGTTGTAATAATGCATATTTTAAGAATTCTTCTTATTGTGGAATGTGCCGTACCCCCCGTTCAGATTGAAAGTTGAAGTCTTTTGGAATGTTACGCTGTGTCGTCCCTTCGCAACGCTGGGAACTATTTAGCCAACGCCACAGCGTAGCATCTCGTGAATCTACAGACACCGCAGTAAGGTCAAAGCTTGGTGAATGATGTTTTCTGAATGAAATATATTGCCGCTGTCGTTATGAGTATGGCTACCAGGTAGCGGGCTCGGAACGTCGAAGAGTTTCAATATTTTACCGTATAGCGAGGCGCTTGTATCGCCGTAAGTTCCTGAGGCCGTTAGAGGAGGGAGCCACTGCTGGCTCTCCGTACTTGTGACTGGAAATGCAGTAAACTGTGTATCACAAACGATGGAAATGAAAATGTACAACAAATGTATGCTTAGAATACTGGCTGGATATTGCACCAACATTATGACTCAACATTTTCATTTATTACTTTTCATTACAGTAGGTATGTCTGTATTTAGGTGGTACCCTGTTGAAATCTCGTCTGGAACGCAAACTATGGTGTAAAAATCCGATTTTTGTAAAAATTAAGTTTCCAGAATATTGTAAATATGAGTTGCGAATTTGAGCTTCAGAGTTAGTAAAAATCCAACCAGATATTTATTTACTGCAAAGTCACTCTGCATGTTTCGGGTGTCACAGCACCCATCATCAGGAGTACTAAAAACTGTAACCGCAGCCTCCGGTACAGGCCATACTGTAAAATACAAGGATTAACTGGAATGAACTATCAGTGTGTGTTGTCTTGTTAACTTCTGATAGTAATGGGTGGTGGTACATTAACATATTTACAAAAGTCTAGATATACAATATCGTAGAAGTTTGCTGTAAATAAATATCTGCATACTGTTGCATCTGGTTGGATTTTTATTAACTTTGAATTGCGATGCACGGAACCGTGAGCTTTAAAAAAACTAAGCTTCAGAATTATTATTTGTTCAGTTCCGGCTAGGTGCTCTGGCTTGCTCCAGTTCGGAATTGATGCTAAACAGTAGATTCTTTGGGAATTTCGTAGGAATTAGATTCCATTCTGTACCTACACAGAGCAACACATACAGGATAATGCTAATGTACGCCTATATCGAACTTGTACCGCCAGAATTCGAATGGCCTGACACCGTGCTTTAAGTTGCCATCAACTCTATGTATTTAAGATACGGGCAGCGTCGCCAAATGACCACAAAAAAATGTTGGGTATATCTTTTGGCGTCCTAGCAGAGTTACCACTCTGTACCAGTGTAATGGAAGGTATCTCTTCGTCTCATTTCTCTTTTCTGTTTAAACCCCGTCACCTACAGATAACATTTTGTGAAGTTTCCCATCTCAGCTGTTTGTATTCCGGCGTATCATCGTAATGTAATGGTAGCATTCAGACACGTGTGATTCTGTGTGAAAAGTGTTCTTTACATTCCGTGCAGCAGGTCGAGTAGTTTATTTAGAACCGTATTCTCATAGTACATATTAGCATCGAGCCTTCTGTCCAAAGCTGAATCGCGGACATCCATGTTAAGATTTTTGACAGTGTAAGAGTAAAATTGCCCATACGACTAATAGTATCCAGTGCCTATAGGATACTAGTCCTACGAGTATAAGATGATGGTGTCCGAATGTATGCCATTAAGGCATGTGAGGAGTGAATGTATGGCTCGAAGCCTCTAGTCTCGGGATCTGACATCGGTCTCGGATTTTGATGCCGCGTCGTCGGGCTTGTAGATGCCGGCGTTCTGAAGGATCGTGGTGCCTTCATCGTCAGGGTTGCGAGGTCCGAGCATTCCCAGAAGACTTGAGTCTTCAGCAGCACTGCTGTGAAAAACTCAGAGAACTCTCAAAGTGCAGCTGTACTGTTTCTTAAACTCGGCACTAGATGGAAGTGAGTGGCCACCTTTATTCTTCGGCCGCCTTGCTTTGCAGGAAAGAACCACCCAGTATCAAGGCCGTTCTGGACGCTTCGGAGAAGTCCGCAGTGCCGACGAGAGGTCCAGGTGGTCCGGAAGGGGGCCCGAGGCCCGACTGTGTTGCATATATTTTTGTCTCTATCGGTAGTATCATTATTTTTCCCTTGTGCAGAGTAATCCCTTAAGCCCAAACCAGAGTCAGTCTGCAATTGAGAGTCGGTCTTTCCTATTTAATGTAAAGACTTTTAGCCGATCCGTCCTTGCTGGGGAGGGGGGGTTAACCGGGCCCCAAACTCGCTGTAGTCGGCCCTGGTCGTTCAGCTCGTAGCTTAGTCACTGTGTTACAACTATTCTTTGTGACATTGCGCTCTGTATGCGGTAGGCCCTGAGATATTTCATGCAGGCCTGCAGGACACATTTATTGAATGTTGCTTTTACTCTGTTTTACTGGCGTTAGGTTGTCATGACAGACACACTGTGGTACAACGTAACGGTCGGGGTCGAACCCGTTACTGCGGAATATAAACCTTGCATAATGACTGCTACAAATTCAAGTCCGTAAACATTTTGTCACTGTAGTGGCACCTAATCACCTTGACTCGAGGTACAGTATGTTCGTTAAATGTATTGCACAAACTGAACAAGATCTAATGCAACTGACTGTAAGTTTCTAAAAAAAATTGTTAGTTCTCTTCAGTTTTCATATCAGCATGTCGTTTATCATGCCAACGTAATGTGCAGTCTTAATTAATACAAACATTAAATGAGCAACTCCGACATGTTTCAGTATATGTGTATGCAATGCGAAACCATTCCAGAATTATTATCAAACACATCGACATATAATACTTAATTCATTTTATGATATTTTCTTACCTGTAATGTATTCAGCGAATGAAGTAACGTGTAAAAGGCGTGCACGACCCTGCAGTGTACTTAAGCCAATTATGTGTAGAAAGTGTGAGTGTGTGACCGGTGTTCGGTATCAAAACAGGTCCAGAGCCTAGGCTGGGTGGGGCAGGGGCCTCCAGGGCACCTTCCTATTTTTAATTACTCGCAAAAAAAAAAAGTTTCATGCGCGGGAGCAGGAAACGTGTATACGATTAGTCAACCTGTTCTAGACCGGCTAACAGGAGCAGCAGCCTTGTAAAATGTTTATGATCATTCAGTTCCCACGGTGTCAGTCCAGTTGGCTTGTCTGCTCATTTCTACAGCGTGTTTCCTCTCTGCATTGGGTTCGGTTACCGACGGCCACTCTGAAGCACTGAACTAGCCATCTGAAATGCTTTCTTAATCGGTGACTCTGGTTGGAGCCAAAAGGATATTTTGCTTCCGGGATATGCATTGGGACTTACTGGTTCTCGGTTCAGCACCGAACAAGTTGGCTGAATTGGTAACGCCTCTGATTTGTATTTGTAACATACCCAGTTCGAATCTCGGCTGGGGCACAGATTGTATCGACTGAGTATTTCTGAAGTTATCCTCAGTCCCTGAGAAAATATTGGGGATTGTAACTCAAATTAGGCCACGGCCACTTCTCTCCATACCGTATCCAATTCATTATTTACGGTCCTGTCGTCGGGGTGCGAGGGGCGGCGTAGTGGGTGACAAAATGAATATTAGCAAATGAAGGGACCTCTAGTTCTGCGGTCAGAACACCTTAAATTATTGAGCTAAATGCAAATAATTTCAATATGTATTGGCGATTTTTTAAAATGTGTAATTTTGGTTAGGGGTGACCGTTGTGATTACTTGCCCCGGGCGCCTGAAAGATCTAGCTACGTCACTGCCTTCAGTCATTAAGTACTATTTGCGTTATTGACTTAATCGTTAAGTAGAGTACTGTGGAACTAAACTCTGCCTAAGATGCAACACTCAATGATGAATAATTGTCTTCTTTTTCTTCTAATTTCCTCCCTCTGCTCAAGCGAACGAAGAAAGGAGTGCCAAAGAACAATAGTGAGAGAAAAATAAAAAGTGGTAGAGGATTTCCGTGTTAAATTCTGTAGGTTTCTGACGACGGTATATTACGTTTAGCACTTCTTAGTTGTTAAACTTTTTTTTATCTTAAAACTATTCTTACGAGAAGGACAAGAGGCGATGGATTGGAACATTCAAACACAGCCACGTTCCTTAGTAATTCTGGGAGCATTTGCACAGAGACTTACTTTCACTCTGTTCAGAGTGGAGTATCCGTTGGAATTGAACAGTAAGTTTGACAGATGCCATCTGTAGCTACGTGTGACTCTTTTTTGATTGACTTCTACATTGCAGTCCATGAGGAATGGTTCAACATCACGGTGTCATTGAATGTTCACGCTGTGAACTTACGAAGTTCTGCGAAGACTGTTTGATAGAGGTGACGTAGCAATCGTCTACAGCAGTGTTTTTCAAAACGTTTTTGCTCATGGACCCCTTCTGGCTTCGAAAAATAACCACGGATCCTTACACCCTTGCTCACATACATATAGATTGTCTGGATTGTAGGTGTCCAGAATTACAAATTTATGTCTCAGAACCGGTTTTAGATAGCTACGAATACCAGTAGCATACGCAACAATGCATTGCATGGTTTGACCTTATTTACAATGATTGTTGCTCGCTTCGTATATACAGAAGTATCTTAATTATGTATTCTAACGGTTATACTAAATAAACTTATCGCCAATTTAAGAAGTTCCTCGACTGTTTCTAACGAAAAACGATACCTTTAATTAGAAAATAGTAAATTTCAAAGTAATCATTACAGAAATGCACCCACAGATCTCCTGGGAACTGGTCGCGGATTCCATGCGATCCGTGGAGCACACTTTGGGAACCACTGGTCCAGAGGTACCTTTTTTTCGGCGAAGAAACATGGCTGTTTCAATCATTACTTACTCTTTGATGTGAATTTATTTTCATTGTGTTCTTTAATCACACACCAAACTATTACAACGCTGACTACAGCATCCTTCAAATGATGTAAAGACATATTGATACAATAAACAAAGCTGCCATCTGTCGTTCTCCGACAAAGACACTGTAATAACTGCATCATGCATTCAACTGACGGTTATTGCTGCCATCGTATTTTCTTTCCATGGGAAAGAACGACGAACAAACATAAGTGCAAACACGCAATGTCCTGCTTGGGCTAATTATGTAATGACTGGTGCTTCAAAGTTTCAGTGAAAATTATTTCCCATATTCCGTACTATGTTACAACCGAAAGGACTCAACTTTGCTCTTCTTTGTGTCGAGTTAGCTGGCGGATATTACCGAATTTCTGGTGAATATATGTTTTATGCCACTTTTCTCCTTGGGTTGGATATTGCGAAGAAATCAGTTCGGTCCCTGGAGCAAGAAACTGGATTGTTGTTGTTGCCGAGGAAATTACAGGCTGAGTCATGGTACACATTGACCTCACAGCAGCACTTATCAGTGCTAAAATGGCGTAGGTCAAGTGCTGGTTACATCTTTCGAGTTGGGAATTATCAGCCACATTGGTAGGTGCGGTATAATCAGTCGTTCTTGAGACCAGAATTATACAACGCTGAGCAGAATACGCAGTAAACGGATATGAAACGAGTTAAAACAATTTTATGCTTTGTTGACCGTGCATCCTAGTATAATCTTTGTGAATAAACCAACTTGACGCACAAATTTTTCATGTATGTTTATTTCTGTTCTCTACATGTTTCGGGCAACCATGTGCCCATCATCAGGAGAACTGACTGTATCGATGCGATACCTGGTGTATGTCACTGTGTGGACGACCAGTCTGGTTGCCCGAAACATGTAGAGAACAGAAATAAACATACATGAAAAAAATTTGTGCGTCATGTTGGTTTATTTACAAAGATTAGACAAGAAATTCGCTTGACTTTTGAAGACTGATGTTCATCAGATTCTAATGCGAGGTGGACAGTTGCTGCGTCACAGAGGAAACAGTCCGCGTCCGTGACAGGACCGACTGGTTAATGCTGTTTAGTGAATGATTGGTGTGTACAATAATGACAGGTTCAGTCAACACCCCTGTCTATTTGTTATAAAAACAATATTTGCTTTTACAAAATGGGACATGTTTCGACCCCTAAGAGTCTTCATCAGGCATGAATGAATAAAAAGGAAGGCAGTCAAATTCCTTGAATTGTCATTTGTATTAAAAAGGTCTGTTTCTGACAAAGTTTTCTGTTACTATTATATTAGGCCTATTGTATAAAAGTCAAGTTTATTGTAAACAATTTATTAGCCTGCTTTCGTTTATATGATTTTTTAAGGAGAGCTCTCAAAATTGCGAAGAGTGATTATTAGCTTCGTCGTGTCTGTCCGCATGGAACGACTTGGCTCCCACTGGACGGATTTTCATGAAATTTGATATTTGAATATTTTTCGAAAATCTGTGGAGAAAATTCAAGTTGCTTTAAAATCCGACAAAAATAACAGCTACGTGAAGACCGATGTACATTTATGATCATTTCTCGCTGAATTCTTCTTAGAATGAAAAAAATTGTTTCAGTAAAAGTCGCAGAGACAATCACAGCACTTTTATGTTCAGTATCGTTTTCCCGAAAATCGTGACGTTTATGAGATATGTGGAATAAGAAACCAACTAGATATCACTTAGTATTATATTTATTTCTCCTTTATAAGTTGCTCAACATGTTTCGGGCTACCTTGTGCCCATCCCCAGGAGCTGACGACTTAGTGGTATTTTTGCCGCGTGTGGTGTAGTGCCGTGGCTGTGTAGGCGGTCAGATCTGGTTGGCTGGTTGTGTGTCCATTGGGGAGTGTACTACACCACACGCGGCAAAAATACCACTAAGTCGTCAGCTCCTGAGGATGGGCACAAGGTAGCCCGAAACATGCTGAGCAAATTATAAAGGAGAAATAAATATAATACTAAGTGATATCTAGTTGGTTTCTTATTCCACATTGAACTACGATGCACGGACACGTCAAGTTTATGAGATAATTTGGGGAAAAAGAATGAGAGTCGGACAGGCCACAGATGGCATTGTAATACGGAGCGTGCGCTTTGCAAGCTGCCATCTAAAGCTACAAACACGCACTCAGAATATATGGTACTTATTACTTTTCAACGGCAACAGTGGTTGCACGGACGCGCCTCAATGTTACGTTTATAAGGACATTGCCTGTTTATGTTAGTGCAAATTGGTGTTTACTATAACAATATTCAGAACAACATGCAGTGCAGTGTGTGGAAAAATATTGAGTTTCTTAATGTTATAGCAGGTTGTACTGTACACGCAGTTACTATTGGGCTCTGTTGAGTGGTAAGGAAGTAAATATGCTGACAACGGATGGAACACGTACAGGCTATGAATGAATGCCTATGCCTGTGGTACCCTGGCCATATGAAGTACACTAAACTATACGTCAGACAAAACAAATTTATGACGGCGTTACAGGCCCTTTAATTTAATATTTTACTCTTCAAAAGATTAAAACAGGCTGCTAGTTATAGCACTGAGAATAAATCGCACATAGAAACAATAAAATGTTTAGTCAACAAAGATTTATTTATATATTTGAAACTTTAGAGCTCCTCTCGATGTGAAATATTGGGTATTGTAAATCTATCGGCTTCTATACGTTGTCGAGGCTCTTCGCTAATTGCACCAGGGACGTCAAATGAAGAGGATCGGGAAAAATTGCCCATAGAGCTGGCCATTGGACAAATACTGTCGATAGTGGGTATATTACAACACCTTTAAGTGTCTACCCTTTTGCATTATTGATAGTCATTGTAAACGGGATTTTGGTCGGAAATCTTCTTTGCCCATTTTGAAAGAAATTGTAGGATCTGAGGGACGTACTTGAATCATGGATATAAGAATAGTTTTTTTTCCCTCCCTCGAACCAATAACTTCCGCTGCTTTTTCAGCTCTGTTGCAGGCCTCTTGGAATCATGTGCTGCCACCACCGGCTGCCAAGAGAAGCTAACACAATGTGCATAATAATTCACCAACAAATGTACAGTATTTCTGTATACACGATTATATTGTATCAAAACATTAAAACCTCCTACATGTTTCGAATCCTATGGGATTAACATCAGGGAGTCTGTACATCAAATGATGTTGTACCAAACATTAAATAACTAATTTATAAGTTGTTAGTTCCTGATATCTTGTACGCCATGGAGAAGAACTGAAAACTATATAGTACGTTGTTCCGTGTAGATCGGATGTATATAAAAGAATATGGAACTACGAAACGCAGTGTTTCGGGGCAGCATGTGTGTAAATTATTTCCTGTACTTCCCTTGGCTTCCGGTAGATGCAGCACTATAAGTTTTAACGTTAGCTGTTGTAAAAAAACAGATTGTTTGAGAAGAAATTAATGAAAACTGAGGAAATTGCCATCAATGCTTTTTAAAAAGTCTGTCTTGGACAGATCCGTACGGTAATTCAGTACATCATGATGTCGCAGACCAGCCTTACCGGATTTAATATATGTGGTTTCCAGGCGAGAAAGAAAATGGGATATTCAAAGAATGTAAGGACTATGATTTACCTCATACCGGGCAATAAAATAACATTTAGTTATACAGTTCACGCAATTCCAAGGGTTGATAGAATGTCGTTAAATAACCTGTGTAGACCCTAAAACGAATTTATTCAGAAAGCCAAATCAAGGGTTGTGCCAGTTGTCGGAGAAGCCAGAGAGGCATTTGAGCCACTTTTGCTGTGACGAAGAATGGTGCTGGTTTTGTTTTTCAGGTACGGCAATTCGTTACCTCCGGTAACCACTTTTTGTCGCGCAGCACTCAGCAGATATGTTGAACATTTGGATAAACCGGCTGCGTGCCTCAAGTTGTCGTTTACTAAATGAATGCATGCGTTAACTGAATTTCCAGGTGTGGGATTAATGTAACATACGCCTCCACCAGAAGTTTTGGTAGATTAAGAAGCATTCCTACTTTGTGTCTGGGATTCCCGGGTGCAAATATCAGCCTGCCAACTGGGTATTCTGATTATGGTTTCTCGTGTTTTATCTCAGTACCAAAACACAAATGTCGGATTAATACCTCAAATTAGGTCACAGTCGCTTCCTTCCAAGCCCTTTTCCCTTCATTAATCACTATTAATCTGTCGTCATCTGATCCAGTAATCTTGTCTGGTACAGGTTTGTTTGTTTTTGTCGCAACAGCCCCCCCCCCCCCCCCCCCCCCGGCCGTTGCCCCCCCCTCTCCCCCGTGCCCCCTCCCCCCCACCCCCCCCCCCCCCACCCAACGGAACCCCCCTCGCGGGGGAGAGGCCCGCCC
>Ga0123355_10016601_pt1 | contig 11614 bp, 8 predicted proteins | sample TergutEmb28metaG_3_FD_89872 | JGI IMG/M metagenome (GOLD analysis project Ga0123355, IMG submission 89872) | Embiratermes neotenicus P1 segment gut microbial communities from Petit-Saut dam, French Guiana - Emb289 P1 | ecosystem: Host-associated > Arthropoda: Insects > Digestive system > Gut ...
GCATCTGATCCCGGGTGACCCGGCACGTATTATGGCCGGTGAGGCCGCAAGCCCTTATCAAATTGAACAAATGCGTCAAAATTTGGGCCTAAACGACCCTCTTCCCGTGCAGTATTGGAATTTTATTACACGAGCAGTAAGAGGTGATTTGGGCAATTCTGTTAGAACAGGCGTGCCCGTGGTGGAAGAAATATTTGATGCGCGCTTTTTTATCACTTTTCAACTTGCAGTGGTAGGTCTTTCTGCCGCAGTGCTTATCGGCTTACTTATAGGAATTATTTCTGCTGTTTACAGACATACCATAAAAGATATGTTTTTGATGATTGTTGCACTAATGGGGCTTTCTATCCCAAATTTCTGGCTGGGGCTAATACTAATAAATTTCTTTTCGGTACGTTTGGGCTGGTTGCCAATTACCGGCTGGGGCTCTTGGCAGCAGATGGTTATGCCTGTAGTTATGCTTGGTATTTCTGGCTGTGCAATTATTGCACGTATGACTCGTGCCAGTTTGGTTGATGTTTTTACCCAAGACTATATCCGCACTGCCTATGCAAAAGGCGTTAGCGACCGTGTTGTGCTTTACCGCCATGCATTGCGTAATGCGCTTATACCTGTTGTAACCGTTGTAGGTTTGCAGTTCGGCGGGCTTTTGGCAGGTGCCGCTATTACCGAAACTATTTTTGCCATAAACGGCATGGGGCGTTTAATGATTCAGGCAATAGCCAATAGGGATTTCCCAGTTGCTCAGGGTACAATTCTTATAACGTCGCTTGTTTTTGTACTTGTAAACATGCTTGTAGATATTTCGTACCGGCTAATAAACCGCCGGATAGATATTGATTAGAGGAGGGTTTTGTATGACTGAAAATTATGATAAAGCTCAGCCTCTAGGCTTAGGCTTGGCTCCTATTTTGGAAGTAGAGGATTTAAACACTTCATTTTTCCCGGAAGAAGGGGAGCTTAAGGCAGTAAGTGGGATAGATTTTTCCCTTGGCAAGGGCGAGACATTGGGTATTGTAGGGGAAAGTGGCTCTGGCAAAAGTATTACGGCCATGTCTATTTTACAGCTGTTGGAAGGCACAACAGGGGTTATAAAAAGCGGTAAAATAGTCTTTCAAGGGGAAGATTTACTTAAAAAAACCCGCCAGGAAATGATGAGTATTCGTGGCAATAGTATTTCAATGATATTTCAAGAACCAATGACATCGCTAAACCCTACAATGTCTATTGGTAACCAGATTGCCGAAGTTGTGGTTTTGCATCAAAAAAGAACTAAAAAGGAAGCATGGGAGCGGGCAATAAAGATGCTAAAACGTGTTGGTATGCCTGAGCCGGAGAAACGTGCTAAACAATATCCATACCAGCTATCTGGCGGCATGCGCCAACGTGTTATGATTGCCATGGCACTTGCATGCAATCCGGAGTTGTTAATAGCAGACGAGCCCACTACTGCACTGGACGTTACAATACAAGCTCAAATTCTTACACTTATGAAGCGTTTGCAGCGCGAGTCCGGCACCGCAATGATTTTGATAACCCATGACTTGGGTGTTGTTGCAGAAATGTGCGACCATGTTGCCGTTATGTATTGTGGCAAAATTGTGGAATATACCGATGTTAGGTCGTTGTTTACCAACCCACAGCACCCATACACAATTGGCTTGCTTAACTCCATACCATCCCACGAAGTAGATAACGAAGGAGATTTGCAAATTATAGCAGGCACAGTACCCAGCCCATTTGAGGAGTTAAGCGGCTGTTCTTTCGCTCCAAGATGCCCATTTGCAAAAGAAATGTGCCACAAAGAAGTCCCGGAACTTATTGATAAAGAAGATCGTCAAGTGCGCTGCTTTATGCGCCAGGTAGAAAAATGGGGAGGTACAGAGGCATGACAGGTGGAAAAGTCCTTTTAGAAGTAAAGAATCTTAAACAATATTTCCCTATTAAAGGTGGCATACTTGGCCGTACCGTTGCACACGTAAAAGCCGTCGACGGTATTTCGTTTACAATAAACGAAGGAGAAACTGTAGGTATAGTAGGAGAGTCCGGCTGTGGTAAGTCTTCTACAGGGCGTGCAATTTTACGTTTAGAAAAATCCCACGAAGGGGAAGTTAACTTTGACGGTGTGGATTTGCTGCGTTTATCTACCAGAAAGATGCGTAAAAAACGTGGGGATATTCAAATTATTTTCCAAGACCCATATGCGTCATTAAACCCACGCCAAACTGTATACCAAATTTTGAGCGAAGCGATGAAAATACAAAATATAAGTACACGTGAAAAACGCCGCCAAAATATTATTGAGCTTTTATCAACTGTTGGCTTGAGCGAACACCAAATAGACCGATATCCACATGAATTTAGTGGAGGTCAGCGGCAGCGTATTGGTATAGCCCGTGCACTGTCTGTTAGGCCAAAGCTTATTGTTTGCGATGAAGCTGTTAGTGCGTTGGACGTGTCTATACAGGCACAGGTGTTAAACCTGTTAAAAGATCTGCAGAGGCGGTTTGGTCTTACGTATTTGTTTATTTCTCATGATCTGGGTGTGGTGCGTCATATTACAGGCCGGATTATAGTTATGTATTTGGGCAAAATTGTGGAAATTGCAGATAAGAAACGCCTTTTCGAAAAACCAGCGCATCCGTACACCTATGCACTGTTGTCTGCAATACCAAGCACAAACTTGGACAATAAAAGCGAGAGGGTTATTTTGCAAGGGGATGTACCTTCTCCTATTAACCCGCCAAAAGGGTGCCGCTTTCATACGCGCTGTCCATTTGTAAAAGATGAATGTATCAATAAAGAGCCGGAACTTGTTCAAGTTGCAGAAGGGCAGTTTTCTGCTTGTCATTTTCCTTTTAAGGAAGATGGTGCGAAGGCATTTTAATAGCTCTTCTTAACAAAATTTAAATTGCGGTTTCCGTGTTTTACACAAAGGCTATATTGCGTTGCAATATAGCCTTTGTGTAAAACCAAAACTGCTATAAGGAGATGTGGGATGAAAAACATTTTCATAAAATCTATGTTGCGGCAGCCAGTTCGTTCCTTGTTGTTGGTGTTACTAATTGCTACCGCTTCTTTTGCGTTTGTACTACGGGCTGTTGAGTATATTGTAATCAGTAGCCAAATTTCTCAAATATCAGGGTTCTTTCAAAGCGTGGGAACGTTATCTCATAGAGATGGCATTGCTGCAGACGTTTCTCCGGCAATAGAAATCATATCTCAGAGCCCTTATGTATCTTTTTACGATAGGCGCAGGGGTTTTGAAGGTACGCTTACCGATATGCCCAATGCTTACATAGAAGGCAGCCGTTACTGGTTTGCGTCTTTTGGTTACCGGTACATGCGTCATGATTTTGAAATGCAGGAACTTGTAAATTTAATGCCAAGGCTAAGAGAGCACCACGGTTTTGCCGGGTTTGTTAGCGGCGACTCTTTTTTTTACGGAGAATTAATTGATATCCGCTATGTTGGCTGGCCACTATGGGGGCGTGACTGGGGTTTTTACTCTCATGTGTTGCTGTACATACATGTAGATGATGTACTGCAAGGCTACCCAGACCGTGTAGCCGAAGGGCGAACCGTGCGACTGCGTATGGATTTTCCAAATTTCCCGGAGGAATATGACTTCCCGTTCGAAAATTTAGAAATTGGTCAACGGTATTTTTTTCATGGTACTTTTTATTATTTTTTAGACCGTATGCAAATGGATAGCAGGCAAGTTATGATGTATGTCCAGCAACTGGGAGACTCTGGATTATGGTATGTCCCAGTTGCGCCTAGGGAAACGGTTGACACTGTAGCCTTGGGTTTGTGCCGCCAATTAGAATATGCAAGGCATGTTCAATCTGCTGTTTATTTGCGCACTACCAGAGATATGACAGCATTACCTTTTGCTATAGAAGGACAGGGGTTGTTATCTCTAAATCGCGGCCGGCTGCTTAATTTAGACGACTATATAAACACTAACCCGGTAATTGTAATACCACGCCGTTTTGCGGATTTACGAGGGGTAGATATAGGGGATACCCTTACAATAAATGTTAACGCTAAGCAGCATCTTGTGTACTCGCCATACTATTTAATAAGCAATTATGGCGATATGGACCCAATGCCGGTGCCCATTACAGCTTTCCCGGAGTTAGGGGTATTAAGTAAACCCGGCGGGTACCCCTATATTACTTTAGAGCTTGAAATTGTAGGCATATATGACATGTTTCGCTTTAGGCCTATACTTACCAACTGGTCTTCCCTTAGTAAGTTTATGTATATACCAGATTCGTTGCTACCGGGCGACTGGGGATTACAAACAGCACATTTTGGAGATATCGAACCCGGCTATACACCGGCGTTGTGGTATAGCTTTACATTAGCAGACCCTAATTATGAAGCGGCATTTTTATGGTATACACGAGATGCACTTCTGGAGCTGGGCTTTCGTGTAAGGTTTGTTGGCAGGGATGGCAGTGCGTTTTTAAACGCGGCGGAAACTATTCTGATGTCACTTACACTTAACTTAGTAATATTTTCGTTAGTGTTGGCCTTGGTGTTGGCATTTACGGTATCGTTGTTTATGTGGCAACGTAATAAAGAATATGCAATATTGCGCACCCTTGGTTGCCCTAAAAAGAAAATTTTTGGACGGTTAGTGTCAACATTATTGTTTTTTGGCATACCTGCCGTGGTAGCCGGTTGTGTGGCTGGTTGGTTTACCGCACTTAGGCTGGCGCAAGGCACATTAGAAGGCTTTAAAGAAATTATGTTAGATGTTTTGGGTAGGCACATATTAAGTATGCACCGGGACGAGTTAATTGCTTATTATATCGAGATGTCGGCACCGCCAATTAGCCGCTTGGCAATCTTTAGCATTATTGTCCTTGTAGCAATGTTTGTGCTTGTTACATTAATAAATATTAAGGTAGCCCGCCAAAGTGTGCTGGAAACGCTTATAGAAAGAGGGGCTAAATAATGACAAGATACGTATACAGGCATATAGTTCGTGCCCCTGCCAAAACACTACTTGGTGTGGCTGTGGCATTGTGCTTAACATTTATGCTGGGCTTTATGCAAAATACAGTTGCAAATCTTAATTCTGAAATAGACCGTATATACAACGAAACTATTGTTTATGCGGAAGTTAGACTGGCAGAAGACTTTATGAGGACCAGACGTGTTGCGGGAGACATTATTTCTACTGCAATAGTACAGTACATTCTGGATACGGGCATTGTAACGGATATGTATTTAGAAGGAAGTTTTGCAGGGTTTATTGTAACTTACCCCTATGAAGAGGTTGACAGATTGGAGGTCATCTTAGGTGTTAACGACCTGAGATATTTAACCGAAGATTCGCTGGGGTTTGTTGGCCGGGAAGACCCTTTTAATATGGAAGTGCAGTTTGCCAATAATTTTAACGAAAATAATTTTACAGACAGTGAAATTATTCCGATAGTTATTTCGCAAGAAATAGCGGAGAGCCATAACCTGTCAGCCGGGGACAATGCGTATATTTGGTACTACAAGCCTGTTTTATTCCGTGAAGGGACATGGATCTATTTCCCCGTTTTTGTATTGGGTATACATGACGGAAGCGGTTTGCCACGCATTATGCGAGAAGGTGCGATTATTCCGCTATCTGCACAAAGAAACTTGCTTCAGGAGCATGTGGGGTATATTTCTGCCAGGTTTGCAATAGATCCGGCATATAACCGAGAGCTAGATGCTATTGATGCAAGGCTTAGTCAGGCCATGCGCTCTGTATTCACATACCCCCGGCGTGACAGGATGCTAATTGATATGTGGGATCAGGAACTACGGTTTGGCGTTGCGCCGTTGGCACAGCACTTGGCACTTTTGCAACTACTGATTCCAATAATTGCAGTTATTGTTGCTATTATTGGTGCAGGATTGGTTATGCTTTCTATGTTGCAAAATGCAAAAAACGCCGCAACAGTACGCGTGCTAGGGATGCCAATACAAAAAACACGGGCTATGTTGTGGCTTGTGCAGGTAATAATTGTTACCGCTGGGGTATTTGCCGGGCTTTTGATAGCTATGGTTATTGGGCTTAGCGTTAATTTACTGATAATTTTGCCGTATTTGGCCGGGGCTATAATTGGTGCCACAGTTGGTGTAGTGTTAATAACTAACCGGGCACCGCTAGAATTGTTACAGGTGAAGGATTGATAATAAATGATTATATTCAAAGTATATCTTGAATGATGCTACCTTGTTTACTACAATTAGTGTAAAGTAATATGGCAGTAACCTGAGCGTCTCTTAACGCTTCCCGCAGGCAAAGGCCGAGGAGGCGGAGTGAGCATTCATTCCCCATCTGTGCTAGTTCACTAGAGCGATGGGGCTTGTGGTAGAGCCTAATTAAAGTAGAAAGGGTGACGTACATGAAACGCATAATTAATAATGAGAGGGTGGCAAACCGGGAGGTTTGCAAACTCTAAGACCTTGCAACACCTCCCATTAGTTTAGTAGCTACTTAACTTCTAGGAGGAATTTTTTGAACCGCGAAAATAAAAGATTGCAATACAAAAAAGGGTATTACCGCAACCCCATGCTTGCAATGAACAATTTAAATGCAAAGTATGCGGGCGCTTGGTTATACCAGAAGGGGCAGCCAGCCAACATCGGAATCATTGCCCGAATTGCCTTTCCAGCCTTCATGTAGACGACGAACCCGGCGACCGTAAAGCAGATTGCGGTGGGATTATGGAAATAATAGGCGTGTGGGTAAAGAAGGACGGAGAGTGGGCTATGATACACCGTTGTAAGCGTTGTGGGCATTTAAGCTCAAACCGCATTGCTGCCGACGATAACCCCATGAAACTGATGTCTGTCGCCTTAAAGCCTTTAAGCAGCCCGCCGTTTCCTTTGGAAAGAATAGAGGAATTGACGGAGCTTATGGGTGGGAGATAGTTAATAATGCAGGGCAGTTTCCTAGCATACAAAAAAGCGATAGGACAACAACCGTTACGGTCGTGACCTTCGCTTTTTTTGTGTGTAAGGAAACTACTCCGCATTTTCCTGTCCGTGCCTTGCGGCACGGTGCCTCACGACTACACAAAAAAGCGGCAAAGCCGCTTTCTCGTTTACAGCTTATATACTGCAACCACTTCGCCGTCTATTACGCGGCCGTCTTCTTCGTAGCCGTAGGATGCAAATGTGGTTTTGGATGCTATGTTTGTTGGCTCATAAGATACATAGCAATAATTTGCTTCGCCACAGGGTTTGGACTTGATTTCTTCCATTACTTGTCTTACTGTTTCCCGTCCTATTCCTCTGCCTTGGTGGTTTTTGTCAATTAGTAAACGCCAAACATAGTAGTGATGTTCTTCTTTATTGTACGATTCTTCATCGTCTTCCGGCGGGAAGTAACCATACATAATAAAGCCTACCATTTTGCCATTTTCATAAATGGCATAAGGCATTGCAACACTGCCTTCGCCTTTTTCCGCAAAGGCTTTGTTTGTGTCATATGCCTCTGCAAGACTTATGGCATTGCTTGCTACAAAGTTTTCTTGATCGGGCAAGACTTCAAGCAAAACACACTCTTTCATATTATCGTCTAAAATTGAGATTTTTTTTAGTTCTATCATAGTATCCTCCATCTGCCCAGTATGGGCATTTTCCGTCATCAGGCATCAGGCCAACCACGAATTAAATGGTTAGCAAATGGTTACTCTCAGTAACCGTTTGAATTTATATTTTTATTATTTACAGGCTCATTCGTGCAATAATGTTATCACCGCTCTGGGCTTTTAACGTCATATCTGTTTTTGTAAACCCGATAGATTGATAGAGTTTTGCCACATCTTCTTCCGGGTCGTAGGTTACAAAAACGGCAGTAGCTTCGCCATGGGGTTTTGTTCGTATTTCTTCTAACAACTTGCGGATTGCTGCTTCCTCGTAGCCTTTGCCTAGGTGGTTTTTGTCAACCATAAGCGGGCGAATGCGGTAGCAAGTTTCTTTGTAGCAAGGAGGGTCTATAAAATATTGATATGTGATTAAGCCCACCATTTCGCCACTTGTGTAAATTGCACGGCATTCCCACACTACGCCCTTTATATTGTTGCGGTAAGCTAAGGCTAGCGTTATAGCATTTGTGTATACGTAGTCTTCTTGTTCCGGTGCAACATTAAGTGCGATGCACTCTTTCATTTCGTTGCATAGTAGCGTGATTTTTTTGAGTTCTACCATTAATTCCTCCAAATAATTTTTTAGGGCGTGTTCCTTTTTTAGATAAGAACCTGTGTTCATCGGCCGAAATGCTGCCAGTAAACATAGGTTCTAAGAACACGCCCTAATTTTAGTTGATATTAACTTATCTCTCAAGATAAAAGTTGACTATAAATGAAGTTTGCTATATTCCTTTTCCGTACCGGTATACACAAACTCCTGCTGCTCGACCATGAAAAATTCGTCGTCGGGTTTTGCGGCACTTACAATATCGTACGTCCTCTGAGCTAGATAGCCTCCTTCTAGCGTTGTTTCTTCGTAAACCCAGCAATTGCCTATGCTTACTGGCATATAGTCTCTATTTGTTACCGCAATTTTATACTCTGTAAGTTCGCAAACAGATGATAAAGATTCCCCCCATGTACAGTCATGTTTTACAATACCAACGCCGGGGGCGAAGTAGTAAACCTTTGTACCGTAGTGAGTGTATTTGAAGGTGCATATCTCCGGGTGGTGGAAATAGTAGTGAGGGTGTGCGATGTTTTCGTTTTCTAGGCGGAATGTGATTTTTAGGCAATTTTCAAATGTTCCGGCTTTAACGGTGACTGTCCCGGCGTTTTCTACTTGCGTATACAACGTGCCGCTTTCGTGTGGGGTGCTTTCGCTATAGCCGGCAGCCCATTTTTTGTTAAACAGCGTGCCAGCTAATATTTGCAAATATCTAAATGGCTTCATACCGAAAATTTTGTTTTCTGCGTGCCTTGTGCCTAAAGGGGCAACACCAAAATGGTAACCGTCAGCTGATTCGCCGTATGTGATGCTTTCTGCGGATGTGGCAAGTATGCTGCAAGCTATTGAGCTTGGCAGAAAACGATGGGTTTTATTTTTGTGTTCTATGAAGCGATCTATGAAGCGATTGACAAAGTCATGGGCAGATTTTGCGAATTGAGTTGCTTTTTCAGAACCGCTTTTTTGTGCAAATTCTAAACATTTTTTTGCATCGTCTAAGTTAGTTGGGGATGTGTCTTGGTGTGCTAGTGTTTGCGCTATTGTAATGTATTCATCGGCGGTATATTCGTTGGAAAAGGCTTGCGGTTTTTTCATACGAATGTAGTCTAGTGCTGAAAAGGTGGCGTATATGCCATCTGCCCAATTTTTTTCTAAATCTTCCGCTTCTGGAGAAGTTGCTTGCATATCTTCATAAGTGCATACGTTTGTTATTTCCCTTTCTGAAAATTGCCAGTATATTGGCGAGAGGTTTGTGTTCACGTACCTCCACATATTGCCTACCGCAAATGGAAAGTATTCGCTCCCTACGCTGCCTTCGTTAATTTTGTATTGGCAAAGTTCGTAGTTTTCTACCCGTTCGCCGTCTGAGAAATTGGCTTTTACAAGGCCAATGCCTTTGGCGTAGTAAATATCTGCATAGTAATTAGCCCATTTTGTAATGCCGTTTAACCGCAGGTGCATGCAGTTTTCGAATGTCCCGGCTTGTACCGTTACTGTTTCGTTTTTAGCAACCAGCGTTCTTGTGCCGCCTTCTTTTCCGGTTGTAGTTTCCCCTATTTTTTCGTTTTCGTCAAAGAAGTTTTGGTCTATCGGCCATGAGGCGTAGTAGTTTATGCTGTTGTATATGTTAATGCCCCACCATGGGTTGTCGCTAAACCCCGGCTGCGACCCGGCTGTTACTTTTCCGTTGTTGTACATATGAAATTCACCACATATGGCATAGGCAGAATTTACATATTTATCTGTGTCGTTTGCTTCGGTATCAACTGCTTTTACCCCGGCAATTGCGTTGGCTGCGTATGCCGATGTTTTGTGCAACAGCTTTTCGGCTTCTATAAAATCTGCTTTTGCATCTTTTAATGTAGCCATATTTTTTACCCGTTGACCGTTGCGGAATTTTTGTACTGCACGCCAGAAAAGTACTTCGCCAATTACGTTGTCGGTGGAATTGTCTTTTGGTATATCCATTATTTTTGGCAGAATTTCGTCTGTGCCGGCAATAAAGTCGTTTGAGTAATCAGCAAGAAGTTTGCTAGTGACGGCTTTTGAAAGCATTATTTCGTTGTCGCCTAGTAACGCTTCTTGTAATGCCCTGTCTACGTGGGTGGTGTCTATGTTAGAGGCTATATGATACACCTCTGCATAGGCATTGTGTTTGTTTGTGGAGTTTGGTAGTTTGTCTATTAGTTTTACGGCTTTTTTAAACTCAGGCTCCATGCCGTCGTAGGTGTTGTGGTTTGTATGGTAGTTGCGTATGAACTTTACTTTTTCGGCTACTTGCCGTTCTAAATCTTTGCTTACTTTTGTGTCATTATTCATGTATAACATCTCCTTTTTTAACTTTGCCCGTGCGTCGTACAAACGCCGGCCAACTGTCCCAAGTGGGATTTGCAGCAACTGTGCAATTTCCGCTTGGGGCAAATCTGCAAAATAGTACAGTTCTGTAACAATTTTTTGCGCATCGGGCAGGTTGCTTATTGCACGGGTTACCATGTGTTGTTCGTGTTGAGCTATTAGCAAATTTTCCGGCGATGCTACTCGAGTGTCTGGGATATAGTCGTGTAGCTGCCCTTCGTATTTAATTGCGGAGCGTGTGATGTAGTTGTAGCATTTATTTTTTGCAATGCGTGTTAGCCATGAGCTAATTTTTTCTGGGTCTTCCAAAGTGCTGAGCTTTATGTAGCCCTCTATGAAAGTGTCCTGCGTTAGGTCGTTGGCTGTGTGGTAGTTTTTTACTATTGCAAAAATTGTGTTGAAGATTGCGTTTTTGTAATGGCTTACTATGTGGTTGTATGCGTCGGTGTTGCCGGAAAGGACTTGCTGTACTGTAGTTTTAATGCAGTGTTGCATAAAGGAGGCCTCCTTTTTGGGTGTTGATGTTATATAGACACAGGATAGCAAAAAATCTTCGGGTTGTGGGGAACTATCTTCAAATGGTTACTGAGAGTAACCGTTTGAAAAATTTCCTATGGAATTAACTTTTAAAAAACGATATAATACTACCAGGAGGTGAATCACATGAACATGAAATGTAAACAAACGCTACTTGGCACGCTCCATGCAAAGTTGTAGGGAGAAAACCGGGCTGGTAGTTTAAATATAACAACTACAGCCCAACCCTTTGCATGGAGTAACATATCAATTCTCCCTCCAGCTTTGCACCTTATGATTTTGTTTTCTAAAAATCATAGACAATTAAGTTGAAAAAGGTCTCAAGCTTAGCCCAAGAACGCAGATAAAGCCCTGCATTTCGGCCTCGCTCTCAACCGTTTTCAATGTAAATTGCTATACAATAAGGAGCGTAAGCCGGATGAAATATGTAAAAGCACAAGCCGTACTTCCGGATTTTCTTTTAATGGAAGTGCAAAAATATGTCCAGGGCGAATTAATGTATATCCCAAAACCCCAAACAACC
>Ga0123355_10016602_pt1 | contig 11613 bp, 6 predicted proteins | sample TergutEmb28metaG_3_FD_89872 | JGI IMG/M metagenome (GOLD analysis project Ga0123355, IMG submission 89872) | Embiratermes neotenicus P1 segment gut microbial communities from Petit-Saut dam, French Guiana - Emb289 P1 | ecosystem: Host-associated > Arthropoda: Insects > Digestive system > Gut ...
ATTAAAAAATTTTAAAAAAAATAGAATGTAGCTCATAGATATGAAAATATATATATATATATATATATATATATATATATATATATATATATATACGCTTTATTTTCGAATGTAACATCAGTTTATCACAAGTAGAGCGCTAGAAAGACATAAAAACCAGCAATTCCTCTGCGGTCTCCAAGCAATGGTAGCGAAAGTGAGGCAGTTCTGAATTTTCTTACGCTGCTCAGCTGCGATTAAGGACAGCTACTGTAATTCTGGTTAAGCAAATAATTCAGTACATGGGGGTATGTGACTACCACATACCTGCAATCATGCGTATTTTATTCGTCAACCGATATAATACCGTAAAGGATTACCTAATAGGGAGAAAATGCCTCTATGAGATCAGGACACTCACTAAATTTAGGGTTTAAGTAGTCGGTCGCCAAGAACAAAACACAACTTTTAATAAAGCTGGTATCATAGGACAGAAAATATTCCACGGATTGTTACCACCCAGAAGACCGAACAAAATTAATGGCAATATTTACGGCCTCTGTCAAAAGCATTACCAAGAAAACCCAGTTGTTAGGATCGAAAATTTTGTATTCCTGTCTACCAAAATCTTTTTGGATATGCACGGATATATACTGGAACATATTTTCATGTAAATAAAGTATGTCATGCTTTAGTAATGTCGTGATGTCAGGATCGGTGCTATGAGGACTTAACGGGTTACAGAGTAGCTACACTATAGATCTGGTTCGGAAGTAGCATGGTTCGAATCTCTGCCTTGATATCCATCAAACTGACTGAGGTTTCACGTGATTTCCTTCAGATCTTCCAGACATGTGCTCATATAATACAGTGATTAGACCACAAACTCTTCCTTTCAAATCGTTGTCATTTCAGCAGACAAGGGTTTTACTACTATGCATACTACACGTCTACAGGTATACAGCAGTGGAGCTCGAGTCCCCAAAAGCACAGTATTCCTTGGCACGAAGGATCGTGGCAGACTCCGTGTTTAATTGGGCAACATTGCGGCACAGTCGGAGCCGCGGGCATGTAACATGAGGACGATAATTATTTTTCGAATAGTGCATTTACTCCATAATACTTATGTTTAAGTAAAATTTATTATCGACAAAAGTGTTTATGAAATGTATTTATTTGTGCAATAATACGACATCTACAGTTTTGCGGTTCACCTGCAGTAACTCGCGGTGCAACTTTTGACAGTCACTGGTTTACAGTCCGACACGGTGACAGCGTCGTCCATTTCACCACAAAGAACTGATGTGAGGTTTCATTCATTGATAAATACAGGAAAGTATGTTGATACTACGTATGTTCCACATTCCATGCAGTAATTAGATGCATAAAATATATTTAAAGACCAACACATGCACTTGGTTTTGTGGCTGTAATTGTATTGCGCAGTGGTCTCCAACATGTTTCGGTCACTCGTGTGGCCATCTTCAAGGTGAAGAGAAGAAAAATATAAATGTAATTAAAACTACGTGATTTTTAAAACTGTGGCGTGATTTAGACACATTTTAATTGTATCTATATTCTTGTGTCACCACCCTGAAGAATGTCATATGAGTGGCCGAAATACGTCGATGACCACTGTGCAATAAAATTACATCCATAAAACCAAAGTGCATTTCTTGGTATTTTACTGTATTTTATGCATAGGAAATTATGTTGATTGATGCAAATAAACTGTAGATGATGTTGATTGATGCAAATAAACTGTAGATGATTCGACTTTTAAACGACGCATCAGTCGTGTTAGTTTCGTTACAATTACAATCAATTACTGTCGCAGTAATCGTGCGAAATTATCTTGAGTCTACAAGGAAATGTGATGAGTTGAAGAAATATATTTATGATGAATAGGTCAAGAAATATGAATGTTCAGCGGCACCCTTCCAAACACAAAGTGCTTTCCATCTCTCTAAGAACCAAAGAACGTAGCAAAGTGGTATTGTGGCGTAATACAATAATCCACATCAAGTGATCTGTGCAACATATTCTTATGTAGCGGTTTAAGAACAACGGACACACTGGCCGTGACACTCGCTACTTCTGTCCTAACCATGCAGCGTACTCATTCTCACCGGGGAAAGTGAAATACACTACGTATTTTGCCGCAGAGGACCAAACAAGGAAACTGGTCCGCAGACGAAAACACGCAACTTGGCAGCCTGAATATGAACCCTAATCAAACACGTCGCGTTATAGCAGAAGGCTATGTGAAGCAATCAATTCACAGCTCTCAATTTAACAAACCTTTCGTCAGCTCTCCATGAAACAGGCCTACAGCATTTAAATAATATTTGATTATTTATGAATTACTTGACGGCGACGCTGTTAGTACGACTGGTATGAAGAATACACCGTAATGAAAACTAAGAAGAGTCGGGATTCTCGGTATGGGGGCACAGTTTTGAGACCGGGGCTCCAGAATACAAAACAGCAGTGCTACCCATTCGACTGTGGGGTATAAGAAATTTACACATAATTGTAGTGGGAACTGAAAGGGGCCAAATGAGTGACCTAGAAGCAGATGAGAGTAGAATATCTTACGAAAATAGCGTGAGAGTGTGAATAAGATTCAAATGGCTAACGACAGAGCCCACGCGGAGACGTTACAGTAATCCTCAGTGCAGCAACCATTTGTTTCTTTCACGGGATGCAACTGAAATATTTTATTACTACCCAGCAGTAGAAGGGCTTGATCCCCGTTCTATGAAAATGTCAAAGTCGAACAGTGCATCGTGTGTATAGCGACCTGCAAAACAGAACAATCATAGCTTTTACAGAGTTAAGGTAAAGTGATCCCATTACAGGCCCAGTGTGACCCAGAGGGTGGGTAGAGGTATAGCTCTACTCTTCCATGACCGCGGCACTAGAAGGGGGTGAGTGGTCAGCAACACGCCACGGCCGCACTTTACCCCCGGGAAAGACCCGGTACCCATTTTACAGGAGGCTGGGTAGGCCCCAGGGCCGGCCTGGACGGGCGGAAAATCTCGTCCCCACCGGGATTCGATCCCGGACCGCCCAGCCCGTAGTCAGTGGCTCTACCGACTGAGCTACCGGCCCACGCTCTTACAGAGTACTCAGAGTATATTCTTATAATAAAACCAACGAGATGCGCTAATTTCTCAAATTTATTTTTGGTTATGCTGGCTGCTTGCTAGCAAGCAGCCAGCATAACCGTATGACCTGTACCTATTGCCGTGTGTACAGTGCTGGACTCCTGACGATGGACACAGAAACTGTCCGAAACATGTAGAGTTCTATTCCAAAAATAAATTTGAGAAATTAGTGCATCTCGTTGGTTTTATTATAAGAATATATCACGATGCACGGTCATCTGAATGTAAAAAAAAAATACTCGCGGTATATTACAGTACAGATGGGTGCATTTCTATTATTTTTCATTACAACCAACAGACGCAAAATTATGCGTTTGTTGGTTATAATGAAAAATACCTACAGTAAAAATTTGAAAAACACGATTTAATATTTCGCGTGTAGGAAACGCCGAACATATTTGGAAGCTGTGTAGTAACCGCCCAACTGATGTATTCCTTGTCCACACACGGTGCAAGTTACAAGGAAGCCTTTACAGTATTTATGGGCAAAGACCGAAAAATTAAAGATTCTTTGACCTTGAGTCCAAGACTAATGACTAAAATGAAAACACCTTGAAAAGTGAGGACGTATTATAGGATACGCAGAAGGGCGACCAGAAATCAGGCCGAAAAAATGAAAGTCGATGTGGACAGGGAAAGTCAAATGGTCTGGCTGACTACAAATCTTGTGCATGACACCTGTGTTACCAGCTAATGTGCTTCTAATCTCAGAACTCTGCTGTTCCCATTAATAATGAATACCGTTGTTTGAATTAAGACTGTAATAACCACTTACATATATAGGCCTGCGTTAATTTTGTCCAGTATGCCAATTAAATTGGCAGTATTATAGACATAATTGAATTGGTTAGAAAGTACGCCGTTAAACGTTATGCCTTGTTGCCTGAATGCAGGAAAGGTTTCAAAATAAAGCCTGCTAATAAATCGTTAGATATGTGACGATAAGAATATTTGGTAAGGGGAAAGAAATTCACAATTACGTTAATGAAGAAGATAACAGATGAAGAAATTGCGTAATTATAGCTGATATTCAGTTCAGTAACTTTTGTCTTCATCTCTACTATTACAAAACCTAGTATTAACATGAAATTAATCAAGTTTCAAGACAGGTGCCTACTTACTTTGCTCGCCCAAATATTGCTCTTCGTCCCATGAATGAAATCGGCTTTGAGATAAAACACTTTCAGTACTTACCTGCAAGAAATCAGAATAGTGGTTAACATAAGAAACGACATTAACCTTTAATGTCCCCTGGCAAATATACGTACCACTACTGTAATATTATGAAAATCTACATTTTGCCAGAGGGTATTTGTGTGTGTTAGTATCATTCACGTAACAGGACACCAATTATTTCCCTATACAATATCAACTGGTTGGTCTTTCCAACGCACGCGAGCTGGGTTCTGTTTGTAAATTCTGTCTCTAGAGATAAAAAATTACTAATTACATTCTAAAAAAATGGAGGTGGAATTTCTTATTGGTGGTAAACTTATATTTCTTGCATATATTTCAATGATATGTAAGTTCCGACACTACTATGTGGTGCAGAATATTACCATATGCTTTAGTAATTAAACATTATATTACTAAAAATAAGAGTTCGGTGGTCTCATGAAAGCAGTTTTGCTCTACTGTCAGTTTACGACCTGCTCTCATGCCACCAACGAGATGTAATTCAGAAGAATGTCAGTCTTCGAAGGGTTAAGTCAGTTTGTTAATGGCGATAGCAACACGCGACTGTGCGAAATTTGGACTGAGCTAACGTAACAGCGATAAACACTGGACGAAGCTACGAACTCGATCATCAGCTCTAAACTTGTCTTTAAATTTTTATGCGAAGAAAGTTATTTTAGGCCTACTTTAACAATTTTAAACAGGCATAAATAGGAAGCGCAAAACTAGGGAACCTGACAACTCGCTACCCAAAATTGCGCGCATACACATTGCTATCTTTGTAAATAACCAACCTGACGCACAATTCTTTTTCTTATATTTGTTTATTCCAATTCTCTACATGTTTCGAGCAACCAAGTGCTCATCATCAGGAGATTCAATTGTATCAATACGACGTCTGGTATATGTCACTCTACGTAGGTGACCGTGTGGTATGCAGGTTTAGTTCCATCTAAACCGGTATACCACACGGTCACCTACATACAGTGACATATACCAGAGGTCGTATTGATGCAATTGACTCTCCTGATGATGAGCACTTGGTTGCTCGAAACATGTAGAGAATTGGAATAAACAAATATAAGAATAAGAATTTTGCGTCAGGTTGGTTGCTTACAAAGATTGTAATAAGATGCATGGTCAACAAAATATAAAATACACAACTCTACCGAGCAGAAGCTGATAGTTCCTGAACAGTTTAAGAAACTTCACGACTTTTATAGTAACCAAAGGTTCCTAAGTGTGTTCAAAAGATCCCCTTGTTGGTTCCTATCTGGTGCCACCCATTCCATGCTCCCCACTTCATCTATTTCCTTCAGCTCCTACGTACAGATCATGAAAGCCGCCTCTTTTGTAAGGTCTTCCTACACTTAGATCTGCCGCATGGGCGCCACATAACCCTTCTATCTCGTCTTCCTTTATTTGATGATCGAAAAACAAGTTTTGCGAGGAATACAGAACATGAAACTCTATATGCAATTTTCTCCACCTTTCTGCTACTTCCTTATTCGTAGTACCAAATATCTTCCTCAGTATTATGCTCTTGAAGACTCCCAGACAACCTTCTTTCAATCTGGACAGTTAAGTATCAGACGCATAAAAAAGTAGAAATTATAGTTCTGTATATTTTATTCCTACACAACACAGATCCTAAGAGTACGAGAATAGAGGAGGTGAGTAGAGACAGTGAAGAATGGAGGCGTTTTTGAGGGAGACCAAAGCCCAGAAGGAGCTGCAGCGCCATGGATGGAATGGAATATTTGATTCCTTATGATCTGAGAGAGCAGATGGCAAGACGAAAGACACTGAACAGAATGACAAAAGCATTACTGAGTACTGAACTGAATAAGTGCTGAGTTGCCTTCCATAAGGATGGAAATTGTGAGGCGAAAGTAGGGGTCATAACTTCTTGTTAAACTGACGGGGTCACTACTCTATGAGAAAACTGTGTAGCCAAACAGTGGATCATGAAGGCAAACGTGTTCTTTCCGCGGAGTAAAAGCAAGCTGACAATTTACAATAAGGCATTTTCATGTAAAGTCCAGTTCCTCAAAAGCATAGTGGTCATTATATCATTTTTGAGTTAATGTCAGTAAATATTAGACTTAGCTGTTTATCCAACTAGTGTTCTGGAAAACGACCTCACTCCAAGTCTTACAACTAACAATCGTAAAAACCACTTTCCAAAGTTACGTAGTCTAGTTGCTACTACGACAGTTACACGGGATGTCTTGGAAAGAATGTTTTGAAAGTGAAAGAAAAGTGTCAATTTGGATAATTCATGGCATACAAGTTTCAAGGGAAAGTGGACAAAACTAACAACATGAGTTACTATTACATATGTCATGTACTGTACCAGCTAACTATCAGACCCAGGAAAGTCCTACTTCAGATGGTGACAGCTGAGAGCTGATAAAGCAATTCCTCATCGTTTATAGGACCCAAAGATTCTTTGTCAAGTTCACAAGAATCCGCCACTGTATTCTATCATGAACCAGATAAAATCACACTACACTTACTTTGAATGTGGCCTTCTATCATTGATTTCATCTTCCCAGTTGTCATGTTCTTTCACTGCCATTACTCCGAGGCGTGCTACATGTCCTGCCCATGTCATTCACCTTGAATATTTGTTTGCTTGCTTCCCGAGACGCATTCCGATAGACCAGACTTTCACTTTGATAGAATAACCTAAACGGTCTGCACAGTCGCCATGTCATCACTGTTAGCTAAAAATTTAAGACGCCACTGTGCTCTGCTTCGGCACAAAACTTTTAAGCTCATGTGCCGTGACAGCTTTGAGAACTGACGTCACCACTGATAACATTATAGAGAAATTATTTTATGAGAAATTTCAAGTTACCGGAGGGCTCATTTTTTGTGTAAGTAAATTTAGGGATCCTGTAATGGATAAAATAGCATTTTCCATACTCATAACAAAATGTGTTCAAAATGTCAGAAGTACGGAAGGCAGTTAAAGTACGGCTTCCCCTGCGTACATCAGCAATCTAGTCGCTATACCGAAGGTGAAGGTAAGGCGTCTGTAAAACTTGCAGAACCGGAAATAATCGTTCATTGGTTAATAATCCTCCTGGTAGTCGGAAGGTCTCTCCTTCAAATCTCTACTGAGATCTTTCGTGGTTTTACCCAGTCCACCAAAACAATGGTGGGATAAATTTGTCTCTACATCCGCCATAAAGGCATGTAGGTGGAGTGGAGGTAGAGATCCACTCATTAACCTCCGCACTAGAAGGAGGTGAGTGGTCAACTTCACGACCTGGTCGCTTTATCCCTGGGAAAGATACTCCAGTAACCATTGAGTAGGAGGCTGGTTGGGTTCCGGAGTCGGTCTGGACCTTTTGAGACAAGAACAATTCTTGCTCTTCCGGGATTAGAAACCAACATCTTCCATCCTAGTTAGTATACGGACCGCTTCCTTCCAGTTCCTTTCCAATCATTCTGCCATTGGATACTCTATACAGTGAGCCTGTTGAATGAATTAAGAAGGTACAGAGATCTTCAAGTTTGCACCGTGCATCAATGACAATTAAACGCTTTATTACCCAACTAATGCACAACATGTAATTTGTAGACACAATTAAAATTACAAAATATTTAAAAGTGTTCCAACATGTTTCGGATCACAAACGATCCATTATCAGGGTGCCTTGTACAGTGCTGGGCTAAAAATTACAAGAATGGTTCTATCGTGTCCATGTCAACGGACACGATAGAACCATTCTTGTAATTTTTAGCCAAGCACTGTACAAGGCTCCCTGATGATGGATCGTTTGTGATCCGAAACATGTTGGAACACTTTTAAATATTTTATAATTTTAATTGTATCTACAAATTACATATTGTGCATTTTTGGGGGCGGATAATAAAATGTCTAATATGTACAGAGCCTTGATATAATATTATATAATTATATTATATTACGTTTATAGGCACATCGTGATGTTTCCATTCAAAAACAGAGACTTGAGTTTGAACTTCATCCGAATCGGACAGGTTCATTTCTTATTGCTTTGTAAGGACTAAAATAACTGCCTACGATGCATCTACTTCAGCATAAGATGACTTTCCTGTCGCACACTGCTGCCACACGAATCAAAAATTTCATAAAACACTGCAGCGGAATATAATAAATAAATTATCCAACTTACTGTTATTTATTGACAAATAGGTCTACCTTCGCGGTACGGAGCTCCACAAATTTACAACTTGACCTACACAACGTAAATTCCAATAGTTACCCTCTCACGTCTCTTCATATTTTAGAAACGCCTGAATAATGTTTCGTACAAAATTTGTAGCTATGATTATGAAATGTATCCAAAAGAAATTTCGAATTCTTCAGATATGAGTTCATTAGTTTTCGCTAGCATTGGGAAGCTAAGTACAACATTTGCTCAAATGCAATATTACTACTTTTCAATGTTCCAAACGGCGATCTTCAAGGAAAATAAAATCTGGTGTCTACCGATTATCCTACTGATGGAGTGCAGTCGGTTCTTCCTCCAGGGGTAAACTCATCGGAGCGGTGAGACTGTCCACTGTCACTTATTCGTTGCTGATGTGAGGAATACATGGAGCTATACTGACCCAAACATATGCATTATCATCAAATTCAAGATCCTTCATTACCTAGCAGAAGCGCCATTTTCTCCTCTAAATTTGGCACGTTTGAATTAAAATGATGTAGAACATACGGCTATGGAGATAAGTAATGACAGTATCTGTTGATCACTTATCAGAGATGATAGCCTCGAGCGCGCGGACTTTCAGCAGACTTTGCTTGCGATTAAACTCTGGCGAAAATGCAATGCAATTTTGAAGCCCAAGTGGCAAGACGGTCAAGTGGAAAAAATCTAGATAAAACATCTAAAAAGAACTGCTGAAGCTGTAAACTATGCAATGTATGTACCACGCATAACAGAAAGAAGAAAAACTTCAGTATTTCAGTCGGTAAGTCTGGAAACACAAGAGTCGTTTGGAGATTCTGGAGTAGCAGGGAGAAAAATAATAAAGTTTTTCGTAATGAAATACAAGGTGAGATTAGAATTGTATTCATAAGATTCAAGATGCGTTCCTACAATAAAACCAACTAGATGCACTAATTTCTCGAATTTATTTTTGGAATAAAACTCTACATGTTTCGGACAGTTCCTCTGCCCATCATCAGGAGTTTTTCACTGTACACACAGCAATGGTATATGCCAGCAAACCTGTATGGCATACACCATTGCTGTGTGTACAGTAAAAAACTCCTGATGATGGACAGATGAACTGTCCAAAACATGTAGAGTTTTATTCCCAAAATAAGTTCGAGAAATTAGTGCATCTAGTTGGTTTTATTGTAGGAATTTATCACTATTCACAGTCACCTGAAAGTCAAATTCAAGATGCGGTCCAGTGATGGTGTGCTCGGACACTTAAAGGTATCGCTGGGTTCAGCGACTCGCGGAATATTACATTCAAGCAAGTCTCTGCTCGGTGGAGTTGGCTGAATGCGGAAACTTGCGCACCTAACTTTCGCACGACATTATTCTAAATATTTCTACCGTTCATAATGCAATCTTAACGATTTGAAAAACCAAAGAACGGCTCTTGTTTACAGCTCCAATTAAAAAAAAAAAAACAAAAGAACCGGCGTCATGGTCACACTTTCACCTAGGCGCTCTTGTTTGTTCCGCTGTTATGAGTGAGGAAGCTAGCACCTTGCATGGGGTTGTTGACCTCCCCAAAAGAAACTATGGCTTACGAGCATATTACAATTGATTCCTAGTGTCTTTAGACCAGGGGATGCATATATATTCTAATTTCGAATCTATTAATATCATATTAACCCTTTGACGCCTAACGACCCCTATAGTGGTCTACCACACCGCTAGCCTCTAAACGTTGCATTTTGTATATTTATTCAACAAGTATAGGTACTGAATATTTTAACCATGGTGTATATTCTCCTTTTTTCTCTCTTCAAAATGCAGTTTGTTTCATAATTCTAACATATTTGGTTCCTGTTTTATTCACATTTTATATATAGAATGTGCTAAAATTTAAAAAGAAATAATTCCGGCGCCAAAAGGTTAATGTTCTACTTAACGAGACGCACAGATAAATATTAAGCCGTCGCACCAACGAAATAGTATACAAGGTAATTTTAATTCATCGTGGCTATGGAATTTATAACAATTTTAGCACACGTTTGATTTTATTTTATAAACTGCGTATATTGAATCTTTGAATTATTTTACAGCCTGATGGATAAAACGCCGAGAAATGTAGCTGATATTTGAAATAGACATACTAGTTGTGCTCGACTGATATGCCTTTTATGTGTACATGCACAACTGGACAAACAAAACAAGGATAGAAAATTAGAGCTTTTCCATCTTCCACACGCATCCACGCCGGCTATGTGGCCCATTTAACCTCCTGTAAATCGGTACTCGGGCTGTTTGCCGGGGTAATACGGCCGGGACATTGCATCGACCACCCATCCCCATTTAAAGCCAACATTAAGAACGACAACATTTATATCTCTACCCCCTGTGTGCCTGTTGGCATGTTACTGGGAGACTCACCTTTTATCTTCACCCATGAAAAATACATTTTCAGCTATGGCAACTTACTTAAGCCCTATCGAAACAATAGTGACTTCGAAGCATTGCAAGACGACCAAGCGTCACTAAATAAAATTGTGTTCTTCACGAACGAGTGATTGCCCACAGTGGCAATACGGTCGGACAATTTAGATATTGTCTTTCTCAGTTGAATGACTCATACAATGTCCAGTGGGAGGACAAGTGTGCAGTAGAGATTCGGAATACGTGGAATTCCCATTGCTACCATGACCAGTAAAGAAATTTTCCTAACCAAGAAAGATACTTAAAATTTGCCTTCAAAGAATGAGTCGAGCTGTACATCTGCTCCCCATATGCCTTCATGCCTGCGCAGGGACACATATAATTTCTATTAGACTATGAATGGCTATTTACGGATACAAAGCTCAGGTATTTTCAAACAGTAAACACACTCGTCTTGTATGGTCATACCTTACACATCCTTCTACCAATGATCGAGGTAGTACGTCTAACTGTGTGTGTGTGTGTGTGTGTGCGCGCGCGCGCGCGTGTGTGTTTGTGTGTGTGTGTGTGTGTGTGTGTATGTATGTACGTATGTAGGCGCGCGCATTCGGTATGCATGCTTCCCTGAAAGTAAAGCGATATTTTAAAAATCGAATCTTTTCTCATGTTTTGCCGACCGTATATCCTGGCAC
>Ga0123355_10016604_pt1 | contig 11613 bp, 7 predicted proteins | sample TergutEmb28metaG_3_FD_89872 | JGI IMG/M metagenome (GOLD analysis project Ga0123355, IMG submission 89872) | Embiratermes neotenicus P1 segment gut microbial communities from Petit-Saut dam, French Guiana - Emb289 P1 | ecosystem: Host-associated > Arthropoda: Insects > Digestive system > Gut ...
GGAGGCAGCTGTAATTTGGTACAAGGAATTTCATTTCATATAGTAAAATTTTCTTAATTTTTGGTACTTTAAGACTATTTATGATGACAACCAATTTATTTGTCATTGCTAATGTAAAACAATCGCGAAACGATGGTAGTTTTAGAATTTTTCTGCCTTTTTTCTGAACATCTTGGGGTGTTGGCATCCTAAATTCAGCAATTTTTAACAATTTTCACAATCGGGTTGAGTTTGGCACGATTTTTGAGGGCCTTCCGAATTTTGAGGGGGGGGGTTTGAACACTCCAACACACACCCCCCCCCCCCTCGGTACACCATTGTACTGAAACTTCTTGAACTGAAATATCTCTGATTTATTCGCAACAGTGCAGATTATTTAAGTGTTTCATCACCTTCGGTTCATAATTTATAAACGTTTATAGGCAACCACGCGCAACTATTTAAAGGGCTGTCTAATATAAACACTGTACCGTGGGCATGAAAAGTAAATTAAATGCCGTACAATAAAGGTTAAACTCTGTCACAGTTTCAGATATTTTATTCTTTATATTATATTCTTTCTTCCTGATGTATCACTGGAATTTTTCATTGACATAATCCTTCCAGTCGCACTATGACCCTGGGGTTGGAGCAGCCTCTAACAGAAATGAGTACCAGGAATATTTCCTGGGAGGTAAAGGCAGCCAGCTCATAGGGATGAAAACCTTATGTGTTAACTGTCTTGAAATTTTGGAGCCTCAACCTTCTGGAACCCTCACGGCCTGGGCAAACCCATACAGGGATTGCTTTACCTTTGTATTATATTTTTTCTATTATATTTATGATTTTGTCTTGCATTCTGTTCGTGATAAATAAAAAAAAAAATTTGTTTACACTACACTTACTGCTAGACCATCCTCCTTACTAGTAAGAGGCTTCTGTTTTTCTGTATAGTATTTAATTTTTTGTCCAATATGATGTCATAAAATAAGTGAATGCAGAAAATTAATACTGGATTTTTTGTTCTCGTGGTGGTGATAATACGGCTATGTCTTAAGAATGTGATACCAAGCAGCTTGGTAGATGGGTTCCGCTGCAACGTTGGTACCTACCTACAAAATTGCAGGATGTCACATCTTAAAGTACTGTAAATCTTAAACACAAATTTCAAACTGTGCTCCCTAACAAACATCTTTTATGCCTCTCAAGTGAAGGTATACTTATTCAAGCTGTGTGAATAAAACTGTTAAAGTGATATCAAATCTTCAGTGACTTGTGCAGGTTCATTTGTGCTTCACTTAGGCAATGGATTGACGAATAAACCAGCCCGTCTGAACCTAAACTGATGTGGTGAAAAGATACCCAACATCAGGAAGTTAACTTGGTCTCAGATTTACCACAGTACCTCTTCTGCTGCATTCTGCAATCCAATGCAATATGATCTGGAAGCACGTCCTAGTACAGCAGTCATAGCATAAATGTCAATCGCAACATCTGCCAGCCTCTTCAGCATCATCTGTTGGTCAATGATGGTCTGACCGTGACGTGTCAAAACAATTTCTACACCATACTGCAGACGCAAGACACAGTATTCCAATAATGTGGCTGACACCTGAAAACATTTTGGTTTCCATTTTTCATTAGACAAAAGAGCTCTTTATTAATGAATACAATAATCTGCTATCAAGTGAAAACAATACAGTCAATACCTGTAATGAAGGATGTAGGTAGCCATCCAAGCCAAGATTTAACTTCGGTGAATCACTATTTTGTCGTCTCCTCTGCCACAATTGGTAAATGAGAAAATTAGGGTTCATGAGTGGATTTCGTAACTTTTTTACTGTTTCTTGCAACTCTATCCCAGCATGCTGAACTCCTGCAAATCAATTGTTTTAACTTTTTCATGGAACAATTCTCAAGCTGTTTACACATAATTCAGCATCCCAACAAATTTAGCAAGAAACATCCTGAAATATTACAGGGAGGCAACACATACAGCATCTCTGAACACGCTCTTATGACTGGTTCACAATTATTTACATGCAAATACAAAAGCAAGAAACATGACACTATGGGAAAATACATATACATTACAACAGTGGCAACAGGTCTTTTTGACTTCCATTTAGGAAGAACCAGCCTCAGATTTTAATTAGGGCATCAATTATGTCAGCAGTAGTGTTTCAACATTTCCTGAATCCACCAAGACAGACACCAGGTTCCTCTACTACAATTCAACATTTTCGCACTTCATTTAATATTAAATAACAACAGTTTGTACATTGCAAATGTTTTCAAGAGCTGTGACAGTACATATTAAGTCACATTACTGGCTCTTCTGTCCTGGCTACCTTACAGTTTCAAATCTTCAGTACACCAGCTGTTGGGCACATTATTATTTGCCTGCGGAGCCATGTTTATGCAGTTACAGTGGGAACGACTACGAAAGTGTTCAGGTCTTTTTTGCCACCAAACAACACAAGCAATTAAGTATTGTTTGCAAAAGATGTGTGTTAGCTGTATGTAGTAAGGTGCTATGAACTAGTTAGTCCTGGAATATCAAGCTGGACATGTTCCCATAGTCTTGTTACAGACTCTTGCCATTTGAGGAAGCAGCAGTTAAATACTTTAGTTACTTGTCATTACCGTTCTGTTAACGAAGTAAATGAGTAAACTGTGAAAGGTATTATCTGGAACCTTAGTGACAATCCAAGCCAATCAATGTTTGTTTCCTTATGAGACTACCAGTGCACCCTGGTCATTTTCCAGGTTTAAGTTAGCATTTGCATGGTTTATTCCAAATACATAAAAAAAACCTGAAACATACAACATTGTGAAAGGCTGGCGAAGATCAATTCTGTGGCAACATCTCCATGTCCCAGTCTGGTCCTGCTGTCACACAGTTTCCTTTAAAAACTTATGAATAAATCATTGACAGAAAGTACGTATACCCATCAAAGCTATGAAGATTCTTAGGATTTCATTTGTTCCTTCAAAAATCATTGCAACGCGGGCATCTCTTAGGATTCGTTCATATGGGTAATCCTTCATGTAACCCATTCCTCCAAGAATCTGTAGGCATTCACTGACACCATACCAGCAACCTTCAGAACTGAACACCTGAAACCACAAATGACATGACATGACATGATTGTGTAACTAAATTCGAACACCATATAGGTAATAGGAGTGAAATACCAATTCACAGCCTGCACTGCAGCATTAAATACATAATTATACTAGATAGGAATTAAATTTAAAAAGGACATCATCTTACAATGTGTAGACTATTCACATTTTGCAGTTTATGCACTAAATGTAATCTTTTGCTCAGGTTCAAATTTTTAATACACACTTTGTCACATGAGGTAAAACCTATCCAAGTTTGTACTCAAAAAATGTTCAGAGCCTGTTAAAAGATATTTCTGAAATTGAATTATGGTACTTTCATAACCTCAACACTTAGAATTAAATGAATACAAACCATTAACACAACTTTATGTGCAGTATATACCTTGGGGTTAACAGGGCCCTTCACAAGAATGTACAGAACACTTAACATTGGGCTTATAAATTTAATTTAATTTTTTTCTTCAATGAAATACTTGCAGTAAGTTGCTATGTTACATACTACATGAATGACATGCCAAAATTGTTAGACTTGTAATTCTGTTCAACTGATCATCAGGTGTCTCTTTTATTAGACATTTAATTTTTATGAAATCACATTATATTATGGTAATGAAAGGTTCATATTAAGAGTTCAATCAGTTCTGAACAGGTGACAACAACACAAACCTCAGCTCTTCTGCACACGTTACCTCCATTTTACCTTCACTATAGCAGCCTCAACAGCACAATCTGGATTTTCATAGACATCTAGCATACCAGCTGTAAGGTAAGCCATGCTCTCCATTGCATATGTTAAGCATGTGATTTTTGCAAATTTCTCTTGAATCAATTCAAATTCCATCAAGGGTTTTCCAAATTGCTGCCTAGTGATGGCATGTTCGGCAGTCAAGCCTATCAGCCTCTTCAGAACACCTAATCCAAAGGAGAGAAGCACTATCATGACTGTAAAAACTGACTCCTACTCAGCTTGTTGTTTGCTGTTTTCTGTACATCTCAACAGCAACCAAAATACAATACTGACATGCCTTGCTATGACTGAACAATAAATCGTACATTATAAATCTCAAAGCAGAGTATTAAAAATGTTTTGGGAGCTTCCTAATCTTTGACACGTAGTTTATGTCATAACAGAAAAGCTCACAGAACTCAGTCCCTTAAGTGATATGTCTGTGTGCTGACAACACTTGCTCATTCTAATTAACCTTCCTATCTGAGCATCCATCCAGTGATTTTCACCTATTCTAGGGACATGGTATTCCTAACATTCACAACATTCACACAATTCTGACTTTGAACTTTGCAGGTAGGAAAGTGGAAACATCCATCCACAATGGATGTAGCCAGGAATTGATCCTTTGACACACAAAACCATTACCCATAAATGCAATTCCCAACCCACAACACATATCAGAGTAAAATGGCATCTAAACATGACACAAGTTTCACAGTTGCTGTGGTAATGCACCATCACATTGCCTACTAATTTTTCCATACATTTTATGATGGTTGGCTCATTCTTTATTATTGTCAATGTTTTTCCCTTTTGAAACTGCTCATATGCTAAATCATTTTATATCCACTAAGTGACATGAAGGAAGCCATAACCACCTTGTCTACACTGTAAATGTAAGAGCATTCACACAGCGCAGAAAAGAACAGGATGGAGAGACACAAGACCCTTTCCTTCATAAGCAACTGCTTGAGAGGCTGAGGAAAATCACAGTCAGCATTCATCCCACACTTGATTCATGTTGCATCAGTACCTGATGGGCAAACACCGATGGAGAAATATGAAAATAAAAATTGCTTCAAAATTAAAGTATTAATGCAAATCCTTCACACTGAATCTGAATTTACTTCCTGAGCTTGGTGAATGGCCTCATGCACTTGTGGAAGAGCCATATGGGTTACATACAACTTACATGCTTTCTTACATCATTAGGCACCTGCAGAAAATGACTCTGAATGTTGACAAATTTTATTGTCTCTCAATTTTAGAATCTCCATCTCACCAAATTCAGAATTATTAAACTTCTCTATCCCCATGATATATGTTTTGGACAGTATCATTTCTTTTTTATGCATTTCAACCAATGTCAAAACACAGAAGGTATGGTTGAACCCTAGTCATCATTTTCATATCCCAACTTTACATACTTCAATTCTAACATTTCACAACTTCTTGTTTCACCTATACTTGGTATTTCAACCTTCCCATTAACAATGGTCCCCTACAGTTCCAAGCATTCTAGAGATAGAGGATGCATGGCCAGCTTCACACACTATATGACTATTCACAGTACCTATCAGGTACAAGGTGTGTGTGCCACAATCAGTCTGCAGGATGTAGCAAAGAAAAACACACATGCCCATGCTGGGAATCAAACTCTGGTACCCCAGCCTATTTGTGGCTCATAAGTGTTGTCTCCCACTTGCGACAGTATGAAGATTATTCAGTTAAAAATGCTCTTGCCTGCTAATTCTTATTGTTTAACATGTTGCCCTACTTGTACTTGTAGTTTCTACTTCACCATTCAACTGAGCAAGTTCACTTATGACATAACAATTCACACTAGTATGCAGGAGGTGCATCCTTCATACCTTGATGGGAACACCAACCAGACTCACATATTTCATGGTTTTCCCCTCCATCCTGCCTTGCAAATGCTGCAGCAAAGCCACAACCACTTCCTTCCACATACTTCCCAGTTCAGTTCCAATCATTCAGCACTATACAGTATGTTAAACACACTACTAATCAATTTCATCCACAGGAACTTAAAATACTAACCGTCTGACATGCATGCTTCTTACACATTCAAATTTTCTCTCATCATTTAGCCTCTACATACCCCTAAAATCTCATAAATAATTCACCTTTCACATTTAGAGCAAGTGTCCAAATTTATGCACTTTTCACAGACACATAATTATTTGTTTCCTCTTAGTTTGTGTTAACTGTATTCGCTACTCAAGTTTTAACTTCTGATTTCAATGGTTTACCATGGCACAGTCAATACCAACTACTATGCTAATAGGAAGAATGTTAATTTTCAGCTACCTGCTGCACTAGATCCCATGCTGAAGCGTCCACTGTTCAGGATGTTCACAGCTACTTTAAAACCATCACCCACTTCACCTAAGACATTTTCAGCTGGCACTGGAGTATTCTCAAAACTCACCTCAAAGAGGAAATTACAATCATTAAAAACAAAAATTCTGTTGTAATTTCAATGGGAAATCTACACATGATCAAGAGAGAAATTTACCATGAATAAAAAACAAATCCCTACCACCTTTTCCAAATTTAAAAATCCTTCTCTAATGTACCCAATTCAGACTCTTTTAACAGGTCGGAGATGAGAGGTACGAGCTGCTAGTGAAGTAAATAAAAGAACAGCCTAGCCAGACATAGACTGCTACTACATGATTACTGTACATCTTCCATGCAACTGTCAAATATATAAACAAGTATACTGCCTACTAATTACACCAATACTTGAGTTACAGTATTCCTACACATTTCCGCCACAACCTGTAGCCATCCTGAGGGAGCCACGGTATTCAAAGATATATACAGCATGGTGTGTGTCTTGTTGATCACAATGGGATCCTCTATTTCAAGTATTATTGCTGATATGTTTCTTCTATAATGTGAACTAATATTAAAACATACGTTTCAAACAAAGACTATAATCTACTATAGTAGATGTGTTGATGATATTTTGATAATTTTCAACTCCACAGTCACATCAGAAGAATATATAATGAATTTGATGACAAACATTCATTTTAACTTATAATTCACATTTACATGGGAAGAAAACAACTGTATAAACTTTCTAGATTCATGCTTTGTTAAAAAAAAAAAAGAGAAACTAGAAATTTACATATACAAACAGCGAACAAACACAGATACCGCCATACACAACACAACACAAGCCAACAAACACAGATACCGCCATACACAACACAACACAAGCCAACAAACACAGATACCGCCATACACAACACAACACAACACAACACAACACAAGCCAACAAACACAGATACCGCCATACACAACACAACACAAGCCAACATACACAGACACCGCCATACACAACACAACACAAGCCAACAAACACAGATACCGCCATACACAACACAACACAAGCCAACAAACACAGATACTGCCATACACAATACAACACAAGCCAACAAACACAGATACCACCATACACAACACAACATAAGCCAACAAACACAGATACCGCCATACACAACATAAAACAAGCCAACAAACACAGATACCGCCATACACAACACAACACAAGCCAACAAACACAGACACCGCCATACACAACACAACACAAGCCAACAAACACAGATACTGCCATACACAACAAGATAAATATCTGAACAGCAGTATTTATACTATTAAATGCTTGTCTTGCAACAACTAATACGTAGGTGAGACATGAAGATTTTTACCATTGCAAGTTCATGGATATATCAGATATATAAAAACTAACAACCCTGAATCTGCTTATGCTCTCTATATTCTTAACCACCAACATCAATATGGTCCCACAAAAGATAAAGTTGAACTCATAACCCCTGAACACAAATGTGCACACATGAACTGTTTGGATTCTTATTATATACAAATTCTCCAATGAGATTTATTAATTGACAGAAAAAAACATTTGTCAATCAAACTCCTTACACAAAACAGCATGGGACACTTTGCCTCATTGTGCATGCATATGAACTAAGCTTCATAACGATCCACAGTAACTCTTTACATTCAAATTCAGTACCACCATTTGTTCATGCAGCATACACTGAGTGGTTACATGTCAGGTATGTATCATGAGCTATAATTATTCTTACAAATGTATAATTTCAATGTATGCATCTAAATTTAATACAAATATTTTCAGATTTTCCACTCCATTAGAGCCTGAAGAAAATCTACCACCACAAGATGTTCCAATACATAATTTTACAAATTTAATACTCTTCTTGTATTGTAAATATAATGAACTTTTAAAAACAGTATGCATTATCAGTTAACAGCAGAGTGACTGCTATCTGTACATACATTTTGCCATTTACAATTGGCAAGACACATATCACACTGTACATGACTTTGAAAATGGTACCTCCCTGAGGATGGCTACGGATTGTAGCCAAAACATGTGGGAGTATTGTAAATCAAATATTGGAGCAATTAGTTGGCAGTATGCTTGTTTGTGTATTACAAATTACTACTGTCCATGTCAGTATCAAAACTGTATGCTTTAAATGTACACATCATACAAAGATCTACAAAAATGTATTACAAAACAATGTCACATATCTGGGTGAAATTCCTTACAATATAAACTTAGCTGACATGAAATCTGCTGAATTTTACCATTAGTAGTGCCACACTGAACTGGCATTAATTACGTTGTGTAATCGTCTGCCTAATCTTGCCTGACTTTTGGGTTACAATACTTTGCAAACTCATTGTAAGCACGTTTCTTTCTTAGGGAATGTACAGGGGGATAGAAAGCCGCTTTGCTCGTTCTGTACTCTTTACTATCCAAAATCTCGCAACTGACTGCCTGCATGCTCATTATCCTTTGTCTGTCCCCCTTTGTCAGAGAAACAAGCCACCTGCAGGAAAAACCCATGTACCATACTCCGCAAACAAATGAACACCTGCACACAGCTGGCCACCGCTCAAGAGAATTTAATCTTATATGGAAAAGAGGCATGTCAGTCCTCTACCCATATAGCCTGGAAGGTGCACGTGTGGAGAGCATTTAGAGTTTTTAACTAACAAACCCCTCTGTGCATTTCAAACCGAAAACAAAACTTTACCTTTCCTTTTCAATATAAACCAGCCAATGGCCAAACAACCAGTTTATCTTCTCATCTTCTTGACTGCCCAGTCTGAGACTTGAACTATGGACCATGGCTGGTTACAGTTGACAGCTAATACAAAAACAGAAACTATCTGAAGTTTAAAAAGAATGCCAGCTGGAACATTTTTAAATGCTGTGATTCAGTTACTGAAGTAAAAAATATGCAACGTTTCTTTTCAGTCAGCACTCATAAGAACGCACAAATGTAGCCACACAATCAGCAAAAGTTGGTAAAATATAGTCGGCAAAATCAGAGTAAAGTACTTTTCCTGAAAACTATCACTTCTTTGCAAGGACTGTGAAAGTGTATGTCACTGAAGGATATTTCTCAAATAAACCATTTGCAATTCTCCATACTTTATTCAAGATGATGTTCACTTACGAAGTTTAAAGGAAAGGTTCATCCCATGCTTTTGCAGCAGATCATGGTGGTATTTATTGTTAATATAAATCTACTGATGAAAAGTTGCAGCACACCCAAATGTTACAGTGTACTCAGACATCATTCTTCCTCATACTCTAATTACAGAGGTGTAAGTTTTAGGGTATGTATACATGTCCTGCACCATTAGCTCTTTTATAGGAAACTGATGAAACTGTACTTGCGCTCCACGTTAAATACAGTTTTTATGTTGGAACGGTACAAAATTGATGTTGCATTCACCTTACAACTTCTATTGTGGATTCCAAAAACACTTCATTGAATTCTTTCCAAGAGAAATATAGACACTGAGAAGGGCAGGACATAATGTCCTATTGTGTTCACTCACTTACTTCACAAGTGTTCGATCCCCTGATTCCTAATTTATCTTCTGGTTTTCCATTGGTTACGCCACCAAAATCCCTCTCAACTAAGAAAGCAGTCACAACATCATGTTTTTCTCCAATATGATTAACTTTCTGTAACAATCAGTGTAATAAATTGGTTACTATCACAAAGCTGAACACAAAATTAATTTTCATTTTCATACTGTACGTTCTTCTGATTCACTTGTCTGGGTGGATGCTACACACGAAGACTCCCAGTTACAAGCCCAGGCTCTCTGAACACATTACTGCAGCGCATTTATCAGGAAATGGTCTGCTGTATGTACGAAGCATCTCATGAAATGCAACAATCTGATACCGGAACTCTTACAAAAAATTGTTGTACAATTTCAATATTCATTTACATCTGGCAATTTTAACAACCACTTTACATAAAGACCTAAATGATTCAGAACTCAAGAGCAAACACATGCTTGTTCTGACTGTGTGAGTGCACATGCTCATATTCATATACTAAAACCGCTCCAGCCACCTGTCCGAAGAACAGCTGAACCAATTTTCATGAAATCTTACACTGAAAAATTCTGCAAAAATTGTCAAATCATTTCAGTTTCCATTTATCACTCATCCTTAATAACCACTTTATGTCAAGAACTACCAGCATTTCACCATATATCTGCAGCAAGGTGGCCAAATAACTGTAATAGTAAAAATATTTTCAACAGTGAACACAACAAAATGTTTACATAACGTTTAATGTCCTCATGTACAGGAATGATTTTGGTGTTAATGAGCATGGTAGTTTAGGAAGAATAATCTATCAACAGAAAAGTGTATTCAATATGCAAACCACTGGCATCCAAGAACATCGTGTTCAAAAGTGAAAAGTGTAAACCACTCTTCTTACTCCAGTGACACTCATGAAAAGACAAGGAATTTTTCTTTCAGTTCATCAACTGTGTGGGGGTCGGATCTGTAAATATTGTCTTTCAGGAGCCCCCATAAAAAGACAACTGCAGTAGTTTACAGATCAGGACACTATGACAGCCAAGAACAACTACAGCCACAACATTAAGAGAAGTCACTGAGAAAACAGTGCTGCCAAAATGCAGTATATGTGATCAGTAGTTGACCTGTTACATCAAAATCCACACTGATTATCCCTAGTAATTTCCTCTGCATATGGAGTTAACCTTGACAGCATGTTATTGGATAAAATTTTATATGTAACTGACAAAAGTGATATACCTTGATTATTAGTAGAGGCTGTTTTATCATCTTTCTTATAAACACGTACAATGATTGACTACTTGCACTGCTCAGGCAATTCTTCCTCATTTCATATAGAATTAATAAGGTTATGGATCTCAGAATTAATTATCCTACCTCCTGCTTTAATAAATTCTTCTGGAATTTGATCAGTACCTGGTGATTTGTGTCTTTTTAGTTTTTAAATAGCTATCTCAACCTCAGAGGTAGTGGGCGCAGGCACTAGTGGTTCTACTGTATGTATGTCAGCCCATGTTCATTCAACAACTGAGAGAATGATTCCTCCACCTAGCCAAAATCCTGTGGCAGTCTGCAACCAAATCACCCATCTCATCCTGTACTATATTAGCTCGAGGATGTTAACCCTTCTTAAAATCACTGATGCGTCTATACAAAACTCTGATATACTTGTTCTTACTGATTGTTTCACATTCATTTATTTTAATTTACTTTGCATATTTTCACTCAGTGATGGAATATGGCATTATTTTCTGGGGGGTTTCAACAGAAAGTAAAAAAGTACTACTACAACAAAAGAGAATACTTAGAATTATGACTGGAGCATCA
>Ga0123355_10016605_pt1 | contig 11613 bp, 11 predicted proteins | sample TergutEmb28metaG_3_FD_89872 | JGI IMG/M metagenome (GOLD analysis project Ga0123355, IMG submission 89872) | Embiratermes neotenicus P1 segment gut microbial communities from Petit-Saut dam, French Guiana - Emb289 P1 | ecosystem: Host-associated > Arthropoda: Insects > Digestive system > Gut ...
ACTTGCAAAGACGCAAAAAACTTATGATTTATTTCAGATAGATAAAAAACTGCAACTTGATATTGACGAGGCAAAACAACTCGGTATGCAAGAACTTGTTGACGAATGGTCCGCGGCCAAAAAGATCGTAGCTGCCGAACTCGAGGAATTGATTAAACCACGTGATGAACGCGATGATGGAAACCTGATAATGGAAATTCGTCCGGCCGCGGGTGGTGACGAGGCGGCTTTGTTCGCCGCGGCACTGCTTAGGATGTATACAATGTATGCAAAGTCGCTTGGGTTCAGTGTCGAAATCTATGATCTTGATGAAACCGAGATAGGGGGCCTAAAGTCCGCATCTTTAACCATCGAGGGCGACGCCGCGTTTTCACATTTCAAATTCGAAAGTGGTGTCCACCGTGTCCAACGCGTTCCCGAGACCGAAACTCAAGGACGCATTCACACATCAACCGCAACAGTCGCAGTTTTGCCCGAGGCTGTCGAAGTTGATTTTAAAATCGATGACAAGGATATAAGGGTAGACGTATATCGAAGCAGTGGTGCAGGGGGCCAACACGTCAATAAAACCGAAAGTGCCGTCCGAATTACTCACATTCCAACTGGTTCCGTTGTAACATGTCAAGACAGTAAGAGTCAAATCAAAAACCGCGAAAAGGCAATGACCGTGTTGCAATCAAAGCTTGCAGATTATTACCAAGCTCTTGCCGACAAAGAATATGCAACCACACGAAAAACCCAAGTTGGCACAGGCGACAGGAGCGAACGCATCCGAACATATAACTATCCCCAAGGCCGCATTACCGATCACCGAATTGGAAAATCGGTTCATAATTTGCCTGCGTTTTTAAATGGTGAGATTGGCGAGATGGTAGACGCCCTAAGAACGGAACTGTTTGCATCTTGAAAAACCTTGTGCTATAATCATGATATGAAATGTCCATTCTGCAGTAACCCAGATTCAAAAGTGGTCGACAGCCGCACCAACGACGCAACGAGTTCCATTCGCCGTCGAAGGGAGTGCGGTCGTTGTGCAAAACGATTTACAAGTTATGAAACCGTAGAGGTCGTGCCTTTGCTTGTTATTAAAAAGGATGGCTCTCGCGAGGCGTTTAACAAACACAAAGTAAAAGCGGGAGTGGTAAAGTCATGCGAAAAACGACCAATATCCATTGCCCAAATTGATGATGCCGTAGAGGAAATTGAACGGGTCTTGGGTTCTTCACTTGATCAAGAGGTCACCTCACAACGCATTGGCGAACTTATACTGCAACAACTCAAACGCCTTGACGAAATCGCTTATGTTCGGTTCAGTGCGGTCTATAAACACTTTGCAAACGTATCAAGTTTTCTTGACTTTATAAAACAACTAGAGGAAGAACTAAGGCGTGCATCCTAGGTTATCGCTCGCTTTTTTTTAACATGCAATGTAATTAAAATACCTGCGGCAATTAATCCAAGGGCCGCAATGCCTATTCCTGCGATTTGCCATGGCCCAAGACCCATAGAAACAAGCAACCTTGTCTCGACATAGCCATAAAGAACCCAAGACATCTCGGCGTCATAATAATAAACGCGTGTGAACTGTTGATTTGTGTTTATACGTCCGCGAACATAAACACGCGCTCTTACGGCAAGTTGCTCACCCGTGCGTTCCGTTTGCCCAAGCGAGTCACCAAATATCTGTGCAAGACCGGTAACGCGTGTATTAGGTCTGAAACGGGAGACCTCGATACTTGGTGCCAAAAAGTAATTAATCATGTGCCTAACATAAATGAAGCCAACATAAGCACCATTTCGATTTATCGTTCCGTCTTGATTTATTCGTATCTCATAAAACTCCCACCCACGGTAATCAGTCCTGGTTATTCGGCGGTTAACTTGGATAACGGTGTTTGAATCGCCCGAGCGTGTCTTGTTGACTGTGCCGACATGAAGACCGTGAACGGCACTTGTTGGGTATTTAAATATAGGAACTCCGTTCAAGATAACGCGGCCAAGCCTGTTGACATTTGGGTTCTCGGGAATACTTGGCACACAAAAAATATTTTGATGATTGTCTATATAATAACTTGGATACGGAACGATAAACATGTTATTGATATAGAGAACATGCTGGCGTTGCATTTGAGTATCCTGGAACGAGACAAGCGAGTATTCAAACGATGGGGCCATGTTATTTAATATAATAAACGAAGTCAAAGGAGCAACTGAGCGAACAGGGTTTATCGAGTTTGGATACTCGAACATAACCGCATGACGACCTGATGCAATTTGTCCAAAGAGTTGCGATCCAAAAGCAACAGGTGCGGTTGTGCTTTGCCAATTATATCTCCAAGCATTATTATCGCGAAACGAGAACAACTCACCAAGAGAAACGCCTTCTACGGCATGACGGGAGCCAAGCCAATATAATCGGGTATTAAGCCTGTCAAAGTTAAGCGACGGATTTCCCGACGTAATCGTTGCACCAACAAGGGCCAATGGTGCGAATCCGTCAAATACGACTGTTTCGGCACCTGCCAAAATTCCAAGAAGGATTGGATAGCCAAGACTGTCTACTGTTACATCGCGAACGATGTCCAGACCCGTAACTAATGGTGTCGCAACGTTTCCATTGACTGTCCAATGCCCACCTGCGTTAACAAGCACCATACCCGAATTGGTAATCGCACCACGGGTCTGATTTGTTATTGTAACGGTCGAGGGCAACGGAACGACCTGGAACGAATTACCTTCAAGGCGAAGAATATTCCCACTTGATGGATTAATCGCGAACACTGTTTGTGTTGCGTTGTTGATAAAAATTTGACTGATTTGGCCAAAGCCTGTCCAGCTCTGTGCTTGGCGAACACCATTTTGGTCAAACGTTATGATCCTGTTTTCTTGGTTTTGGACGACACTTGCAAAAACGGTTCTGTAATTATCAAAGGCCATTGCCGTTGCACGGAGGAATTCGTCGCCGCGTGCTGCCCAAGATGATTGTTCATAGTCATTTCTGGCGGACAACCTTCGAATGTTTGGCGATAAATCCGTTACGACAATTTCACCCTCGCCAACCATGGTCATCGCGGTTGGGGTATTAAGGAACCCAAGCTCGTTCCCTTGGGCTGCAAAAGCGGGCGAGTGGAAGATTAAACTGTTATTTGAAAGTGTGTATCTGTCGATACTTGATTTATGGCTGTCCAAGACAAAAATATTTTGACTGTTTACAAAGGATAATGAAATTGGGTTATAACTTTGATGCATTGTAAAGTCCACGGGAAGACCTTGTGAACTTATGGTTGACGAAGAAACAAGGTTGTGCGTAACAATAGAGTTGCCCGAAATAAAAATAAAGGTTCCACCGGCAAGGTGAATGCTTGATGGGTTTAAAAAATGTTCGTTGCTCAGTGGGGTATTGTGTCCGCTTCTAAAAATTTCAAAGTTATTGCTGTTTTGAAAACTAATGAATAAAAATGTGTCATTTGCATCCTGGACGATTCCTCGAATATTTTCATTGAAAGGGACAGACATCATAGGACCTGGTGAAAAACTGTTTGTAAAAGTATTAAACGTGTGTGAACTATAACTTTGTTCGTGTGCAAACAGGATATTGAAATTGTTAACTCCTGTTTGTCGAAGTCCAAAGGTGCTAAACACCCCAGGCAGGGTATGCGAGGTAGGCAGTGTGAACTCGCCGCTTAATGAGCCAACAGGCAAGACGATATAACTTGTTGAAAAAAATAAAAACAAATGGCCGCCGGCAAACCGCATATCAATCGGTAATGATGATATTGAATTGGAGATAGCGGCCGTTTGTCGTGTGTTGCGATTAATGATACTTAACCTGTATGTTGACACCTGGCCGCCCAGGACAAAGAACTGGGTCTCGCTTGCCGCCATTAATCTTGGCGAAGACAAAAATCCAAAGTTAACATCGGGTGCTACAAGGACATTGCTTTGTCGTGAAAACCCACCAAGGAAAAGCACGGAAGAAACCGCAAAGCCAATCACCAACACCAAAAGGCCTTTTTTCATCTTAAAAAATTATACCATAAAAAATGTCAGGGTCAACGTCGAATTTCAAATTTCCATGATTTAATATGGTGTAGCAAAGTCAGAGTTCTGGGTCATCGTAATCTTCATCCACAAAGATCGGGGACCGCTTTATTTTAACTTTATCAGGTTTTCTTAGGCGAACCGGAAAAAATGCAAACCACAAAAGCGAAAAGACAACAACAAGACTTATAACAACAACGGGAAGGAGGTCGGTCATGAAAAACAATAACATCAATCAAGTTCATGAACCAAGAGAATTTATTGTCGAATATACACCACATAAAAAGCAAAAAGAATTTCATGACAGCTTGTCAAAATCACGCTGGGTCTTTGGTGGAAACCGCACAGGAAAGACAATGTGCGGCGCGATAGAGGCAGTCAGGAAGGCAATGGTATCAGCAACAGAAGGCTGGGTAGTAAGCGTCTCGCTCCAGGTTCAACGTGATGTTGCCCAAAGAAAAATCTTACAATTCCTGCCCGAGTGCGAAATCCACGCAGTTGTAATGAAGAGTGGTTCAAAGGCCACCACAGGATCACGCTTGCGCGGGGTTATCGACTTTATTCAACTTTGTAACGGAAGTAAAATTGGGTTCAAATCCTGTGACCAAGGTCGTGAAAAATTTCAAGGGACGGGACTTGATTGGATTTGGTTTGACGAAGAACCGCCCGAAGATATCTACGAGGAATGTTTGCTCAGAACACTTGACAAGGGCGGTATCGTATGGGGGACCATGACCCCGCTCAAGGGTAAAACATGGTTGCATGATAGGATTTACCTTAATCAAGATGTTCATAAAATTATTCAAATGTCTTGGGATGATAACACTTACCTTAATGAATCTGAAAAAAACAAGATGGAACGCAACCTGTCCGCGGACGTCCTCGAGAGTCGAAAGTTCGGACGCTTCCAAGAAGGTGGCGGAGTTGTGTTCTCGGAACTCTCTGATGTTAATGTTATTAATCCAATTAAACTTGACGACGAACGTTACGTAACAATCATGGGGATTGATCCAGGTTATACGGCCCCAACAGGAGCAGTTTGGGTAAAAACGGACGGCGAGGTTTACTTTGTTGTAGGGGATTATTCAGAATCGGAAAAAACGGTTGAAGAACATGCGTTGAATCTAAAGTCAAAATTTGCATTGTTTGGCACACCAAGTGAAGTTTTTATCGACAGTGCCGCAACACAAAAAAGTCTTGCAAGTGGCGACACAACCGTGGCACTCCAATTTAATCGTCACGGTATCAATGTAAATACGCACGTGAAAAAATGTGTTGGCGAAGGGGTTCACCATATAAAGTCGTTGCTTCGGAATGTCCAGGGAGAGCGTCGATTGTTTATATTCCGAACTTGCCAAACATTGCTTCGGGAAATGCGTGGCTACTATTGGGGCGAGGGCGAGGCACCCGTGAAAAAAGACGACCATTGCCTTGATGCACTAAGGTACGTGCTCATGAGTCACGCCAAGGCACTTCGCAAAAATCCACGGGCTTCGCCAATCGCCGAAAAAAAACAAGAGTTACTTAAAAGGAGAACAACGTATGAATCATAGGCAAAAAAAACAACTCGTCGACGCAATTAAAAAAGACTTCGACGAACGCAAACTTAAGAGAAGAGAACTTGAATTACAATGGCGTTTGAATCTTGATTTTTATCATGGCAAACAAAACAGTTTCATAACAAGCTTTGAAACAATGACATCGGCCACAAAACAATTTCATTGGCAACGTCAAGACAGCTTTAACCACATAGCACCAATAATCGAGGCCCGATTGGCACGCATCGCATCAGAATTTGTCGACCCAGACGAACTAAGGGAACAGGCAACTATATGGTCCGAGGTCACGGGTTCGGCGTTTTATAAAACAGTTTGGAACGACGGAATAAAAACAAGTGTCCACAGTCCATTTGAAATATATCCTGACAACTTGTCAGCACAAGACATATCCGAGGTCAAAAGCATTATCCACGCAAAGTATCTTGATGTCTTGGCAATCAAAGAAAGTTGGGGAGTCGACTTAACACACCTGGGCGAGGAAAGCGTCTTGGTCATAGAACGCTATGAACGCCCATGCAAGGAAAGAGCCGGCGGCAGGCTTTCAATTGTTGCCGCGGATAAACTTGTCTTTGACGGCGACCTTCCATTTGTAACACAGATTCCGTTCGTGTGCCAGACCTCAGAAAGCATGGTTGGAAATTTCTTCGGAAAGTCGGTAATTGAACGTGCAATCCCGGTCCAACGTGCATACAATACCGTCAAGAACCGAAAGGTCGAGTTTCTAAATCGAATGGCGTGCGGAGTCTTGGCCGTCGAAGAGGGCAGTGTCGATCTTGAAAGCCTCGAAGCTGATGGCCTTGCCCCTGGAAAAGTGATTGTTTATAGACACGGAACGACTCCGCCAAAATTCATGGAAACAGGCAGTCTCCCCGCGGAACTCGAACGTGAAGAAGAACGTTTGCTTCGCGAGTTCGAAACAATTTGCGGTGGCGGTGAAATAAGTCGAAGTTCTGTGAATGCAACCGCGACCGCTATGGAAATTCTCGAGGATCGCGACGGGCGTCGAATGTCAAGGGCAATTACTTCTGTAAAAAAAGCAATCTCCGAGGTTCAACATCACATCCACCAACTGGAGGACCAATTCAAATGGAAAAAATAGAAATTATAAAAACAAATGAAGCTGTGGAATACTCTGGAATCCAGACCCTCGTTGAGGACACTTTGGGCAAAGACTCCACAAATTTTAACGGCAAGTATGAAAACGCTGATGAATTGTGGAAAGCCTACAAGACGTTGCAGGCGGACTATACAAGAAAGTGTCAAGAGGTCGCAACTTTGAAACATAAACCCGAACAAAGCAATGCCAGTGTGGCGAAGAATAATAAAGCTTTTGATTCGGTAAAGGTTCCAACCGTCCTTGGGGCAGGTGCACAAGCTCAAGGAGGTCTTAGGACACCAAGAAGTTTACGTGACGCGGATATCCTTGCCAAAACATTATTCACAGGAGGATAAGCATGATAACGATTAACACGGCCGAGAGTGCTTTGAAGAACATTTATCTTGAAAGCGTAATCGAGGATATAAACAACAAGACGAACCCATTTCTTACAATGATTGGGAAAAACACAAAGACCATAGCCGAAAAAGACGCAAAAGCATATATTCGCTATGGCAATGAAGCAAGTGTAGGTGCAGGTGCCGAAGACGGTCCTTTGCCAACATCAACCGAGAAGTTGGCTGAAATCTCGGTGCCACTTAAAAACCTTTTTGGTTCGTTCCAAATTACGGACAAGGCAATAAAGGCGGCACAAAATTCTCCAGGTGCGTTTGCAAGTCTGATCGGTGGCGAGATGAAAAATCTTGTATCGACGGCCCAGGCAAACCTTAACCGCATGGTTTATGGAAATGGAAATCCATACTTGGCATGGACGAGTGCTGTAAACCAGGCAGCAGGCACGATAACCGTCCCAACAAGATTCCTTGGGAACCTTAGGGTCGGTCAAATAGTCCGATTTTACAACAGTAACAATGTCTTAGTTGGTGCTGTGACTGGGTCCACTATAACCGCTATTAACGCGACAACTGGTGTTGTAAACGTGGCTCCGGGATTGGCTGCCCAACCTTGGGACAGAATTTTCATATTTGATGCAAACCCACAAAACATTGAGATGAACGGCGTAGACAGCATCTTTATGCAAAACACACTTTATAACTTGGCAAGAGCAGAGCATCCAGAAATCCTGCCTCTTGTCCGAGGGATTCAAGGAACACTTGCAACTCCACAAGTTCTTATTAACGAAGAGAGAATCTTGGATTTCCTTTATGAACTAGAGGAGCATGCCGAGGCAATGCCAACGGATATTATCTTGACACACCCAACCGTTCAAAAAGCTTTGTTTGAAAATCTTAAAGACAATCGAACAAACATTGGCACAACCGAATTCGCAGGCGGATTCAAAGGGTTTACTTTTAACGGTATTCCTATGTATTCCGATGTTCGTTGTATGGCCGGCACAGTTTACGCGTTAAACAGTGATGGGTGGGCGATGCAGCAACTCGTTGACTGGACATGGCTTGAAGGTGACGATGGTTCGATACTAAGGCCGGTTGCAAACAAGCCGGTGTTCAGTGCAACGCTTGTAAAATATGCCGACCTTATTTGTGAAAAGCCGTTCCTGCAAGGAAAGTTAACGGGATTCACCGGTAACGTCTGGAGGTAACAAAATGAAGGTAACTAATGACTTGTTTGATATTGTAAACCGATTAAAAGAAATTGACCCAGGTTACAAAGTTGACCTGGAGGATCGTTTCAGGATCTATCTTAATGACAAAATTTGCTTTTCAACAGACGTTCTTGATGAAAGAGTCTTGTGGAAAGTGCGTGAAGAAATTGACCTTGATGAAATCTTTGAACATAACGAAAAGGTAAAAGAAAGTGCAAACCGTCAAATGGATGCTGTGCTTTGTGAGCTTTTGGATATGTTGGAGTTTGCAAATCAAACAAGTCAGGACGTTACTTTTGGAAAAACAAGGAGACAAATATGAAAATAAAAAAAATAATTCAAAATGCAGCGATTGTTCTTGGGCTATCGGATGTGGTTGAACTAGAAGGCGATGGAATGGACAACATTAATTACAGGGTGCTACTTAGATGTGCATATCTTGCAAGTGCGTTTTTGGCAAGCAGGTTCACAAAGAAAAAGTCCGCCGATATTCCCGTTATCAAAACCGGGCAAGAAAAGTTCAGCTTTGAATTTCCACCTGCTGTATTGGAATATGGGATTCTCTCGGAGTTCGCGTTCATTAACGGGATGTTTAACGAGGCCCAGGTATGGAACGAAAAAATGCGAGAACTTTTGTTTAATGTAAAAGACCCAATCGTGATGCCGCAAAGTTTTGGGAGGTGAAGTATGCTTAGGAATCTTAAACTTCGCCCAACCCGTTCCGTGGCGTTTGGTGTCCACAGTTACGCGGTCGAGGTTGTTCGTTCAAGGCCACTTCGCCACCGAATATATGGACGTATAAACCAAGGCTTTCGTGCAACCACGACCGAAATCGGGACAGGTCAAGCCACAGCAACCCCGAACCAAGTGCCGCAAGATAAAATAGAATTCTCGCAAAGAACGTTCAAGGTCTTGGATGAATTCACAATAGAGTTCTCGGCTCCGTTTACAGGTGACTTTGTCGAAGACGAGGGCCTGAGTGGAAGCTTGCGTGTCGATAAAAGGTTCGGCGAGATTATGGGTCTTGATGTCTATGGCAACAGGTTACTTATAATCCAGCGGTTTGGCTTTGCGACACTAGAGAGTGCTTTTGACCCGTCGATGTTTAATTTACAACCGTTCGCCAAATCATACGAACCGATTGTTGATGGAACTGTCCGAGTCCTTGGCGACACCATTATATTTTTAACAAATGGTGGAATGTGTCGTGTTTCAAGGAATGGCCAAGTGCAATTACTTGATATTCCGATGCCCAATCAGACATTTGGAAGTTGGATAGAAAATAACAGATATCATCTCCAGTTACTCGACTCGGTTTTGGTAATTGAAAAATTCTTTGACAGTTTTTTTTACCTAACCGACGGTTACTTATGGGAGAGCGATGACTTTTCGGTTGGCTATGCGGCGAACAGGCAGTTCGTTAAACAAGTTCGAATAAAGACAAGTGCCGATATAACCTTGACCGTCCTTAACGAAAAAAGGGAACAACGTGTCCAAGTTCGTGGAAGGAACCGGGTCCAGACCCTTAATATTAACCTCAAAGGCGAATCGTTCAGGATAAGGATAGAGGGTGCGTCAAACGTAACGGACCTTGTTGTTGTAATAGGTTTTAACACCTAAAGGGAGGAAATAATGAATTTAATTAACCTAGATAAAATTGCGTTTGAACGTTTGGCCCAGGAAAAACTTGACGAGTTCAACGCAGGGATTTTGCAAAATCAGGCAAACGCCGGATGGTTAACAGAAAGCGAACGTGCCCGATTGCAAGAGATTTTTTCGAACGCATTCAGGAAATACAATGTGGGGCTAACGGACCAATTGCAATATCTTGATGCACCCGTGCTTTTATCCATAGAGGACGCACGACAAATTGCAATGCATCAACTTGATGCGGACCTGGAGCTTAGGAAATCCAAGGCAAAGGAACGCACCAACATCATGATAGAGCGTCAACAAAAGCGGATATCGCGAATTAATACCCAGTTCGCCGAACGTGTCGCCAGGTTGAACACAGACGCAGGGAGAAGAGGGCTGCTCAGCAGTACTTCCGTTATAACGCAAATGGAGCGTGCCCAAAATGCACGTGACGAGGCAATCGCTGCTTGTGATGCGGAGATTTCGTTCCTTGAAATCCGCCTTGAACTTGATGTCCAACGTCTAAGCTTTGGTCACGACCAACGTGTTGAAATCCTTGCAAAAAGAATTCATAACGAGTCCCAACGTAACGCGGTCATGGTTGTTCGTGAAAGGGCGACCCAGCTTGCAAGGAACTATTCGAACTGGAAATTGTGGCAACGAACTCGGGCAGAGCTTAATCTTGATAACCAAGCCAGGATTGGTGTCGAGAATGAAATATTCTATGAATACAAGGCATTCTTGCTTGGCCAGGATTCCCTTAGGGCGTATCAACTTGTGACTTCGGACCCGTTGTTTTTTCATAACTTGACCCAGGCACAATGGGTTCGCATGGCCCAAATAATGCAAGACAGGAGGTAAATATAAATGGAAGAGATAATCAGTCTGGCCCTGAACTATGGCCTGATACCGGCTATGTTTGTTGGGTTAATGATATATGTCTTAAAAGACAGTAAGAAACGAGAAACGAAATATCAAGAAACTAACGAGAAACTTGCAAGTGCTTTGGAAATCGTGAAAAAGATTCACGAGGACATCAAAGATATGAAAGAGGAAAAAAAACGGTCTTGACAAAATTGCCGGGGGGGGGGGTATAATGTTTATATGTTTACGACCTCGGGAAAATTAACAACTTTGATTTGTATGGGTGCTATAACACTTAATATTATCGGGTGTGTCAACCGGACGCCAAGTACGGACATAGACGGTGTTGATGTTAATGCAATTGGTGATAACGCCTGGAACTTTCGATACCAACAAATCGTAGAGGAAACAACACGGGAACACGAGGCCGAGATACTGCGCCTTGGAACCCTTGGCCAGTTGCCTGAGGGATTTGATAAAGATGCCTCGATCGCGGCCCACCTTGAAAACACAAGGGGTGAACGCGTGCGTGAGGCCGATTATGCAAGACAGATCAACGAACATTCCGCACAACAGGATATGGACCGCCAAGTTCGAGACGCTGAGAACCGCCGAGGAGGCCATCTCTCTGGCACCATAATTGCAAATCTTGCCGCAACGGTCCTGGCAGGTAAATTGGTTTCATTTGTTAATAACAATGCATTGTGGATCCTTAATAGTAAAGGGCGTGACGACGAATACATAAAGTCTTTGGTAGAAGGGCGAAAGTTTAAAGAATTGAAAAAAATAATTCGTGTTTCGTCAGGTTATGCAACAGGCAGGGAAGAAGAACTTGAAGAAATTTTAAAAGC
>Ga0123355_10016606_pt1 | contig 11613 bp, 7 predicted proteins | sample TergutEmb28metaG_3_FD_89872 | JGI IMG/M metagenome (GOLD analysis project Ga0123355, IMG submission 89872) | Embiratermes neotenicus P1 segment gut microbial communities from Petit-Saut dam, French Guiana - Emb289 P1 | ecosystem: Host-associated > Arthropoda: Insects > Digestive system > Gut ...
CTATAGACAAAGGGCGTAACTTACCATTTATACAACACTCCCTCAATAATAAAACTTATTCAAGGACATTTGACCAAATGTTTTTACAATTCTCCTCTCGACAGCTCTTATCCAATAGGACATATGTGGCTATTTTCGAGGCAGTACACAATGCCGGAGTTTTACAAGGAGGTATATACCTGTAACTTTGTATTCATCTGCTCTGACATATCTTAGTTTGGGTGATGTGTTAAACCTGACTAACTGCTCTGCATTTCTAAACTGTCAGACCAAATGGAAATCTGAAATCTATACTTGAACTTGACCCTGTGGTGGCAGTACTTCCACGCGAAGAAATGTCGTCCTTGTATTTCCACGACTCCTCCGTTGTGGCGTATAGCAGTTGCACCACATGCACTATGCCTGACTTGGCGGAACTGAGATTTGACATATTTGTATGAAATATTCGGTTACTGTACCACAAAAATTTCCATTTTAGGCGCGTTTGCAAAAATGCGAAAACGAGCGAGCGATGGCGCTGTTGGTTGAGGAGCAACAGGACGGGAGGTTCCGGGTTCGATTCCAGGTAGTGTTCTTAGAAAATTTCAAGTGACATATTCCATCTGTCCGCATTCAGTGGTCCTGGGGTCCACTCATTAATAGATATGAGTACCAAGGAATTTCCTGGGGAGTAAAGTGCAGCCGACACGTAGGGCTGACAATTCTGCCGAATGTCAGAATATGGATGGAAGCCCAACATTCCATCTATCCTCCGAACCTTCGTGACTTGTTGCGGGAAAGCTTTACGTTTATTCCGATTAGAAATTTTATGACGGTAAGTATATTTATTATCTTGGAAAGTTTTACTATTGCCATATGCATGTTAATGAAGTTTGGGATTAAACATATAGAACTTGGCGGTCTTAAGTATAACAGCATTGACAAACAAGTTTTACGAATATGATTACCTAAACTTTGACTGATTTTAATACAGAGACGGTTTGCTGTGACAAGTACCACGCTTGCCAGCAGCCTCGAAATTACCTTCCAACAAGACACGACGATCTTCGTCGTATTTATAGTTTATGTAATTTATTATTGTAGCATCCTGTAGCTTACAGTAGCTTTTTACCCGTCCTGTCATCAGAGCCAACGCTACCTACTTTGCAGGGAATATCAAGCGGATGTGAACCGAGCTTGTACTCATTCACAGCCATACTGTGAACTCAGAAACGTCCGACTCTAACTGTGGATTAAATGTAAATGAGCATTGCCCCTTCCCCTTTAATTTGGAGGGGTCTACACCCTTCAGTATTTCTCGTGCGTCGTGCTGTTCGCTGGGAAGAGGCAAATATGTTTAGAGAGAATAATTTGTTGCAATATTGAAGTGTCAGTGCTTTACGTCGACAATTCGTAATATTAGTTTCCAAGTTTCATACTTTACAGTCTCAGTAAAGTACTGCCACTTGAGGTGGGCGACCCATGTTCCTTCCTTCCTTCCTTTCCAATTCATTTTCTTTCTGTCGTTTCTCATTTGTTTCTACCTTGTTCAGTTGCTGTCAATCATTCCTTGTAACTTAGTACACGCCGTGACGCCGTCCTTCCATCGTTTCACAACTCATTACCTATAAACACCGTACCTGACGCCACAACTCTATATTACTTCGGTTTAGCATTTAGGAATCTCTTATTTCGAATCACGATGCGATTTTAGTTATCATAGGAGACTTTTTTAAAGCTGTTTTTCCAATCCCTGTCGTAAAATGTTGATAGTTCGCTACAACAGCTTCCTGCGATTTCCTAAATTCATTATTTCACATTCAACCTAACATTCGACGTTTTGCAACAGGGGTGGCCAGCAAGGCGAGCTTCGATATCTGCACTCGACGGACGCCTGAGTTTAGAGGCTTGCATTAATAAAAATAAATATTTTTACCTCCATTTTTGGCTTTTTATTTATGTTCACCAAACGCCACTATGTTAGTTTTAGTTGTGAGTCTTCTGTCTTTATAAAATCTTTTTAAAGCACTTCACAGTCAGCTTCTTGTACACGCAGACTACTTGAAATAGTTTTTACAGGCAGCTTGCATGAACAGCAACAGCGACGTGGGTGAGCCGCGTTGTGGTCACCCCTGCTGTATTATTTATGGATAAGAAGCGTCGTTGAGTAATTCAAGAGATACATTAACTATTCCACCAGCTCTCGTAGACACTGTACATAATGTTCAGTTAATACAGTTTCAAAAAACAGGAAGCTAAAAATGTTGAGTCTAAAGAACTGAAAACAGTTCTGTATTTGAAATTGATAATATATCTGAAATCCTCTGGCAGACGGCAAATAGACAAGCAACTGGACGGAAGGAATGAATCCTATTACAGTGTTTTCATGTGATTTAACAGGCTTGCAAACGAATAGTCATGCTTCGTTCCTGCTCTGTTCTGGCAGTGACATTTCTGCTTCAGCCCTCTCGTGGATTATATGTAAAGATCTTCTTTCGATGAGTGAACCCTTTTCTTGCTATTCTCTATTATCCGTTAGAACAATATGTGCGAGACAGAGGAGATGGATATTGTTGTAATTGAATACAAACAGTGTCTGTAGAACTGGGCAGAGAGAGGGCCAGTACACGCGAAGAAAAGTTTGACTGCAATGAGCCCGAGATCCTGTGCTTGTGCAATCAGGCGTATTCTTTGTGTTTTTATGCTTATTCATATAACGGGTGCCCCAGGAAAGTAACAGCATTTAAAATGTGTAGATGTGAGGCTAATGTGGGGTTACTTGAAATTGTAATGATCTAAATCGAATAAATATTCATAGCTTTTAGGCAGTTTAAATACAAACAGAAGAGACGCGTAGCTGGTAGGATGATATGAAGTGGAATTTACAGAAACAGCATCTGAAGTTGTGAATTGGTTTCAACTCTTTTTCAGGATAAAATGACCGGATTTATGAACACGGCAATATATCTTTTTAACAAAAGTAGGAAATTCCTTCACTAGCTTCGCAACTGTTAGCTTCTCCAGAGAAACTCCTAAATCGACTTCGGTAATCAGTTAAAAATGAATATCAAATAACGTCATAAATGTCAAGTATTCACAGTCTAAGACAAAAGCTTAAAAACTTATATACTTACTCAGAAGACGTTACATATTTTGCTTCGACTCCATTATCGGACTCGTCGTTCGGTCCTTCTACAAACACGAAACATAGAAGCATGTTCGTAAGGGCATATAATTCTATCTCACAATTGACAAGTTAAATTAAATCGTTTGTACTTGCGTATTTTATATTTTGCTAACTTTGTGAAAGAAAGACGATGGCTATAAAGCTTACATATGGCTGAGGTTACACGTATTATTTACGTATTCTTAATAACATTAGGCAAGAATGATGGTATACAATTATGATTGTATTTTCCGAAATGTTCTTTACTGGCAGTTACAAAAGTTTTGTTTTGCCATTGTAACAGTTTTAGTATCGAAATATGGCAGTATTTGTGATATTGGTGTTAACCTTTTGTTTTCTACTGCCACGGGTTAGTTAGTAGAGTAATTGTTTTGGCAAGCAGGAAAATAAAGCCAGAGATGCGTGTCTGTCAGAATGAGAGATTGCGTGCCATGCCAAGATGCTATCTGTTTCTCCTCCAGAGCTTTTTGTGTCGATGAAGAGTATCTGTCCAGTAATTTGCAGACACATCGAGCAATGTGCTGCAGATGTTTGTGTGTAGGTATTGTAACTTCTGTCCACCCCTTTTCTCACAGTCTGCTCGGCACAGCTGTACCCCCTACCAACCATATACAGTGCTTCATAATAAAACAATATGTGGCTGTTTGTGTATAAACAGATAAAAACGAACCAAGTAAGTACAAGTAGCAAAGCAGAGCAGTCCAAGTATTTAGGGTGAACGAAGTTTGTATCGCGTTACTACCTTTTGGTTTCTTCGCTGTCCATCATTATTTGTGCATAGAACAAAATCGCACTAGGAAAAATTTGAAATGATATTTTGAGTGACTTGTCCTTAGTGATGGCCACTGCGTTTAACTTTTTCTCTTATTTGAATATTTATTCAACAGTTTTAAAAATATTTCATTTATTGAATATTTGTGTTTTCTAGGATATTATTCCATGTAGAGTGGTAAATTCATAACGACGTTCAAAACAAACAAATTCATTCTTCTTTAAGGTCAGCTAGTCCACGAACACGAAGAAGACCTAAATCTCCAGAAACATAGTCGTGAGAAATACAAATTTTCCTTTTAATTTATTTTTTTTGATCAATTTCACTGTTGAGAATCTTATTCATGTGACTGAGACTCAGCATTTTAAACAAACAAACAACAGGGCACAAGGTATCATACGTAATGTGATTAATTATTCCCGTAGACTGAAAGCTGAGACTTTTAAACAAAACATGGAAAGCAAGCCTAGAGGAAAGGGTATCCACGCGCACAATTTTCAGCTCCGGATTTGTTATAGTCCGCCATATGTACGTATACGAGCAAGGCATTGGAAAGGGCATTACTGAAATAAACAAGAAACCAATCAAGATTTGTATTTATTGCATTAATAACGACTGATATTTTGTAAGGGGAATTGTGTTTAAAAATTTATTTTGGGTGACCTCATCCCGTTGTGTATTTCTTATCAGTAAGGTTTTAATTATCCAACAGAGATATCGTACACAACCCGCTGTTACATTTATATCGTAAACTTGGACTCATGCCTCAGCTCGTCTCTCACAGAAAGTCAGTACAGTCTGTTTCATATATAAAGACTAATTACGAAGAAATATTATTCCAAATGTACTCGAGCCTTCATGCCGTGTTTCTTTAGTTCCCATTTTAATCAAACGCGGAATACGTCGGAAAACTTTAATGAGTCGGTCTTATAGTATTTACGCTGGCTTTTGCACAGGTAGACGGAGAGATGTAACAGGAACAGACAGACAGGCTGCCAGTTGTGACGAGGCTGAAAGTCACTATTCGTCACTGCTCTGCGAAGGCACATAAAGGCCAATCAATCAGTGACGCCTGAGTAGATAACAGTTGTTTGTTAAACCATGCTATATACAAACACATTTTCGGGGCAAAATGTGGATATTTTAAAGTATGTACCTGGTAGTATGTATAGTAACCACTGATTTTGAAAGAGTTACATAGTAATCCTAAAGTACATTAAACATGCACTGCAGTTTTTTTTTTCAGTTCAAGAACCTTAGTTATTTTTGGTTTGAGAGAAACAACGTGACCCAAAACGTCACGACACCTGATAACGTGTGTGTACGCAATTCTGCACGCACTCTCAAAGTCTATTCGAATTCAGAGCTGCTGTGAACGTGCGTCGCATCTGAAGTCTTGAGACGGCAGCAACACCCTCCAGAAACTTAGGGTGACGCTACCTGCAACTCGTGAGAACGTTAGGTCAAGACGTCCTTGACATTCAGGACATCAGGATTCGGAACCAAACTTGGTCACAAATCGAGGTCCTCAAAATCAAGAGCAACACTCAAAGAACCTGCAGCCAAGGGGGTAAAACGCTGATTCGTATTTGGAATGTCCGAGGTTCAAATCTCGGACCGGAGTCCAATTAAGAACTTCTACCTTCCCAAATCCTTATTTACTAATCACCCTCTTTTTGATGCTGCATAATTTGAGCTTATGGTAGTGTGTAAAACAGACCGTAGTTGTAATCGGGCGTGAAAATTGGTCTTTCATTTTGAGGGAAGGACATAGCCTGACGATGTTCGACGATGAGGTCCAATCTGAGGGGGAGGAAGTTAGAGGGTATTGGAGAATGCATCAGGAAATTCATGATCTATACCAAATATTGTTAGGAACGTAGAGTCAAGAATAACTTGCTATGCTTGCCGTGTGCATTAAAGGTTTTTATTTGAAAATCCCGAGGAAACGATACCACTTGGAAAGCGCAGGCGTGTAGAAGGTAGGATAATACTAAAATTGATATTAACGAAATTGGATGGGGACGGCATAGGCTGGGCTGATCTGTTTAGGATACGGGAAATTTGCTGACTCTTGTGACCACAGTAGCGGGGAGTTTCGTGACTAGCTGAGGGAATTTTTGCTGCTTAAAAAGGACTATGCTCCATACAGGTAGCCCGCTAGTCAGTCAGTTATTCAGTCAGCCAGTCAATAAACAGTCCATATATTTTGAATGACACTGAGAGAATCATCTTCTTCGCTCTGCTATAAATGTGACCTTTTCCCCATTTGTTCTGTTACACAAATATGCAGCATTTCTCGAAATACTCAACTACGCAAGTAATTCCATTACAACATTCCTTCATTCAGAAATATTTACTGAAGTACTTACTGAGATGCTCAAATGATTTATTGCTTTTGTATAACACCGAAGATCATCACATTTTTCACCAAAACCTTTAATTTGACTTTACCTTGAATTATTCAAACCCCGTACTGGTCTATACACTTGCGAACATTCTTGTTTAGCATATAGTTTTTACGTTCTTGTTCTGTCTGTGTTTTATATCCAAAGTGCTAACATACCCAAAATACCGCATCTGCCTTTTCTCTTATGCGTTCTACATGTCACATCCATCTCGTTCAGCATTATTTAATGAAAAGTAATTTGTAGTTTTGCTGCATAGAAAGAGTTTAATAACACACGTGATAGTAGGTATTGAGGAAAGTTAAAGTAAATAAAGACGCTTTATTCAAGGTAACGGGGACCCGTCTCAGTTTTCTGAAAAAAAAAGCTTGCTCTTCCATTTCGGTTTATATTAGTTTTCCACTAATTCCTAAGTTAATCTGACACCACGCTTTTTTGTGATGGCCAGCCCCTCAACCAGACGTGTTTTCGTTGCTGATGTGACGTACTGGAACACTGACATTTTCAACAAAGTTTATATTTCTCTCGCTGACTTTTTCAGCTGCTGTATTTTACTAACCGTGTAATATGTAACTTTCATTTTTCAGTACTCTTTATTTCATATTTTCACATTTGGACACTCTTTTCCTATTCTCTACAGATCTGTGTTACCTGAATTTTTCACATCTTATCTTCTCAGAGCTTGTCTGTATTTGACGCCTCAGTAGACCCCAACTAAAGTTGAACAACTTATACGATTTTCACCATTAGACAATGTTATAATGCAATGCTGATACCAAGTCTTACTTTAGTAGAGTGTTCGTGGAGGAAAAATCGGTTTGCTTCATTTTTCAGCATTACTACTCTTTCAGGACTCAGCTGCGCATTCCTGTCAGATTGTTTAACTTCTAAAATATTTGCTGTATATGCTTGGAATGCTGACGCTATTTGCTAAATGATCAACATTTAGCTGTCGAAGTTAAGCTTGAGGCTTAGTTGAAATATTATTAATTTACTCAAAAACCAGTCTTAAAATTGCAGGCCTTCTCTCGACTTAAAGTATCACAAAATAACGTCACGAATTACTAAGTACTCAAAGTATACCATCAAATAGAACACAATCTTCTTCAATTGAAACAACGTTACGCCCGACGTTTTTCAAAAGTATTGTTCAGTGTCAAAACTTGGAAACATAAATATTGAGATTACAACTTATTACTGATATATACTAATTAATGTATTAAAATGCTAAAAGACAAGAATCAGCAGTAATCCGAGGGTTTCTTATGTTCCATTGTAATATGTCTGGAAACCCTTCACAATGAACTGTAGTTTTGGTCAGCGTCGGGCTTAATCTGATGTAATGTAATTTGAGGAAAAATGTAGGAAAATTACAGTATTGTATTTGATCTCATGTATTCAGTACTTAGACAACAATAAAACTGCAGGTTCTTTATTGTTAGAATATCAAGAAATCATGCTACATGGATTTTAAATACGCACTGTAGGCAACTAAAATAGATTATAATAATCTGTGACATTCTGTAGCTGGACTAGATGCGGTAGGCTGTGACATATGTGTTGCAGTGCTCTCGTAAGAAAAGAACGAAGCGTGCTCTGATGCTTTGTTTGGAGATCTCATGGGAAAGGACGTGCTTTAATAGAACAAGTGGGAGGCTGATGTGAAATAGTCACACGGAGGTAGGCTTTGAGAACAATGTCGAATTGACTGCCGATATGATTAAAGTTTGGGCTTTTAAGGCGTCCAAGATTTCGTAACAAGACACGGCGCACTGAAGAAATAAAAACAATTATTCACCTAGTAAGTGCCTTACACGAAACATACACGAGAAGTAAGCGGAAAGAAAAGTAAAATAAAAAGAGAGAAATAACAAAGAAGTATATATAAAGGGGAGGTTAAAAGAGCGGACTTAAAAGAAGCGAAGGACAATGAGACAGAAAGAGGAAAGTAGCAAGCAAATAAAGGAAGTGAAAATAAATGAGAGGAAAGAAGTAAGATTGGGTCGGAACGAATAGATGGTTAAGGAACGAAGTTTGCGAAGAAGAAAGGACAGGAGAAAAAAGAGAGAAAAGAAGTTTAATTGAAAACAGAATCAATAAAGTAAAGGAAAGGAGTGGATGAGTAAGTTGGGAATGATGGCTGGGAAGAGCGGTGGAAAGAAGAGAGGGAAAAGGGATAGGGTAAATTTGTTAGGCTAGTATGACTAGTTATGAAAAGAGAAAACTCTGTCATAATTTTGAAAATAGGTTTCCTCTGAAGAATGAATGCTGCATATCTGGTTCTCCTGGACGCCTGATGCACGCTAAGAAGCACTTCCACATTATCTTTGCTTTACTGTTACCATCATATTTTATGAGATAGGGAATGCTCGGGACTGGTGGATTCAATAGCATTTGAAAGGTGCTTCGAACTGAAGGGCTTGTGTTCTTGACCGCTTTTAGCTGCTTGTAGAGATAGGGTCGGGGTCACAATTAAACTTATCCAACCCAACTCTGGCAGTTAATTTATCGCTGGATTCCAAGCGACTCCGAACAAACTTTGCAAATTTGAATCCCTTCCTCCCTTCCAAGCCACAGGGCGCCCAAACATATACGCACGATGCAAGGCAGACTGCCTCGAGATCTGAGGATCTTACAGATGTTCTGATGAAATTTAAAATCTGTGGGATGACACGCCATGTCGACTAGTCAATAATTAGTCGTGTTGTGAAAGAGCGTAATGCCTTTGTATTTAGTGTCAAGTGTTCGAAAGAGAGTCCTTGACGCTAAAGACGAAGGCGTAGACGCTTCTGTAAAATATCGGTGATTATATTCACTCGACAAGGCGCAATTTCTCAGAACACTTGAATTTTCGCGAATTGGACGGATTCGAGCTTTTTTGCGTCACTCTATTTTGCTGCAGTGATATTCCACTCTATTCTTCCATTACGACTTTGGAGTAGAGGAGAAAAGTAGGTAGTAGTGCAGGAGGTGGGGATGGGACGGTTTACCAAGGAATTGGTTCGTGTAAATCACGGGGCGTCATATAAGAATCTTTAATGATAATGAAGATGATGATAATAATCATAATAAATTTCGGTTTGTCCCTGTCCATGCCATGAAGGCATATAGAGGGGCAGAATTACGCTGCATTCATTCTTATCCTAGTATTGTGCGTAGTTAATTGCACGACCCGACCGCTGTACTCCATGGAAAGAACGCCGGTACCAACTGAATAAAAAGCTGGGTGGGCGCCGGAAAGGTCAGTGTTTTACGAAAGATAAAAGAGTTCTTTACCATGTTGGGCTGGAATACCGGATTGTCCAGGCTATAACCTAGTCGCTACAGCAGCTACGCTATTCCGGCTACCTAATAATAATAATAATAATAATAATAATAATAATAATACTGACAATAATAATTATAACAGCAGTTTGAAAACAATGCTACCTTAAATTTTGGGCTTGAGTATTTATTGTTTTATTTTCGTATATTTTTGCGTCGTGTAGGAATTACAAGAATTTGTCTGAGAGGAAACACTTCTGTCACCCATGGGAAAGAACGAAAACAGACCACCAGTAGAATACAATTCTGAACTAAACATTTTAATGAATTACTGGGAAAAGAAAAGAATCCAGGCAGTTCAGTCAGTAGAGTTACTGATTGTGGGTATAGAAAGTTACAACTGGGATTATTTTCCCCTTTACCTTATCCACATGTGCTCTGGGGCCTACATAATTCCATGCTAATTGACGATAGATCACATATGTAGTGGCGAAGCTTATTTTCGAGGATAATTGCGTCCTGAGTCTGAAGCTGACCACTTGTGTCTCTCTAGTATCTCTGTTAGAAAGGCATCGAGCTGTGTCTCAGTCTACATTACGTCTTCATGGAGGAGGATTAAGTTAAACACAGAGACAAATTAAAAACGGGAATTGAGGAAAGGAAGAAGAAAATAAGAAAAAGGAAGGGAAAAGAAAATGCGCAATACATTGTTTCGGTGTTCATGTACATGTAGCACGAGCAGTTTGCTTGTGGTTTGTGTCTAAGTACGCACCTGAAACGAAATGGCATGTTCAGGCCCTTTGTGATTACGTCATAAAAAGGTAATACTGAGCAAAGTTTCAGGCTGTATTGCCAAAAGTCTGGTTAGTTTAAATAACACACATGCTATATGCGTGTAGCTGTACACACAGTACGAAAGCAGGATGAGTGTATGTGTCTGGTACGAATTGTAAAGTAACATTTTACTTTATTGACAATAATATGACGAAAATTTCTTACGGAATATCACCTCTGTCTCCAATACAGGTACAGCGGACAGTGTAGGACGATTTTTTTGAGAGAGAAAATAATTTGGTATAGCCTTTTGAATTTTATTCTACATTTAGGTGCCACTATGAGTGTATTTAAATGAAGGAAGGTAATGGAGCCTGGCCGAATTACATTGACAAGGTAAGGATGGAGAGCACACTGTGTTACAGTGAAGAGAAATATTTATCTGTGGCGACTTTATGATTGAGAAAGCGGGAGATAAGTACTGATGTGTCTTTGTTGAAGAAATACTGTGGGCACCTCACGAGAAGTTAGAGTGGGACAACATTTACCCTACGCTGTGATCCGAAGACATCAGGACGCTTATTTTCACTGTTGTTTTGTTAGCATGATGCAACAGCCTCCAGTGGGCCAGAGCTAACTCATTATCGAGGCTTCCTGATCACACTCATTGAAACACACTACACTTGGTAGGAATTCACAGGAAAAGTGATCAACCCGACGCCGAGATCTCTTCCTGACAACACACGACAGTCACAAGAGACAGACATCCATGTCCACGGCAGGATTCGTACCAGCAAGCGAAAGGCAACAGAACACGCCTGCGCGACCACTGGGATCGGCTTCTTTTTCTCACAATGGGGTAGCAAAATCAAATGTAAATGATGTCTTGCGACAAATTTTGTTCGTAACAGCGTGGTGCGCATGCTTAAAAATACCATTCCATCCCACCAATACACGAACCGCGCCTTCTCGTGGTGTGTCTAAACCACATTAAATATATACTTGTAAGAATATATATATATATATTTATATATATATATATGAATATGCTATAAACATTTAAATTTAATTGAATTTTGTAGAGAGGACACCTTCAGAAGGGTAGATACTTACCCCTTTGCCTAGTTGCGGCCTGTATTTACGCAAACCACATACGCATACGGATCAGACAATACCTACATTACGAGTACCCACACGAAACATGAAATATGATGCAACTTCCTTCGCGC
>Ga0123355_10016607_pt1 | contig 11612 bp, 10 predicted proteins | sample TergutEmb28metaG_3_FD_89872 | JGI IMG/M metagenome (GOLD analysis project Ga0123355, IMG submission 89872) | Embiratermes neotenicus P1 segment gut microbial communities from Petit-Saut dam, French Guiana - Emb289 P1 | ecosystem: Host-associated > Arthropoda: Insects > Digestive system > Gut ...
AGACTTGCTAACAGGTGCAAACCTTATTATCGAAGTAGCCTATGTGGATGCCCAAAATGTGACGGTTACCCGCCCTCATGAAGCTATATTTACTATGATGAACTATCAGCGGGATCCACTTCCTATGTCACAAATAAGCGACATTGATGCATGGCGCGACAGGGTTATACCCATATGGCGCGGCGCAGAGCATCAATATCAGTTTGGCGGTGTAGACTTTTTCCCTGGTCTAACAGACGATAATGTCTCCGGCTTCTTATACTTTGGCTGGGACGCCGGCGGAATATGGTTTGGCGCGGATATCACAAGAGATATTCATATAAACAATGCTACCGCCAACGGGGATATATGGTCGGGATCTGCCATTCAGCTGGCCTTTAATGTAAACCATTTAGCAGAGCTTGCCGGTAGCGAATGGACTACTGGAGAAATAGTAACAGAGCTTGGGCTTGCCCTTACAACCGGCGACATACAGCGTTTCCACAAATGGATTGACGCACCAGGTGCCACAGGCTCTATGGGACCGTATTTCATAGACCGTGACAACGCCAATAACCGCACTGTTTATATGGCGTATATTCCTTGGGCTTTCCTTGGGATGCCTGCAGAAGTTGCCGTAGCTGGGTATCAAATTGGTGTTTCTGTGTCTATAAATTACAGATATGCACCAGGCTCTCACTGGAGTAACCAAACCGCCATTACTTTGTTTGGTGGCGTTGTAAATGTAAAAGATTTTAATGCTTTTGGTCCATTGACCCTTGTAAGCGATGTAGAATTTATCCTAACCCCGCGGCTGCGCGCCGAAGCAGGGAACCAAAACGTAACCCTATACTGGAGCGAGGCAATCCCAGGTGCCGACGGATACAGAATTTATGTAAACGGTCAGCTGGTAGAAACCGTTGCTGGCAATGTAACTTCCTTTGTGGTAACTGGCCTTACCAACGGCACAGCGTATACCTTTGAAGTTGTGGCAACAAGCGACAGGTTCAATGACGGTGCATCCAATATGGTAACCGCTACGCCTGTAGGTACTGGCGCGCCACCTCCACCTCCTCCCCCACCGACTCCTATACCAAGCGAAACTCCAACATCCACTCCAAGGCCACCTCAGGCACCAGTAATCGTGCCAATAGTGGAGGCAGAAGTAACAATTACCGAGGATGAACTGCTGCAAGCTATCGAAGACGGTGAAACTATAGTAATAGAAGAAGATGGCGTAACCCTAACCATACCTTCTGAAATCCTGGAAGAGCTTGTAGGTACACCGGACGAAGATGGTGATATAGGCGATTTGGAAGTTTCCATTACAGTATGGCCGCCAGAGTTTAACCCCGTTGAAGGTGAAAATACCCTGCTATATGTAGAGTGGAGTATCACCATAGGTGATGAAGCTGTCACAGGTACAGAAACTGACACAGCCTTTACCTTAACCTTTAACCTGGAAGAGCTGGGCATTGAGCTGGAAGGTGTCAACACTTACCGCATTGTAGCTGTTTTGGAAGACGGGACCCTTGTGGGTGGTGTATTTGACCCAGAAACAGGGCTCTTTACCCTGGAAACTCAAAATGTAGGCAGCTTTGCCATTGTTTATGCTCCAACCCTTAACAGGTTCCAGTTACGGCTCAATTCCTATGACATTATGGATTTGGTCCCTGGTGTCGTAGTTGTTGAGATGGACGTATTTCCTGTAATTGTAAACAACCGTACCTTGGTACCTTTGCGCTTTGTGGCTTATGCAATGGGCTGGGATGTAGATTGGGATGGTGCAAACCGGACCGCGCTCCTTACCTCGGGCAGTCAGAGCCTTGAAGTTGTAATAGGCCAGCTGGCCCCAGGTATGGATGTACCTGCCCAAATTATGAATAACAGAACCATGGTGCCATTACGGTTTGTGTCTGAATTCTTTGGAGCGGTAGTTAATTGGTGTGCCGCGACACGTACCATTGATATTATTCGTATAGGTTAATGAATTGAGCTAGGCATTTAAAAAGGCACACCGTCTCCGTTTGGGGATGGTGTGCTTTTTTTGTGTTGATATAAATAATTTATGAACTGTAAATCATAGTCCCAATGCCCTGATCACTCAAAAGTTCAATCAAAATAGAATGAGGCACCCGCCCATCCAATATGTGTGCCCGAGGCACTCCGCCCCGCACTACATCAGCACAGCATTCCACTTTGGGTATCATCCCGCCAGAGATAATTCCTTCTTTCGTGAGCTTGTCCGCCTCACACAGGCTTACTTCTGGGATTAGGGTGTTATCATCTTTTGGGTCGCGTAGAATCCCCCGCACATCTGTAAGTAAAATCAGCTTTTCGGCTTGTATTGCAATTGCCAGCCTTGCGGCGGCACTGTCTGCATTTATATTGTACATAACCCCAGGCTCTTCTCCGCAAGCCACCGTGGATATTACGGGGATATACCCCCCTGCCAAAGCAATATTAATCGGCTCTGGGTCTACGGAGGTCAGCTCTCCTACAAAGCCTAGGTCTTCTTTGGCTTCCAGTTTTTTTGCAACAAGCATACGCCCATCCATCCCGCTAAGGCTAAGGGCTTTGCCGCCGTGCTCACCGATAAGCTGGGCCAATTGCTTGCTTATTCTGCCGCAAAGCACCATTTGAACGGCTTCCATAGTTTCGGCATCTGTGTAGCGTAAGCCGCTCACAAAGCGGGGCTCTTTGCCTATTTTTGTCAAAAGCTCGTTGATTTCCGGCCCGCCGCCATGGACTACAACTACCCTGATTCCTACCAATGAGAGCAAAACAACATCGGCTATTACTTGGCGGCATAACTCGTCAGATTGCATAGCACCGCCCCCGTATTTTACTACCATTGTTTTGCCGTGGTATCGGCGGATGTAGGGTAGGGCCTCGGATAAAGTATGGGCTTTTTCTATTGTTGTAGGCATTTTTACCTCCGTGTTTGTATTCATTATCCCGGAGGATGATAGCATGTGGGATTTTTTCGTGCAAATTAATTGATTTCTGTAAGATATAAGTTACAATACTCATATTATGAAAATAAGAGAGACATTAATTTTTTCAAGATGGCTTGAAAAACTTAGAGATCATCGAGCAAAAATCATAATTGTTAACCATATCCAACGTATGCAAGATGATAATATGGGGAACTTAAAGCCAGTTGGTGATGGTGTTTATGAAAAGAAAATAGACTATGGTCTTGGATATCGACTATACTTTTGTCAGTTAGACGATGTATGGGTTTTGTTGCTTTGTGGTGGTGACAAATCATCACAAAAAGATGATATTAAGAATGCTAAAAAAATAAAGGAGGATTGCAGTGAAAGAGATAATTGAAACTAGACCATGGGATGTTTTAGACTATTTGAAAACGCAAGAAGACATTAACGCCTATGTAGAAATTGCCTTTGAAATGGGCGGGTATAAACATATAGCTAGAGCCCTTTTCGACGCCGCTAGAGCACAGGAAAAAATAGGCATTGCCAACGAAACCGTGCCTATAAGAGAGCAGATGTATACTAACTTTTGCGAAAATGAGAATCCTACCTTGAATGTACTTACGGAAGTAATTGACTCGCTAGGATATCGACTATCAATTGTTCCTAAAAATAGCAAGCAACCCCTGGCTGTATAAAAATATACTTTGCCATTTTAAGATACTCAAAACCTTTATAAGGTATTGGGTATCTTTTTTAGTATTTTGTATAGGTTTGTCGCTATACTACAAAAATATAACTATGTTATACTTACTACAATTTCTGATAAAAAGGAGCCTTCACATGTCCCATTCATCTATGCCCCCTCTTTCAAAAGAAATCATAAAAAGCGGAGTAACAGATATGTTACGCACCGCATATCGCAAAACCATCCAAACCGCAACCCCACAGCAGATATACAATGCTCTGGCCCTTACAATCAAAGAGCATGTCTCGGAGAATTGGCTGGCAACCCATGATTATTTCGAAACAGCTGATGTAAAAACCGTGTACTATCTATCCATGGAGTTCCTAATGGGCAGATTTATGGGAAATGCCATTTTAAATCTATCCCTGACTAAAACCGTATCCGAAGCCCTTGCAGAACTGGGTATTGACTTAAATACCGCCGAAGAAGCCGAGTGCGACCCAGGGTTGGGTAACGGCGGCCTTGGGCGGCTTGCGGCATGTTTTTTAGATTCATTATCAACTTTGGGTTACCCAGCTTACGGATGCGGTATCCGATATCATTACGGTATTTTCGAGCAGCATATTGAAGAGGGGCACCAAGTAGAAAAACCCGACAATTGGCTGCATTATGGCGACCCATGGGGGGTACGCCGTGAAGAATATGCAAAAGAAATCAAATTTGGAGGCCGAGTTAGCACGGTAAAAGACGAAGCCGGGGAATATCGCTTTGTGCTCGAGGGTTATCAAAGTGTAATGGCAGTGCCTTATGATTATCCTGTGGTTGGCTACAATACCAACATGGTAAACACTTTGCGCTTATGGGATGCAGAGCCTGTTAACCGTTTTGATTTGCAAAGCTTTAACGAAGGCCAGTACGAAAGGGCTGTGGAAGAGCAAAACCTAGCCCGAACCCTAACGGCTGTGCTTTATCCAGCAGACGAGTTTATGGCAGGCAAAGAGCTTAGGCTTCGTCAGCAATATTTCTTTGTATCAGCTACAATCCAAAGGGTAATTGCCCAATTTGCCCGGCGTCACAAAGAGGAATTTTCTAAGCTGCCAGATTATGTACAGTTTCAGCTTAACGATACTCATCCATCACTTACTATTGCAGAGCTTATGCGCATCCTAATCGACCAATATTTCATTCCATGGGATCAAGCCTGGGAGATAACCCGTGCCGCTTGTGCCTACACCAACCATACCCTTATGAGCGAGGCCCTAGAAAAATGGCCAATTGAGCTGTTTAGCCGTTTGCTTCCCCGGATTTACATGATAGTAGAAGAAATCAACCGCCGTTTCTGTGCTAACTTGGTAGAGTGGTACGGCAATGACCCAGACCGCATACGCAAAATGGCTATCTGCGCCGATGGTCAAGTGCGCATGGCCCATCTTGCAATTGTGGGAAGCCATTCTGTAAACGGTGTAGCACAGATTCATACCAATATACTCAAAGATGTAGAGCTCAAGGATTTCCATGAAATCTATCCCGACAAGTTTAATAACAAAACCAATGGTATAACACAGCGCCGCTGGTTGGCAAAGTGTAACCCTGGTCTTTCAAATTTAATCACAAACACAATCGGTGACGGTTGGGTTACGGATTTATCGCAGCTAGAGAGGCTTAAGCCTTTGGCAGCAGATGCCGCTTTCCAAGAGGCGTTTATGTCCGTAAAGCGGGAAAATAAAATCCTGCTCTCCAACCATATCAAGAATCAATACGGTGTTATGGTCGATCCTGCCTCGATTTTTGACATCCAAGTAAAACGTCTACATGAGTACAAGCGCCAGTTATTAAATATTTTTTATGTAATTGACTTGTACTGTGCCATAAAATTAAACCCCCGCATTGATATGGCTCCAAGGACGGTGTTGTTTGCGGCAAAGGCGGCGGCAAGCTATTGGCGGGCCAAGCAAATCATAAAACTGATTAATTCTGTGGCGGATATGGTCAACAATGACCCGATCATGGATGGACGGTTAAAGGTATTGTTCCTTCCAAACTATCAAGTAAGTATGGCGGAAAAATTGGTGCCCGCTGCCGATTTAAGCCAACAGATTTCTACTGCCGGCAAAGAAGCCAGTGGGACAGGAAATATGAAATTTATGCTCAACGGTGCGGTAACTATAGGCACTTTGGACGGAGCCAACGTGGAGATGCTGGAAGAAATGGGCTCAGAGAATATTTTTATCTTTGGGATGACAGCCCAAGAAGTGCAAGCCCTTACCAACTCTGGCACTTACGCCCCATGGGATTTGTATAATATGGATTACGATATCCGCAATATACTCACGACTCTGATTAATGGGAATCTGGACCCCAACCATGATTTATTCCGCGAGCTTTACGATGCAATGTTAAACGGCTATGGCGGCAGCCCTCCAGATGAATACTACGTGCTAAAAGACTTTGCCGCTTACAAAACTGCCCAAGCCGATGTGGATGGCGCATACAAGGATAAAACCCGATGGGCCAAAATGGCGATTATGAATACCGCTTCGGCAGGGAAATTCTCCAGTGACCGTACTATCAGGCAATACGCTGATGAGATATGGAATATGCAGCCGATAAAAATCCAATAGCCGAAATTCATCATCTAGATAACTGGGCGATGGGAGCCCCCATTTAAAAGGAGTACACATGGACAAAAGAAAAATCCAATGGGCAATAACCATTTTTGTGGGCATGATAGTCATAATCGGCGGGGTGGGCCTACTATTATGGCAATCTTTCTGGCCCCATCTTCAAGCCCTTAACTGCGGTGCAAATAATAGGGTAATACCTTTTCATGAGCATCATGGCTTAGACCCGGAAATCACTAACCTGGTATTTGGTGACGCTCGCCAGCCTGTAAACGTTGCACCTCAGCCTTTTGTAGAAGATGGGATTATTTATCTGCCAATATGCTTTTTACGATATAGATTTGACCCATTTCTATTTTGGGATAGCTTTGCAGAAATGCTTTTTGTCACCACTCGTACAGATGTTTTGACCTTTTTCCCAGACCAGGTTCAGTTTTATGTAAACGATAGGGTTCGAACCTTGGATCATCCTGTCAGGCGCATTGACGATGTGATTTTTGTCCCTTCAGGGTTAGCCGAGTCGCTGTATCCTATTATCGTTACCTACTATGATGCTTACAACATGGTAGTGGTAGAAAACGCAAATCTGCCCCGCACAACCGCACCACTAACCCGGAGCACAAATATCCGCTACCGAGAGTTTGCTAACGCCCCAATAACTGCCCAGGCACCGGCGGGGAGTGTTGTTGTGGTGTTTGAAGAATCGGGAGATTTTACCCGTGTGCGCAATAATGACGGCCTCTTGGGGTGGGTGTTGACCTCAGATATTGGCGAAACCACCACTGTTGACCCCATAGAAGAGCTGGAACGTGAACCCCTCCTAGCCGGGCTTATAAACAATCGCGTTCATCAGCGCCCCAACTGGCCCGCCGGCACCCCGGTGGTTATGGCCTGGGACAGCGTTTACACACAAGCAGCCAATGCTGGTAGGATGGAAATACCCCTTCACGAAAGCTTAAATGTAATCGCTCCAATGTGGTTTAGGCTGGACGCGGAAACCATGGGCGTTACATCTTTGGCAAACCGCGAATACGTTGATTGGGCCAGGGCCCAAGGTGTGCAGGTATGGCCCTATGTATTTGATGTATCTGTAGCCGACGCCCGTGCTATATTGACCAACAGAGAAGCCCGCCAGCGGGTTATTGAAACACTCCTGAACTATGTAGACGAACTGGGTCTGGACGGGATAAATATCGGTTTCGAGCATATCCCCCAAGCGGTGGCTCCATATCTTATGCAGTTTCTTAGAGAGCTTGGCCCAGGACTAAGAGAGCGCGGGGTGGTATTTTCTAAAAACGTGCTGGTACCTTTTGCTACCCCATATTATCGGCGTGATTTAATGGCTTATTTCATAGATTTTATTGTGGTTATGGCATATGACGAGCATTGGTTAAGGGCACCTTCAAGTGGCCCGGTTGCATCACTGCCCTTTGTGCAGCGGGGCATAGAAGATATGTTAGAGCAGGTACCTGCTAACCAGGTTGTTTTGGGGCTGCCCTTTTACAATCGGATATGGCGGGAGGTTATAGGTGACAATACGCTGGACACACGCACTGTACAACACTTTGGTACAAACTATACAAGAGCCAGGTTTGAATATAACTTTCCCGAAGGCACAGGTTGGGAATGGCTGCCGGATATAGGCAAATACTATGGCGAATATGCTGCATCAGAAGATGGCGAAATGGTAAGGTACCGTGTATGGCTGGAATGTGAACGGAGTATGGAGCTTAAATTGCAGTTATTTAGAGGATATAATCTAGCCGGAGTATCTATATGGAATAGGAATTTTAGGAACAACGAAGGACTTTGGGAGCTGATTGGGGAACATTTTGGGGAATGAGTCACATATGGTTGCGACAATGACTATCCTGTATGACTTGTCGTTTATGACAAAACCGAAAAAGTAACACTGGGTGCGAGGAGGCAGATATGTTAAAACTAAGTAAAGATACGGTAATCTACGCTATGAGCGAGGCCAATAAGCCGGCTTTGTATGCAGACCCTGGGACACAAATCGTCTTTGAAGCAGAAGATGCCCTTCACGGGCAAATAAAATCCCCAGACGGTGGCTTCGATGGCTTGGATTGGACCCGGGTAAACCCTGCAACTGGCCCCCTTTATATAAACGGTGCCCAGCCTGGGGATGTGCTGTCTGTCAAAATCAATAAAATTGAGGTCGCCTCCTCTGGTGTTGTGGTATGCGGTAAAGGTATGGGCGCACTTGGGCATATACTTGAAGGCAGTGCCATAAAGATAATGACTATTGATGGGGATGAAGCTATTTTTTCCGACAAAATCCGCATTCCCCTCAACAAGATGATTGGCGTAATAGGCACAGCCCCAAAAGAAGGTGAAATCCCCTGTGGTGTGCCTGATTACCATGGCGGAAACATGGACTGTAAAGAGATAAAAGAAGGTGCAATGGTGCTGCTGCCTGTAAATGTGCCCGGCGCCTTGCTAGCCATGGGCGACCTGCACGCAATCATGGCAGACGGCGAAATAGGTGTAAGCGGGCTGGAAGCGCCCGGTGCAGTAACCGTTACAGTAGACATAATAAAAGGCAAGGATTTACCCCTGCCCATGATTATAAACGATACACATGTTATGACTCTTGCTTCCCATGAGGATTTGGATATTGCTGTAGAGATGGCAACAGCCAATATGGTTGATTATTTAACTAAAAACGAAGGCTTTACCCCTCATGATGCGGTTATGTTAATATCTTTGGCTGGCGATGTGCGGATATGCCAGGTGGTTGATCCTAAGAAAACGGCAAGGGTGGAGATTGCAAGGAAACTGTTAAAGTAAAGGAGTTATCCAATGGTGTCAATAGATGAAATTATCAGAGCAATTACACCGATAATTGAGCCAAGCCCCGTTAGACGTGTAACTCTTTTTGGATCGTATGCTAAAGGCACAAATACCCTTGACAGTGATGTTGACATGGTTATTGATAGCAATGGACAGTTGAAAGGTATTGATTTTTTTGTTTTAGTGTCCAAATTGGCAAAGGCGTTACCAATTAAATCGGATATATTTGAACAAAGAGAGATAAAAATGAACTCCGCCATGTATAACAAAATAGTGCAAGAGGGAGTCATAATTTATGCAAGATAGGGATTACGTTTTTGTGTCACGGATGTTAGACTTTTCTAAACGTATTGTGCGGCGTACAGCTGGGATTTCGATCAATGATTTTCTTGAAAACAACGATTTACAAGATATGATTTTATATGCAATTGGGCAGGTAGGCGAGAATGCAAACGCTGTTAGTGATACGATTCGTGATGCTTATCCTGATATGTTGTGGAATGCAGTGATTGGTATACGTAATCGTGTGTTTCATTCCTATGGTGATATTGATATGACTATTGTATTTGAAGCAGTAATAGGTCATATTCCTTTATTAATACAGCAGTTGGAGGAGATTCTAGCAAAGGGGTAGTATTATTTACGAGTGTGGTTCTAATCTTGGCCTATCCTCTTTCCACAACCGAAACGCATCGGTCCATGTACTTACAGAAAACGGGCGTACATGGTCGCCAATTTCATTTGCATATTTCTCTGCAAAAACTAAAAAAGACCAGACAATTTCAAACCTACCCGTTAATTGCTCCAGGATTAATTTGCTCCAAACAGGTGCGGCTTTGTATAAATCCGAATTAATGAAGTTTTGCACAAGCCTTTCGGTGTCGTATTGGGGGCGGCGTTCGGTTATTTTTACTTTGCTGTTCTCAATTTCAAGAAGAGTATAAGGTGCCCCAGATACCCCGTCCAATGGGAACCCGCAGGAGCCGGGATTGATAAATATCTTGTTTTCATGTTGTGCATACCATTGTATATGGCTGTGCCCGAATATATATATCCCGTCCTCAAGGGGTTGGATAGCAGCATGAAAGTCATTGTCTATGCGTACATATTCCTGGATATCGTATAATATCTTGTCTCTTGAAGTGAAGTTGCTTTGGTATTTTTCTGCAACTTTTCTGCTATTAAAATGTTTGTATTCGATATTGCCATATATGTCCGATGATTTATGTGTCACTATTATGTTGATACCACTATCGTTGAGAGTGGTGATTGTCGGCATTTCTCTTAAATACATATGATTTTTTACAGTCAGGTTTCTATAAAGCCAATAGTGGGTTTGGTACTGCCCGTCGGTCCATGTGCTTTGGTCGTCTTTGGCAGATTGGGCAAGATGGACTTCTGCGTTGCCCTTAACGGTTATTGTGTTGGCAAGGCCCTGCATTGTATCTGCAACCTCATTTGGATAAGGAAGCGAGGCGCAATAATCGCCAACAAAAATGTATTTATCCACATTGTGATTTTTGGCGTCTTGGAGTATCGCGGATAAAGCATCAAAATTGCCGTGTATGTCTGAAATTATTGCGTATCTCATGTATCTGCGCCCCTTACTATAGTCATCCAAGCAACCACTTAACCGCTTCCAAAGCCCCGCCATCATCAATATGCCCTGTTACATAATCTGCATAAGCTTTTACCCTATCCGGCCCATTGCCCATTGCAACAGCAAACCCTGCCCCTTGCAGCATTTCTATATCATTGTCGTAATCGCCAACGGCTGCGATTTCGTGAGGGGTTAGGCCGATGTAGTCTAAAACAGGCAATATCCCTGTCCACTTGTTTACCCCTTCTGGGCAAATATCATAATATCCTCCCCCCCAGCTGGTAATAGAGGTGTGGGGCAATTGCCGTATAAAGTCTTCTGATTCCATTTCAGAAATAAACATTTTATATACATCGGTTTGGATGGCTTGGGTGGGGTTACGTTCTGGAGGCACTGGCAGGTCAAGGGATGCTTGATTTGCAGAGAGCTTTTCGTCTGGGTTAATTACATATGAGCCCTTGGCATCAGCAAACATACAGCTTTGGGTGGTTTTAGCAATATAGTCTAACATCATGGATACGGTGTCTTTGTGCAATGTTTTTTTGAATACAACTGTGTCGCCTACATAACAGTAGGCCCCATTCATGGTGACATAGCCGCTGAAAAGGTGGGCCAATGGCCCAAGCATGTCATCGACTTCATTTTTATGTCGGCCTGTGGCGGCAAATATTAATGCGCCTTTTTCCTTGGCGTAGAGCAGGGCCTCTTCTCCGTATTTTGTCATAACTCCATGAGAAAGAAGAGTGCCGTCGAAATCAAAGAAGATTGCTTTTGGTTTGACCATAATGCCTCCAGATTATATGTATTGGATGTTTGTTCTTATTTTACCATAGAATTTTATCAAAAACCCGTAAGTCTAATTGATTGTACCCCTGTCAAGTGGCTTGCGAAAATAATTGTTTTGAGTATGGTTGTACCCATGATATAATCATGGTAACAGCAAGCACTTGAATGAACATAATGTAATTTAT
>Ga0123355_10016608_pt1 | contig 11612 bp, 7 predicted proteins | sample TergutEmb28metaG_3_FD_89872 | JGI IMG/M metagenome (GOLD analysis project Ga0123355, IMG submission 89872) | Embiratermes neotenicus P1 segment gut microbial communities from Petit-Saut dam, French Guiana - Emb289 P1 | ecosystem: Host-associated > Arthropoda: Insects > Digestive system > Gut ...
ACACTTTAAAACACTTAAAACCACTCCGAAATGTTTCGATCTTTTCAGATCATCATCAGGGAGTTTCGTCGTTCCTTGCTAAAGTTATTACATATTCACGATTTAGTTCGTTTTTGTAAACAACGTGTTGTGGCAGCATATCTGTAAATAAATTATACTTCTTAAGTATAATGTCAAAATAGCTATTTGAGCAAATGCATAACATGGTAAACAAAACTGCCCACAATCCATACAGCCTAACTATTTGTAATACCAATAATTATTAATTATGCATTTGCTCAAATAGCTATTTGGACATTATACTCAAGAAGTATAATTTATTTACAGATATACTGCCACAACAGCTTGTTTACAAAAACGAACTAAATCGTGAATATGTAATAACTTTAGCAAGGAACGATGAAACTCCCTGATGATGATCTGAAAAGATCGAAACATTTCGGAGTGGTTTTAAGCGTTTTAAAGTGTTTAAGTGACAGTTATATAGGTGCATTTGTTGGTTAATAGTTGAAGCAGTTACAACTTGTTACCCAAAATATGAAGTGCCGCTGACATTACTTACCTCCAAATACACCAGCAATTACGCGCAGCACAGGCCTCTGCAGTGAAAGGCTACCAAATGAATAAAGTAAATTAACCTGTCTACGTTGTGTGGTTATTAATCAACTTTGGATATTAATCAACTAATCAGCGATCGCAGGGGACAGCACGCGGGTATCGACTTGGAAACATATCGGTCGTATTACCTGAGATAATTTTCCACATTGGTCTGAACATCAAATGCCAGAAGCCAAACCTTAATTCAAAACATCACCTCTAAAAATCCTAATGCAAGAGGACATCGAATTAATCCAAGCTGGAAAAATCAACTGCCACTCAAGAAGATAGGCTGCTGTGAGTGAGGTCGCGTAGAACGCTATTCTACGAACCTTTTAGAATTACCCATTTTTTATTTTGTTTAATTCTTTGATACGACAAATTAAAAATTAAGAGAGCTCATATGCCTATATGAAGCTGGAATAACGGAGTAGAATGATTAGGCTACAACCTGCAACACCAGATTTTGCATTCAATTCCGGGCAAGGCAAAGGAGTCTTGCTTCTCCACTGCATCCAGACCGGTTCTGGGGCCCACAGGGCTTTCTCTAAAATGGGTACCGGGGCTATTCCCCTGGACTAAAGCGCTGGGGCGTGAAACTAAACACACTAAACGATTTGGTGTCGAGTGTAAGAATGCGTGAAGTTACGCCTCCTCTCCACTCCACTCTCCTATCTGTATTCAACTTGTGGTACCTAATTAAACACATTTACAGTATCATTATTTATTACTGATGCCTGCGTCTCGCTGAGGATGGAAATGGATTTTGGTCCGTCCATACTTTAAAACCTGCAATTTAACCTCCTAATTTCAACGTAGCCCGAAGACAAGTGAAACTGCAATTATAGCTTACTTAGCATAAATTAAAATGTCATATGTATCTTGTGGAAATTAACCGCATAGCATAATAACGGTAGCCTCAATAATAATTTTAAGCAAAAATTTCATCTTATTAACATCTAGGCCTACAGAAATACAGCTCATACCTCACAGAAAACACTCGCCGTCTCCATTTTAAATACCGGGTGCTGATAAGTCCTTAGCCCGACCAGCAAGCAAACAAGCTGCACCTGTCAAAAGTATGATGCGCACAGGAATGGTTTGATTTGGCTAGGGTAGGGACAGGTGGTGGAATCTTCTGAATGTGGTAATGCGGGGAATGTAGCTTGTTTCCGTCCTGGTCAGGCTAAGGACTTATCAGCACCCCTTAGCAACTTTTAAGACTGTTTACAGAAACAATCGGCAGTCGTTGTAAAAGTCACTCGAAAACACATGGATTCGCTGTGTGCAAAATGAACACTTTTAATGCTTAAACTGGAACTCTTTATAGTTTCCACTGCAAGATAAGTAATTAGGGCTGTGGGGCACATAAACCAATATGAAAGCATATTTGTGTTCCGTGCTCCCCGATTTCCGAAACAGCATCGTTTCATTTGATGGTTCCGCAGCTTCGCCCGCTTATCCTTCTTAGAAGATTACTGAGATGAGTGTAAGCAGGGCATATGGGTGAAATCACTGAAAATGGAATGCCGAAATACTGGAGAGAAAACTGTCCAGTGCGACTACGTCCACCATAAATCACAAGTAAACTGGCCTGGGAGTGACCCCGGACCTCCGTGGTGACAGGCCGGCGACTACCAGCCTGATTTATGGCATGGTCGCTGAAAAATAAATTCCAATAAATTAATACTTAATAGCTGATTCTTACTTCACAGAAAACTCTCAGTATACATTAGGAGAAAATGCTGGTCAGGTACACGGTTGCTGTTGCTTGTGAGAAACACACGAAATACATAGATACGCGTTGCAGGCAAAATGCATACGAAATGGAGATTCTCATAACCGTGCTGATTAAGATTACCTTCTTCTTGGATATGAGGCAGAGTGGCTTCTGTACATAGGCACCAACATTTCAAGGAAGTGTACTGCCTACAAATTCAAGGAGTCAATACGCTTCTGGAAGACATTTTCTAGACTACATTGAACACGGAAAGAGTACGCTACGCTCCAATATGCCAATCTAAAAGGCATCATGTCCCAGAAGGTGTGAATCTTGAAAAGATGGGTATTTTGATCGTAAAGGAAGTGGTGTACACGTTGATCTTTGTGCTTTAAACAGCTCAAAAATAATTACTGATTTTAAGACATCTTTAACATAGACTAGCAAAGTATACACGCATTTATTTATTTATTTATTTATCGCACAAAACCACTCATAAGAAAGGTCACATTAAGCAGAAGGGCCACAGACAAAAAAAAAATCCTTTTCGAGTTTGAAATACATAAATGCGTAATACAATCAAAGGTGACTCTCTATCAGCAGAGTCCGTCTTGAGAAGCAAATAAATGCTTAGCCAGTCAAGAAACTCTCCAGCTTTTACAAATTACGGCTTTCACAATAGAACGCCGCTGGTCCACATTCCGAGACACAAAAATCCAGTCGACGCGCTGCCATCGTTTATCCTTAACACCCACTTTAGCATTATAATCCCATTTACACCTCAGTCTTCTAAGTTGTCTCCCTGTTGCAGGTTTCCCCACCAAAACCCTCTACGTATTTCTCGCCTTTCGTGTGCGTATTACGTGCCCCGTCCACCGATGGGGACCCTAATAATAAATATGAATGCTACAAATTACACATCTCTTAATTATGCAGTTTTTCTCCATCCTTCTGTCACCTCCACCCTCGACGATTCAATTAGTCCTCTCATCACCCTATTCTTAGCACCCTGAATTTGTTTTCTGCCATTAATACGAGAAACCAAATTTCATGCGCATAAAAAAACAAATATTTCTCCAGTGAACTTTTATGACCACGTAATGTAGTTCTATATTGTGTTACGAGGCACACTAACTCAGGGAGGTCCACAGTGAATGCGATATCTGAAAGATATAGAAGGACAGGCTTAATGGGGTGGAGTACAAGAAGTTATAGATAACAATTTGGACACCAGGGACCAGAGATATTATACAGGACACGAGAGAGCGGTAGCACCCAAAATTTCCAACCACCCCCTTTCTCTCACTCCCACATAAGCAAGGACGCTAACCGGGTAATGGGGAATCGATATGCATAACTCTCTCTTAGCACCCCTACCCCTTCCTACAATCCTGACTACACGAAGAAGGAAGTATAGAAGCCAAAAGCGGATAAATGGATCCGCAGTGTATGGAATATTTTCAGAAGTACAGAGAAGAAAGGGCACAATATTAAGGAGATCATGTCTGTTTTGTTTTCGTATTTTCTTCGACTTTGGCTAAACTTTCTGAAATGTAACTCCCACACAAATAGTGCAATAAACATTCTGTTCCTATCTCGCAAGAAATGCATTGCGTCTGTATTATAATGGTCAGCCGGGCGATATTTATAGAGAAATATTCACTGTTAATTGTACTAATAGTAAAATCATACAAAACTGCTGCGAGAGCAAAATGCAGAGTTTTTAAAATGTGACATGCGGAGTAACCACCTTATCTGGAGGTTTCACTACGTTGTATGTATATATATATATATATATGTGTGTATATATATATGTATATATATATGTGTGTATATATATATATGTATATATATATGTGTGTGTGTGTGTATCTTACCGTAGAATGGTTAGTAAATTGGAAAGAAATATAAAGGAATCGCCCTTGGCGAATTTGCAGACACTGTCCAAGGATAGGTCAAGAGGGACAGAAATGCAAAGGGAGAGCTATAGCTCACTTAGGACACCTGAGGTCCAGCGCGGCATTTGAAGGCGGGGCATTTCGAACAGGAAGAAGGATTATTACAGACTCGAAACGTAGGTTCGAAGTTTCTGATTTCTTGGAACTGGTGGCAGAGGAGTGGTGAGGTATACGTACGTTGCACTACGGTACAGACTTGCCAGATAGCTAGTTGTGTCACAGGGCGAGTCTAGACGCGGTGGTGAACCGAAAGAACAATGACCCTGCCTGAAATTGGACCCCAACCGTCCGGCCTCTAGAAGACACTGAAATGCATTACACTCTAAGCTTTAGAGTCTAAAGTATTTCACGTTATAAACTGAATTTCACATAAAATTAAAATTTTGTTAGTTGCTTAGACGGATTATTAAGTGAATTTTTAGTCTTTAGTGTTGTTTAATGACGCTGTCAATTTCCAAGATCGTATAGCGTCGGTGATGTATGACTGAATATTAAGCATTGGTGAAATGATAAAGACTAGGCGAAACCAACGTACTCGGAGAGAAAATTGTTTCACTGCCATTCTGCTCCCCTCAAATCCCACATGGACTGACTCGGGATCGAACCCGAGCATCCGTAGTGAATTACTATAAAGAGCAAAAGAAGTAGCCGTTCTTCAGTGGGGTTATGGTTCTTTCATTTTCAGTACCACAATACCCAGTATCCAAAATTGTGAAAGTTTATGACACTCACAGCATTTACTCGTATAATTAAAAAGACAGACATTATAACTTAGTATTGAGGCGTGTTTACGAAACCACTGTTGCCACGCAGAAACAATACGTATTACATATTCTGAGTGTGTGTGTAGCCTTAGCCATCCAGCACGCAAAGCGCATGTGCCATATTACGTTGTCATGTGTGGTTAGTCCGGCTTTACTTTTTTTTTTTAACTTTACCTCATAAACGGCATGATTGTCGAGTTACTGAACACAAAATAATATTCTGATTTGCTCTGCAAATTTCATGTGAAATATCTCTCATTTTAAGAAGAATTCTGCGAGATGTGATCATACATACACTGATACTTACATCTTCATGCAAAGCATCCGTTATTCTTGTCAAATTTTACTGACTCTTTCACTTCCTCACATATTTAAAAAAAACGCTCAAATATTAAATTTCACGAATATCCGCCCCATGGGACCGAGTTCCATGCGGACGGACGGACAGACATGACGAAGTTTTTCGCAATTTTGAGTACGTGCCCAAAAATGACACTTAATGGGAATTCAAATGGCAGCCACAAAAATCCACAGCAATATTTGCACGTAGTTTCAACATCCATGGCTACCATACACATTAGCAAGAGTACAGAGTAAACTGCATAACGGTTTTGGCTGTTCACTGTTGGGTTCGCTGTAGAAAAACCGACAGGGTTATTTCTCCCAGGCTGGTGGGCAATGCGCAGGCCCTGAATAATTACCATGCTCGAAACTGATAATCAACGTGACGCTTCCGTGAGCCTTCCTCTCGCAAATGTGTAAGTTTGTATAGAGTTTCTGCGCCTCTTGACGCAGCGCTGGATGAGGGCGCCAGACACAGACACACCTGTTTGTTTTACATTACCAGTGCTTTGGTTTTGAAAACAGAGAAGAAAACAACAACGCGTCGTAGTAACAAGACTATCGTCTGTTAGTAATGTAATGGCCGTAATTAACTGCTGGAAAATGCTTTCTTATTTCCCTCCGTGGACTTGTAACTCTTTATCTTCGCAATTCTGCATTGGGTACACATTGTCCTCCGAGCAATAGTAAATGCTCCGTGGTACATATCTAAGAAAGTCTTACATGCAGACTTAAAGGTACCAACAATTAGAGAATAAATTACAAAATTCAGCATCAAGTACAGAGATAAAATAACAACACACCCAAACGAACTTGCATCCACACTACTTGAAGAAGAAGAGCCTAGAAGACTGAAAAGATTCAAACCAACAGATTTAACGCTTAACCCGCTAACGTGGAAAATATGGTGAGCTCCTAATAATGCCAGCAGATGGCAGATGGGATTTAACTCGGCGTTTGAAGGGTTAACATACAGATTTTCGTAAATATCATTTCACAGCCACGTGAACATATGATTGGAGAATGTTCATTGGGATATTACTCTGCCAGACATGTACTAAATAGTGTAGGATTTTAGGTTCGACTGCATAAGTTGTATTTATAGTCTTGTAACGTACTGATTGTATAATAAAAGGAGACCAAAAAAAAGTTCGTAATGCGTGACGGATGAGACGTCATTCTATTACGTAGAGCCGTGCATGCGGGTGGTATAGAGAGGGGCTGCGTTTTAAGCTCCTTGCAGCTCTTCGTCGCAAGGGATCTTCTATCTATAAGCCAACTTGCATGTTGCTAATGAATCATTCATGCCTGGCAGTGACTGTATTCTGTCCTATGAATGATCACGGGCATGCAGACATCTGAAGACGGTCGACATTCTGAAACCTCTATCTACTATACATACAAACATGAAGACAAGAGTAATAGAGTCATTTATCACTACAGCATGTTTCGGCACTACTCTGCCACCTTCAGGGAGTTCTTACACAAAGTTTTAAAATAAAATAGATTACATTGTAATATTTATACATATGGCATTCCAGAGTTAAGTTCAATCTACAGGGTGTTAATATACATAGTCGGGAATACATTATAGCAATAATATGTGTACATCGTATTATTTTGAAAGCAAGTATAAAACATGTAAAAATATAATATTTTTAAACTTTTACATGTAGACTGCTATTACGTATGTTTTTACGTGCATGCAGTTGGTGCTGCAAGAGAAAATAAGTTGATTCAAATGCACGAAGTAACCAATTTCAGAAAGAAGACAGAGATACAAAAACCAATACTGCGCCAGTAAAACGAGTTATCGGGTTTCAAGTTTAAAGTACATTAACATAATTCTACCGAGGGTTTAATGACGTCAACGTTAATCTCTGTAGAAATTTATTTTTTACATAAATAACGAGTGCACATCTTGTTACCTGAAAACATTTGCAAACAAAGGAGTCCAGAATCGAGGCCTACGCTCTTCTGGCATGTTACGCGGAGTATGTCGGTAGCTGATTACCGAAAGTTCGGGAAAAACTATTTGGGCCATCTTCAAGGGTCAAGGAGTCCTAGACATGCTTGACGCTTGAAGATGGGACCGATGTTTTCCTGAAACGTTCGGCAACGAACTACCAACCGAAGACGAGATACACCCCAGAAGAGCGAAGTAATCATGTACACAGCGCCAAAAGCATTAGATCACACAGTCCATTATCCTGCACTCATTGTTCAAGTACTCCTGCCTGTCAATACTTCTTTCGTGATTAAATATTGCTTATTTTGATGTTTGTTGGACCGCGCATCATTGTGATAACTGAAGAATAAACAACCAACTAGATGCCACTTATTATTTTATTGTACTTCTTATAGGCTCAATGTGTTTCGGGCAATACTATGCCCATCATCAGGACCTCGCGACTATAATATTGATTACCACATTGGTCGTTTCGTTCTTGGTTTGCTGTATATTGGAGGCGAGGTGCGGTTAGGCTGGAGTAGTGTCCGGGCTGCAGGGCTTTCCATAAACAGCAAGGATCAGTTGGTCTTTGTAATGTGGACAAATGGTCCTCGGTGAGACTGGGACCGAATTTTTATATAAAAAATGTTAATAAGTTTTCTCGACTTTCATCTGTCTTTTCAAGCAAATTCTGATACCCACGTTCCAAGCTGCTATGCATGTTCCTCGCACAGCTGTCCCGATTCAAATTAATAAAAATTTATCTCCTTGCTTAAAGACCATCAAATAATCTCTCCAAATTACGAACTTCGCACCAATCAGCACATCAGAACACATCTCACCAATTTAATGTCTTCATTTTCATGCTGCATCTGTCAGAAGGGCCAGCGAGCGAAGCCTGAGAAACTTCTAACAGCGATGACCTTCCTGCATCTCTCCACGCTCCAGCAGACCGTCATTCGTTTCTGTCATGAAATTCCCATCGTCTACTCTCCTCCCTCCCTCTCTCTCTCTCTCTCTCTCTCTCTCTCTCCAGTACCAACGCAGTTTATTAATGTTTAAAGCAATGCGCAAACACGAGTCTGAAATATTTTAATGAAATACGTTCCGTTCTCAAGACACATTTAATACAAAACATGGTCGGTCACGTGAACACATTAACTGCACAGTATATTTTATTGCTTTTCCGATCAAAAGAACACTATAAATAATTTTACACCCATTTATTTATCACATATTTCGGCTGGGAATTACGGCCAGGAAGAACTGAGGTGGATGCTGAAGCATTTCATAGTGAAGGCGATAAATAAAGGAATATAAAATCATTTATATTGTTGTATTGATAGAAAAAAAAAAACAAAACAAAACCAAACCTGACGGAACAAATACAAGAGGATGAAGTACAGTAATTGTTCACGTGTGCCTGTAGGTCTGTAATTGAAGTCATGTGTCAGTCCGCACGGTGCAAGGCGATGTTACTGCAGAGCGGAACACATTACGGTGAATAATCGTATAATATAAACCAACAAAACGCACCTTTGTTAAAAAAAAATGTTAATTTTCTAAATTTTTACGATGTCTTCTGCATGTTTCGAAACCGTGGGTTCATCTTCAGGAAGACGGTTGTATGTACAGGTATGATTTAATACCATACCTGTAGGTACAACTTCCTGAAGATGAACCCTGGTGTTTGAAACAGGCAGAAGACATCGTAAAAATTTAGAAAATTAACATATTTGTTTAACAAAGGTGCGTTTTGATGGTTTATATTATACGATTATATTACAATGCACGGTGCAAACCACATAAAATTGTTGTAGACACTCACGGTTGATGTGACGTCATTTACACAACAACAAGCTAAGTACCCGTTCTGAAACTAATAAAAGGTGTAGTTCCAGGAGCCAGGATAGCGTCGTCCAGTCGTGGGCAACCTTTTGGGCACGGGGTCCAACCATAGGGTCTACCGAGGACAGATCAAAGTTCTTGTCTCCTGTTATACTGTATCAGAGTATTACGACAAGTTGCTGTTTCATGAGCGATAAGCAATCAGCGTTCTTTCACATAGAATTATTATAGGCAGATCATGCCGTATATCTACATATCCATCTGTCGAACCTCATTCCAGAACGGACATAACTTGCTAGAAATGGAAACATCAGTTAACGGCGGACCAGAATCATTTAACAAGCCGTACAAGTCGAAACCACAAGGCAAACTTTCCTACTGCTTAACTTTCAGTTGCATGCATCTTCTTCTTCTTTTTCCCAAAAGCTGACGCTACAGTCCTCTGTGGACTTCGGTTTCCAATAAGATCTGCCTCCATTCCCAACGTTCTCTGGCCGCCACTGCCTGCCTGTATTTATTTCCATTACATTTAAGTCCTCTTCAATATCGTCTCTTCATTTTTACCTCCCTCTTTTCCTTGTTTCTCGCCGTTGCAACTTATTTCGGACGTCTTTGCTTTTGCATTCTTTCCACATAACGATACAATCTTAGTCGGAAGGATTTTATAAACTTTACAATACCTTCCCCTTGTAGTACGTCTTTTATCCACGTGTTTTTTTTTCTTATTTTCCAGCCTTCTCCTTTTATGACAGTCTCTATATTTTCCTTACAGTCTTCCGTTCAAATATTCCGAGTGCCTTCATTTCTTCCGTGGTCAATATCCAAGTTCCTGACCCACAGGTCAGTCGGGTCGTACTGAAGCGTCATACAGATCTACTAGTATTATCATTATTTCTTCACTCTCTTTCACTTTTTCGAAGAATTTAGTGTATACTTCAGTACAAACTCTGTCAGTTACAGCCTCAGAAGTTTTCATCGCAGCTATATTTCAAATTATTAGTTAAAAAAAAGGATCAAACGTGGAGTGGAGATATGTGTGTAATCCATCTTGACGTTAGTTTCAAACACGAATGTACCACCAGATTTGCTTCACTTACACGTGGTCGTCGGGTTACGAGATCATCGTCCAGTGCCCTTAGAAACGCAGTTTAATGCAGAATATCGGAACTGATGGAAATGAAATAATTTAAAAAACCAGTAACTACCAAGACTTTTAACAATAACGTACAGGTTTGTCAACCATATAGTATTGCTCTGTCAGAATTAGTGAATCAGTCCGTTAACTTACTGTCATTCACCAGTGACGCCAGGGCAGGCCGTAAACAAGCAGCTGATTAACTTACCTGGAATGAGAAAAAAGATTCATATTAGGCCTAATTATATTACAATTTGTTTACTAAACACAGGATCATACAGAAATTATTCAACTTCACACTTGAAAAGAACATACGAAATATTCTTTATAATCGTTCTTAAATATACGAACGTGATACATGTCCTTACTTCGAGTCCCTCCATAATTATGAGGTTATCGACGCTTTCAGAACTAACGTCACTGGCCAGAATCCTGTTCAGATATTTAGCAGTGAGCCCAGTCAAAAATCCCCGTTATTTTATGGACAGCCGAATGCTCATTACTATATTCTTATAATAAAACCAACGAGATGCACTAATTTCTCAAATTTATTTTTTGGAATGGAGCCCTACATATTTCGGACAGTTTCTCTGCCCATCATCAGGAGTCTAGCACTGTACACACAGCAACAAGTATAAGTCATACAGGTTTTGCTGACTGCTTGATAGCGGGATAAGGATGGAACTGAGTTCGCTGGGATGTACAGCCATAGAAGGAAGCATCAACAATTTGGAACTCTTTTTCTCTGAAGGCAGAGGCATTAGGTTACTCCGAAGCACTGATATGTGTGTACTACAGTGCACGAAGTCAGATCCCAGAAGATGGAAATCTGTGTGACTTCTAACAAAAGCTCTGTGCAATACTGTTACAAAATACTTTAAACATTGGCAGGTAAGCAACAAACCTACAGATTCCTCCGAGCACTTTGTTGCATAATTACCACCATTATGAAACAAAGTTTTTGAAGATGAATGGTCTGTCTGATCAAACACAATCCTCAAGTACGTCGGCATATCGAAAATATAAGAAGTAAAAACATAAATGGCAAAGTTGTACGTACCTAACTTCAATTCAGCATACGGACATGTTGGGGTTTTTAGGCATGTCTCCTAATATTTTAAACCCTAGTAATGACACTGCGGGAGGAAAGGAAGCTGAGGATGTTTGAGAACAGGGTGTTGAGGAGAATATTTGGACCTAGGAGGGACGAGGTAACGGGTGAATGGAGGAGATTGCATAACGAGGAGCTAAATGATTTGTACTCCTCACCCAATATTGTGCGGGTGATAAAATCGAG
>Ga0123355_10016610_pt1 | contig 11611 bp, 3 predicted proteins | sample TergutEmb28metaG_3_FD_89872 | JGI IMG/M metagenome (GOLD analysis project Ga0123355, IMG submission 89872) | Embiratermes neotenicus P1 segment gut microbial communities from Petit-Saut dam, French Guiana - Emb289 P1 | ecosystem: Host-associated > Arthropoda: Insects > Digestive system > Gut ...
ATGGACGTATTGACGTCCGAAACATGTTGAGCACTGAATAAAATAATAATAAAACAAGTGGCATCAAGTTGGTTTCTCTTTACTCAACTATCAAGATGATGCACGGTCCAATAAACATAAGAAGCTCTTTCGGATATTTGAGGAAGAACGGACAAAAAAGTACTCTCATATGAATGAGTAAAAGACCGTCACTTTAAAGTTACTGGAACTTGCCTCAGACGGTTAAAGTGCAGCCTAATTCGTTTTTTCGCGTGACGTCGATTGTGCGTGTACCTTTCAATTGCAGTGGTATGGAAAATCCTGTACAATAGCGAAAGATAAGATTCGACTTAAGAAAAGTACATTTTAAAAATATGATAAAATTTCTGTGATAACTGCCTATTATATTAATTTTGATACTGTCGATAGTTACAAAAGATTAATAAAGAAAAATGTTATCAGTATACACACTCTTGCTTTGTTATTTAAGTGGTGTCAGGTATCTGTCACCTGTTAACCATGATTTGATAAATCTCAGGGGAAAGCCGATAGGAGGATTGCTTGACGATGAAGAAATTATCACCGTCGGCATGACACTGCCTTTAAAACCTGCTCTATATATTGTACTTAAACCAGTCACAGTTCCCTTATCTTAATAACTGAAAAGCCACGGAGAATACTACAATTCCACTTTCCTAATAAAATTATCACTCTTCATCCATACGTAACTTTATATCCTTCTTCCACAGCGAAGAAAGTTTAACACTTTTTACAACAATTAATTGTCTAGTAACTGAATGAATAACTAAAATAACTGTCCAAAGGAAAGAGAAAGAAGGACCGTAAGAAAGAAAATAAAAATATAGGAGACAGATAAGAGATTAGGGGACAATCTACTATTTAAGGAGTTCTCTATTAGTCTAATTTCGATTTCAAAGTAATACAAACTATGTTCTTTCTTTTTATATGTTTATTTTCCCTATATTTTCCAACGAGATTAATGTAGGCCCATTTATTTTTGCAGTCTTCCAACTAGAATAGTTAAATAAACCAAGAAACAAGTAGCTGTTGCTAGACCAAAAGTAATTACTCTTCTTTTTTTTATTCATTTCACGCCAAGATTAAAATTTCGCTTGTGTTTCAGTCTCATCGAAGCGGAACGCCCCAAAGTAAGGCCGAGGGCTGACTTCGGCTGGACAGACTACTACACGCTAGAAGAAGTAAGTGATGTCACGTAACTATAATGCCTAACTATATCAGTTACGTTACGCAGTATAAATAGACACCGTGAATTGGCTTTTCATATGAAGCACTGTTACGAAAATATCATGGAAGCAATAAGGTTATTCAAGCCTTCTGGAATCAAGGTTAGACGTGTATTATTTTACATCTCTGAAAACATAAGATATCGCGGCATGGGGCATAAAGCGCGAAGCTTTTGGTGACCTAAAGAGGAGTGCAGCGTGGACACGGTTTACAATTTCTTTGTTTTCTTAGCAAAGGCAAAATCATTTTCGCATCTTACGGGTCCCACGCGTGATCTAACTCGTAAAACTATGACATTAACCAGAACAAAACCCATTACCCCGAGTTTCTAATGCTTGCGTGTCGTTAGAATTCCCAATAGCGCATCTCTGATATTGCTTTCATCAGTAATCTTAAAACGTTTGAAGGAAAATTTCTTTGTTCATTCAGTATTTAAAAAAATATCTAGACGTGTAATAATCATGTACAAAGAAATTACGTGCTGTTAATAGAGTTTACGAAATGTTAATTCTTTCCGTCTGCTTGTATTACTCTTACGTTACAATGCATTAGTTATCCCAAGGTAAAATTTTCAAATTTAATTGTGACGATAAAATTGGGTTGCTGCACAGCGGTTGCTGAAGTACACGTGAACGGAGACCAGTTGGAAAAGAAGACGAGGGCAAACTCTGGGTAGGATAAAGGGAAGGGAGAGGCTTAGTGTTGAGTGAGTACTAGAAGATTCTAGGTTTTCACAACGGCGTTTTTCTGCAAACTTCTCACGGTTTCTGCGGTGTATGATAAAACTGATTATTTAGAAGTCTCTTACCTTTTGTGGGGTAGAGGAATTTTTTTAATGGAATTTTAAAATAACACATTTATTTAATAATAGGTATACAAATAAAAATAGCTGTTTTCGCAGTACTGAAGAAGGTAATCATTATTAATTTCTGCGAATAAATTACGCAAATAAAGGTATAAAAGAATTGTGAAATAATTTGCTATAGAGGTTAAGACCCGGATTTATTTCGAAATATAGATAAGAAAATAGGAAAGTAAATAGCAAGATACATACTGAAATACAGTACAGTGTAGTCTGGATAGAGGGGATAAAAAAATTAAAAGTTCTGTACATTTTTATATAAAAACTTATATATTTTATGAGAGTGTAATTTGAGCTGGTATATCAATGGAGGAAAACTACAAGATTTCAAATGTTTTAATTACGTAGAGATTTTATCTATTTCGGACTTATTAAATGTAAAGAATGTAGTAGATTACAAAACTAATATATGTGTGTGTGTGTGTGTGTGTGTGTTTCGGGAGTGAGACGTTTAGCGGGTTATTGTAGGTGCAAAGAGTTCCAGTTAGAGAAGTGAATACAAGGTTGGATGACGAATCTAAACGGTTTATCGTACTGCGATGAGCTATTTGTGGGAAATAATGAACTGTAGTCCAATTTGCTGTGTTGCAAAGAACTGGTGAATGGGAGAGATAAGAGACTGAAGTAGAGAGTGGTGGCCTAACTATGAGTGTAGTGTAAATATAATGGGCAAGTTAGAGGAATAATTCGAAAGATGTATGACTGTAACTTAGAACAAATAAACAATTAGGGTCCACTCCACAAGGGTCCCGCCGTTGTGTGCGAGGTTATTACTGCACTACACACAAAAATAAATACAGAACTTAAATTATGATGGGTTATAATTGCAGTGTCTGTTCACGTCATGCATGCTACGTGAACATACCATCATAAACTAATCGATATGTGTAGCTTTTCTTTCTCTTTTCCTTAAGAAGCACTTTTTATTCGATCACATCGGCTTCGTCAGGCTCCCAAAAAAACTACAGACAAAACTTTTCTTTCAGATCTACAACTGGCTGGACTCGTTGGTGGCAACGTACCCTGACGCAGTGACTCCACTTTCCTTGGGTAGATCGTACGAGGGTCGCGAAATACGAGGAGTGAAGGTATCCTTCAAGGAAGGGAACCGTGCAGTTATCGTGGAAGGAGGTGCGATTTATTCACACATAATTTAAGTGGATGTTCAATAATCGCAAATCTAATAAAGAATTCCAATAGGCCTATTGCTCTGTATTGCGCGTAGTTACCAAACAAGTCTGCTCACAAGGTAACATTGTTTACTCCTCTTGGGAATTTGCCTCTTTCCAATACCGATCAATTAGGCTAAGTCCCTCTGTAATTGTCCTCAATCCTTCCAGGGAATTTCCGGTATAGTGTCTTAATTTATGTAATTAACACTTCCTTCTACACCACTTCACTTCATTTATTCACTGTCATACCATCATGTGAGGCCACATATTCTGAGACAGGCCTACTGACAGCGTCATTAAATAATCTACAAATATAAACAATGCAATTATAAAATATTCTCCTACTTACTTAGAAAAATATTCACCACATTTAAAGAGATATTTAGCAAGTTACTGTTCCCAATATTTTCAGTACATTACGTAATTAGAGTATTTTTAGTCTATAAGAAAATATTAATAAAAATCCATTACGTTTGATTCAAGGATTATGTTCATTTACATCGCAGCAGTCCTGGATCAAATCAAATTTATCCTCAAAATCGTACTACAGGACCTTCATCCTTTTCCTTCTTCTTCTTGTTCTGACATTACATTTCTTGATGGACCTTAACCTCTTCTTATTATAGATCCACAGTAACAAATTTAACACAAATCTGTTTACTTTCATAGATAATTTAAGAGGACATACACAAACAGATCCATCATATGTTCACATTATTCGCATTTTACATGAAAAAACAAGCGCATGCAGATTAGGCCCGCAATATAAAACTGTACATTAAAGTCAAAAATATGTTATCTAGACCTGCGTCCGCATTTGTCCTACATTACGTTGAGAAAGTTGATGCACTGGCAACACTATGCTCACTCGAATCAAGTCCTGTCACATTCATCATATTTTCACATTTTTCTGTACCAGTGATAGAATAGTACCTTTAAATATGCCAGGACCCTCTCCTCTCATATATTTGTCTGATTATGATCATATTCCTATCTCAAATATCACTAGAATTTTACCCATATCTAGTCCAGTAACATAAAAAAAATTAATTTTGTATGAACATTAAACCCACAATGGCTAAAAATTTACTTCGAACTTACTCTTATTTTTAAAATTAGTAGTTGAAAATTTTGTGTTAAAAAGTATAAAGATAAACTCTATGTTACAAAATATTAGCCTAGGAGCATATTATCAATTTTTTCCTGGAGAAACCTAGGAATATCATGACACACCCAGCTAGGATGGCCGAGATTCCAACCGAGTATACAACTGGATTCATTTTGAATTCGCTGGAACCCTCTGCTCGGTTTGTCGAATTGACTTATGTACAAATAATCAACATAGTATAGGCCTGCCATATTATAATGTAACATATCGTAATTTAACCTATTCTTAACTGGTGACAGTTTCGGTTCCTTTAATAGCATTTCAGGATGCATCATATTCTGCGTAGGTCTATACCTCAGCGATTTACTTCAGTGTTTTCTGTTCAGGAATTCACGCCCGAGAATGGATCGCTCCCGCCACAGTGACATATATCCTGAACAAGCTGCTGACTAGTGACGACCCAGTGATCCAAGACTTGGCGAGGTCCTTCGACTATTACGTCTTTCCTATCGTGAACCCAGACGGCTACGTCTACACTCTTACAACGGTAAGTTCGACAGTTAGTGACATTGTATAAAGGTGAGGTTTAACTAAGAAAATTAAGATATTCCAGCAATTGGTAGGAAGAAACAAGGAAAGCTATGATGAGGCAGGAATATTTCAGACAAGAGTCGAAACAGATACCTCCAAAATAAAAGAGAACACAGGCACTGCTGTCTGAGTTAACCTGCCGGGATCATATTACCAAGGATTATTTAGGCAAAAATAAGTAATGGAAATCTCTAACAGTGAAAGATTACAAGCGTGTCAACACGCTTTTAATGTATCACTGTTAGAGATTGTTGTAATGTATAACTCTTAGAGATTGCTGTGATTCTGCTCAGCTTCTTCTCAGGCAGATGCCTCAGATTGGGCTACGACCGCTTCCTTTCACGCGTTGTAATTTTTTATCCAGAAATCATTAAATAGTTGGATAGTATACAGTCAGAAATAAAGAGTTCTTAAGCACAGCAATAATAATAACAATAATAATAACAAACCAAATATCACGCCACAAAAATATTAAAAGCAGAAACATTTAATAAATGCAGACACTGTAAACAATTTGCTGAGACTGTGGAACACATCATATCAGCATGCCCAATATTGACAATAGAACAATACGTAAAGAGACATGATAGAGTTTGTGCTCAGCTATGCTTTTACATATGCAAGGCAACAGGGGTAAAATTAGACAAAAAATACTGGTGTGACCATGTACCATGTACCAAAATCAGTCGAAACAAGTCATGAAGTTAAGGTTACCATTTTATGGATCCAAAAAGTACGAACAGACAGAACTATTCCTAACAATAAACTGTACACCATAATCCGTGACAAGAAAAATGGAACATGTATGTTAATAGATGTTGCATTTCCTGGAGACAGAAATGTGATCAAGAAAGAAGCTGAGAAGATCTTAAAATATAAATACCTCATAATAGAAATTCAGCCCAAGTGGAATATGAAAGCAAAAGTGATACAGGTAAAAATAGGGGCGACTGGAACTATTTCCAAATCACTCAGACAATACCTGAGCAACATAACAGGAAAGCAAGAAATTAAGGAACTACAAAAACAGAGCCACAGTGGGTACAGCACACACATTACGAAAAGTACTAATGCAGTTGAACAAAACATATTTCACGGGAGCAATAACATTACATGTAGCACAAAATGTATATACAAAACAGTTGCAACACTATATACCCTAGAAACATGGTTTGTTTCAGATATACGATCGTAAATACCCCGCATAAAAGTGATAACACGGATGATGATGATGGTAATAATAATAATAATAATAATAATACAAGAAGCGTCACATTTACACTAATCTTTTGGGTCAAAATCTTTTAATTAACTGTTTTCAACTGAAATTTTCTTCAGCATTCCATGCTATGTATTTATGTGCTTAACTAATTTGTACATGTATTTAACTTTTCTGTCGCAGGACCGTATGTGGAGGAAGACTCGCAGTCCAGGAGGGAGTGGCTGCTATGGTACTGATGCCAATAGGAACTTCGACTTCCACTGGCTGGGTAAACATATAAAAACGAAAATTGACAAAGCCGAAAGTACAACGTGAACTCAAGTTCTGAAACGTTGGCTTTAACATAAGAAATTTTCATACATACTGGTATTAAAATTCCAAGAAGCGACTGTTCGATGAAATCAGATTTTCTCAGCAGTGTTCCTTCAGATGACTCACGTGTTACAAAATAAAGCAAACTAATGTCAATGAATGGCATCCTTTCCTCTTTTCGCTCCCAGTAAAATGTCTAACAGAACTGAACTTATGCGAATGCGAGGGACAGTTAGCTTCTTCGTGAAGCACGCTGTATAGTGGTTATTAATATATGGAGCGACTGTCGAGTCATGGAAAAAAATAATTCATAATATATTTACAGTGTTAGCATCTCACCTTGTTAGCGTCGGATGGCGGAGTGATTGATGAATGTTGAACTGGAAAGGATCTGGAAGGTAGCGGTCGTAGTTCAGGTACCATTCCAACAGTTTCCTGGAGAGACTGAAAAATGTTCCGAATCCTCCTTCAGATTATTCGACGTCCCAGATTGTTTTGGAATTGGGCACCTGCGGAATAAAAGTCTGAAGTGATTGCATTTAGGAAATCTGGTAATTTTATGTATATGACAAGAACAGATAAAATGTATCCATTCTTCTGAGATACAACGCCCCGTCACTGGGCTTTCGACATTTTGGAGACCAATGCGTTGTCTGGAAAGTTGGAGGACCCATTACCCGGTGATGCGGCGTCATATAACGGAAGCAGGATAAATCAGCCACACTGCTCCGAAAACCTAAAACCTCGCACAAATTGAGAAGTATTCAAGTCAACCAAGCTTCTGTTCCGTGGATACTTCCCCTACTCAAGTACCGCTTCAATGCGTACGTAGAAGTACTGAAACGCGCAGACGACATTGCGTGGATGTAGGCTGAACGACTCGGTTTGATTCACGAATGCTTTCCACCTCGTCACCACGTTGCCTACATTTATTCTGTGGCCCGTCTAGCCTACTGTCTCATGCAGGGCAGGGGATCTAAAATAATCTGCAGCTTGAAACTAGAGCAGAAGTTAAATAATCTGTGGAGATTTACCTCCACTCTCGCTATAAACTTCTAAGTAGTAATAGTGGGCTTCTTAAATACAAGAAAAGTCTTAGTTTTCTTTGCTGTTAATATGTAAATGAAGTGCTGTGTGAAGTCAGTAACACTACCAAACACAGAAATGAGTTTTTAAATTGTGGCTTACATACGGATAAGTGGTTTAGAAATGCTCTTCACCAGAAAATCCACGGAGCAAAATGGCGCAGAAGCAACGTCTGGGCTTTAATTCTGTACATGAATGGTTTAGTCTGGGCCGGGACACCGTCTATTTTGATAGAGGTTTTCGTTAGTTTTCGTCATTGTCTTCAGGAAAATGGTTTATTTACCTTGGTTAACCCACAGCCACTTCATTTCAGATCCTTTCAAGTGCATCACTGCAATAATCCTAATAGCGTCGTAAAGGATACCAGATACAACAGGGCATACAGAACTCAGAAGCTGCGTGATTGACAATTATGCTTCAAATTCGGAAACCCAAGCTTCATATCTCAGGTAGTTAAAGTGATAGCCTAACAGACCAAATTTCTTGGCATCCCACCATTCCTTCAGGCAACTGCCAAGATAATACCTATCCCTTCAAATTTCTTTCCAATTTATTCTGTACTAAACATGGCTTTTAGAGTCCAAACTGCTAAAAACGTCGTTAAATAAACCATGTAACCTAAATGTATTCACAAGACACGCAATTCATTATGTTTTTACGGAGCGTTTCTAAATTAGCTACTTGTTTCGACTCTTGCAGAGATTGGGTCTAGCACTAACCCATGTTCTGAGACGTATGCTGGACCTTCTCCGTTCTCCGAAATCGAAAGCCGATTGCTGTCCAACTTCGTGACCAGCATATCGGATAAGCTTGGCGTCTACCTCGCATTCCACAGCTACAGCCAACTGCTGCTATTTCCTTTCGGACACAACAGCGATCACGTATCCAACTACGATGAACTGGTAAGAATATCTCATGACGGATGGCAATGACAAAAGTAAAATGTCAGAATGATATAAAGGCCATATTTAGAAACTCACAGTCTGTCTGGACAAATCCCTTTGTGGAACAAGAAATTCATTGCTCTCTTCCAGCACTCTGGCACTAATTTCTTTCTTAAGCCGTAGGAACCTGTTCCACACGCTTATATTCAATTCGAAAAGTCCTTTAGACGTTCAAAAAAGCATTTCAATACAACGTCTATCCACATACTGAGGGAAATATAGGGCTTACACTTTCACATCATTCTCTGAAAAACTCGCTTTTCGATTATTGACATCTGCCATCTTGTGGAGGCTAGCAGTACAGACAATAGTCCTACTGCCTGTATGTGAACGGTACTTAATGACAAGCATTAAATCATTTTGCATCAGTACTAAATCCCGTCATTGTAATCAACATTGTAAAGGTCATAGGGTAATAGCACAAGTGAACAGTCACTAGCTTCCCACTGCAGAGACCTGGGTACCATATGACGGTATTCCTTGTGATATTTTTTGATAAAACAACAGCGGAACGGGTTTTATCTGAGTAGTTTTTTCTTTCCCCCTCAGTTGTCATTCCCTTAAAGTTGCACATACGTATTGTCCACTTATCACTGATGCTCTGCACCTTAGACGACAACGAAATCTCAGCTACGTGAATCACAAAGATTCAATATTTTCTTTTAATACGTACTGACCAGTTCAGTACTAAGTCGCATATACACCCAGGCGGTACTATTTCAGGTTCTCCGATCAGAATTAATAAAGGTAATAAACACAAAGTGCCTGGATACAATGTGAGAAATTAAACTGGTAAAGTGGAGCTGAAGTTCCACTCTGTCCCTATCTCGACAAGAGATAATTTTAAATCACACTGTCCAGCTGTTTTACCCTATTTCCCATTCGATAGCGTAGGAGGGTGCAGCTCAAAACCTTACTAGAAGGAATTTCTGTCTGTTCCAACTATTAGATTGCTGCACTTATTATCACAATAACCGTCCTATCATTTAAATGCTATAAACTGAAAGATGCATAGGTAACCCAAAGCCTTCTGAAATGTGACACTGCTGAATCTGTAAACGTGTATTAAAGTTTCGGACAAAACTGTTGCCTCGACCTTCCTGCCGAGAACCTAGTTCACAGAAACACATGTTACTTTCGTGTTTCTTGCAAGGGAGTTAACGTGACATTTGGCCTGCACATGTTACAGATGGCTGTCGGTACAGCGGCTGCCCAGGCTCTGGCCAAGAACAATGGCACTCAGTTTAAAGTGGGAAACATCTACGACACAATCTGTAAGTAACAGCGTCAATTCCATTTGCGACCAAACACTAAAATTAGGAAGATTAGTAGAAGGATATATTTTTCGAGTGAAACAAAGCTACTTTAACGCAGCAAGATGAAGGCATAGTTGGTTCCAGATTTGATACACTGAACATTTACGAGAATTGTTTTGGTAAGTTTGAATTAAAGGCGAAGTGATTTTTATTGATTTTAAAACAGACATGTGCATTAAAATTGCCAGTTAAATCACACTTCCACCATTTACCATTTACCTGTTTGTAACAGGCCCAATAGAACTATGCGTCTCTTGTATTGAAACTATATTTTAGTCTTATCTCTAGAATATATAATAATTTAATATGAATACGAACAGTCACTGTACTGAAAGAATACCGACGGTATTTGATGTTTACAACCAGTTACTTATTTATAACAACTTTCATAATCTTCCTTTCGCATTAAAGTACTCACTATATATTTTCCGCCATGTGGGGAGGTCTGATGAGGGTCTGAGGACAATCATTGAACCCCTCAGTCACAACACCTGGTGTCCCGGCCAATATCCAAAGTGAGCACCTGCCGAATGTAGGACATTGATACCTGAATCTACAGTAATCGGCTAGGTAGAAAACATATAGACCATTTAAAATTTAGTGGTTACTGTTTATACCTCTTCTGCTTTATTAAGTGATTCAAGGAATCAGCTTATCTGGTTGTAGTTTATTTATTTTTTTTTCGTTACTGACACATACCTTCTCCCGCATAATGACTTGTTATGAACAGGAAAGATATATGGAACCTACTGGTGTACAAGCCATTCTGCCAACCCCATTCTGCCACTCTGGTTGTTATCTGAGGTTATGAAGCATTAGATCACATCAGAAGAAAACGTTCATTATTAAGATCACATCATTCCTAAATACACTACCTACCGCCACGGTTATTTACAATTTTAATAGTAGTAATTGTTCTATTCAACCTGAAATTATTTCCAGCCTTGGAGTAACAAACCATTAACATTTTCAGGGCTGTAACACTTAGACTTGAGTGTCGGTGGTACCCAAGATGTACCGCCATAAATGGACGTATTTTATACCACTGTCGCTTGTCGTCAGCACTGTTTACTACCAAAAACGATGTACGTCTTTTCATCTCCCACCAGTTGGTTGTGACCCTGTTTCATAAGTATTTCGTGTGATATTCACAATAATCAGTGAGGTTAGGGTGGGTAATTGTTACCAAAATGAAGTGGACGCGATATGTTGATGGGGACGTTCGTCAAAAAACATCTGCTTAGAAGGAAGGCAATGAGACGAAATTGTGCCTTTAACGAGAGGTTTAATACAAGGCTGTGAGTGGGTCGTGTCTGTTAGTTGTCTTTTTTATTAGAGGTGTTAAAGCACACAATAACTGTCATGGAATATGTCATGTGCTCTTCTACAGCTGTCCCTGCAACTCGAATATAAACCATCAGGCGACATAAGCCACAATTAAACTGGTCCGCGGTATTTATACTGCTCCAAGGCAGTATATTTATTAGTCCTTTAATTGTGATCTGCTATGACTGGCTTGACGAGGCACGGGCAGCCTTAGGGCTTGAATTTTTTATTGAAAGTGGCCTGTGAGTTAAATTTCTTAGATGCTTTTATGGGACGAGAAAACCCTACAGATTGACATTTGGCCTCTTTTGTTTTGCTGGTTTTTTGGGGAGGGGGGGGGGGGGGAGTGGGTTTTTTTGTTTTTTTTTACCTCAAAAATTTTAAACCCCTTTTTTAAAACCACATGCGAATTTTTTTCTGATATATA
>Ga0123355_10016612_pt1 | contig 11610 bp, 4 predicted proteins | sample TergutEmb28metaG_3_FD_89872 | JGI IMG/M metagenome (GOLD analysis project Ga0123355, IMG submission 89872) | Embiratermes neotenicus P1 segment gut microbial communities from Petit-Saut dam, French Guiana - Emb289 P1 | ecosystem: Host-associated > Arthropoda: Insects > Digestive system > Gut ...
AGCCACATGCACCTCGGCCACAGCGAAAAAACATTTATAATTTTACGTACAAACAATACTAATAAAATGTGTTCCATCTTTTCTTAATTCCACTTGTAATGCATAAGGGATCCCGAATGCAGACGGAAAATAAGACGGCAAAAAAGTGATGTAAATAATAGGTTCTTAAGCTCGACCTGAAGATGACCCCCAAGGGTCGAAACATGTTGTAATTGTAAACCTACATAATTAAAGTTGTGTTGACGGAAATATCTATGCTATTTATAATAAACTTAAAGAAATGAAATAGCTCACCAATTATCAAATCTAGGCTCCTCACTTCCACTTATAGGACCTGAGCCTGCCCTTGACATCTGCGAAGGTTGCCGACGGAGTAATGAGGGGCTGGACGAGCAAGAAGCGCGAGGAATATTGCAGTACATTCATGGATAAAAGCAGGCTAAGGGCTTTCTTAAATAACCTGCACTAAAACAGCTGGGAAGTTATTCAGCTGAGTAGGAACCAGGTAAGAATAATGAAGGGGCTGCCAAAAGGGCAATATCATTTAAATCAATTGGACAATTGAATGGTATGCAGAAGTTACCAGAGCGTTGGGAAGCTGTCATTGGGCTTGAAGGGGACTAAATTGCAGGTTTTTATTGTAAGTTTTGTATTATAGTACGTTTCAATTAAACAGTTTCGTACATTAGATTTGGGATATTCTACATACGTACTGTATTGTTGTAACACTTTCACTGTTTAACCTTATGTACCTTCTTTTGAATTATCGATTTAGTGCTAATCCTTGATAATGGCCAGGAATGGGCTAAAACATGTAGGAATTGAGATATAGACTTTGGATTGTGGTTCTAAAAGTAACATATTTTTGGTTGACTACGAGTGGCTGAAATATTAGAAAACTAGCTAGAAGTTATTTGCCCATCTCATTGGCCGTGTAGTCAAAGGCGTAGGTCTGCGGCCTCTGGATTTTTGGGATCGCGGATTTCGAATTCCGCTTAGTGTGCTGGTGTTAGTCTTCGGTGTTTTTGTGTTGTGTAGGTAGCGGCCTCCTCAAAGAGGTGATAAATCGAGCAGAGGAATCCTGAAGGGTGTGTGTGTGTGTGTGTGATCTGGAAACCTAAAAAATTAGGCGACCTAGGCCCGATTTGAGCTGTCGCAGCACAGGAAAAATGTTATTTATAATCAAAGTGACGAATGTAGTAAATTAATAATTATTGATTCATTTGAAGCAGTTACGAAGGAACGGTTCAGCACGATCTCTCATAATATGTGCAAGAGACTCAGCACATCGACCAAAACACCTCGTCTAGAGTAGACAGTATCCGAACGGAGAGTATTATTTCGGTCCTCCCTGAGAGGATGCCAGAATGCCAACCTTGCAGTCACCATGCCCGTAACTCGTTTCAACTCTAGCGAACGTAATGCACCATCCAAACTGATGTTTTATTTGTGAATCGCTATATGTGAAAGAAAATTTAAAGATGGTGATGAAAATTTGGTACATTTCAGAGGTTTTTGGAAAACTTGCTTTCAAATCTGTCCTGGATAATTGACGAAAAATTGTTATGTGCTTTTTATATACGGCTCTGAACATAATTACAACGATTTTTCAGTTTGCTCACAGTATTTTTTTACTTTTTTCGCCGAAAGGTTGTCACGTTTGTCAGCGCATTAGGCATAGCTCACAAAGTGAACTGCCGCTATTTTGTGAGCATTTTTTCATTCACGGCAAGATTTCTGTTTGAACTATCGAGTTCAGAAAGATATTTTGATCCCCGAGCCAATTATCCCCTTGTATATCAGGATCTAAAATATCATTCAGATCCATCTTAAAATTAGGAAGCATTACCTTTAGTATCGTAAACCTCTGTGCCTAATTTTCTTTTTACTTTAACATAGAGGTTGTACACAAGAGGTGGGCTGAGTGTGAATTTCAAAAGTGTTAGCATAATCAAACCGTTCTAACTTGTGAAAACTCTGTGGGCCGAATTGTGTCTGTGTGTGGTTGGGTGCGCAATGTCTTTCCGTCGTCTATTTGAGAAAATTAATTTTAAAATAGACAAAATTTTGATATTTATTGCTTGATAAGTTGTCCAAATTAATATCCGCTTGAGGGAGAAAAGTTTAGATTAGTAGCGAATAGCTTATTTAAAAATATGCGCTTAACTACATAAAATAATCAGGAGGTTGCAAAAGGCCACGGAAACATACAGTGGCGCGTATTCTTCATGTTATTCCACACCAAATATTTTTAGGATTACAAAATTGAGATGCTGGGATGGGCTGTAAATTCAGCATGCTACGAGATGAGATAAATACTTAAAAGTTATAAATTCGGCAACCTAAATGGACGAGAGTAATTGGAAGCCCTAGGTATAAGGGTGCGGTCGGCGTAGTGATGTTTATGTAGCTACCAGCTCAGGGCCGGACGGTCCTGTGTGTCGTCCCCAGTGGATATGAGGTTTTTCGGACCCATGCAGACCGGTCCCGAGACGCGGCCCTTCTCCTGTACAATTGGTACCGGGACTTTCCCCGGGGGGAAGGAGGCTGGGTCGTGGCGTTGACCACGCACCACCTCCTAGAACCTAGGTTGCATCTACATAAAAATATACTTCTTCCTTCTCTCTGTGCGTCCGTGGCACATTATAGGGTAAACCTGACCTTACCTAGATATGAGTAGGAGGATAATATTAAATTATACTTTAAAGTAATAACGTATGAGGGTGTAATCTTTTTTTCAACTGGTTCATGATAGGGTCATGCGGTAGGTTCCTGACAAACCATAGTTAATAACCAAGCCCCATTAAAGGCTCGTAATATTTTCAACAGCTAACGGACTGCCAGTTTCACAGTGGGGACTCTGTTCCACGGAGTTAATGCATTGTCTTTTCCGTACAGCCCGCATTCTGTGCAGTAAACTGATAATGAACGAATGTTCACCACCACAGCTGGAGTCAGGGCATTCACGCCTTTCGACACATTTGCACCGGTGCCACCTGCAACTGAAAATCAAATTTTGCACTGTTTCTAGGACAGACATAGCTACAACATAATACACTGCAGTATTTTGTAACGCTCTTTATCACAGTTATAACGGAATTTGCAAGTAATTCACACTGCTGTGGTTATTTGTAAGCCAAGGTTACATAACTCGTCAACCTGTTTCCAGTATAATTAATCACTTTCTATTTAACAGCCTAAATATAAAACCTAATTTACTTGTCAGCATAAGATTTCAAATTTTCATGTAATTTGGCTAGCTAAAGTTTGTGGTCAGTTGGTTAAGGCACTACGCTACAAGCCGGAAGGTCGTGTGTTCGGTTATTGAGGGGGTCATTGGTGTGTGTCATTGGCTTGATCCTTTCGGCAGCACTATGGCCATGGGATCGTCTTAGCATCTAACAGAAGTGAGTACTAGGGGTATCGTATAGGAGTAAAGGCGGCCGGTGCATAGGGCTTTCAATCTCACCGCCTGAATATTTAGATTATGACGAAATTCTGGGACCTTCAACGTTCTGGAGCTCTGTGGGTCTGTCCAGACCTATAATGGGATAACTTTACAGTTTATGCTGCCTCGTCATTAACTAATTTCAAAACGCAGAGTCATTCGGATGAAGCTTAAGGTCTTTACTGGGACAGAAATTCCCTACTTTTATGAAAGCCAACATTGCAGTACTCTGTACATACGAGCCTGCCACTGGTCTCTTTCCGGAACCAGATGAATCCAGTTTACATACCACAACTTAGCTGCAGTTTCAGTATTCCTAAAGCCAATATCAGCTATTGGACACGATTAGGGACAGTTGCATCCACGACCCGTCTTTACGATCTGTTCTCCTTAGACTCATCCTAAGATAAAACTTTCTTCTCTTTATTGGTGGGGCGTACCATTACTCAGGACTTTAGTCGCCTGCCCCTCACCAAAAGGGTCTTGGCTCAACTTTTATACCATCCACACAGGATTAGTGGTGAACACCATGGTATTTACACAATTTTTTCTCCGAATGCTCCGGTCTCCCCTCCCCCCCCCCCGCCCGTCAGTCTCATTAAGCCAGTCCGCCACACACCTATTTCATTTTTCGACAATCGATGCCATATGAAAGTAAAATAGTCCCGTTACAGGTCTGCAGTAGCCCAGAGGGTTCCAGGAAGTTAAGGTTTCCAGATTTCATGACAACAGCACAAGATGGTGGTAAGGTTGTCAGCCTTATGCATCGGCCGCCTTTACCCCCCAGGAAATGCTCCTGGTACTCATTTCTGTTAGAGACTGAGTCGACCCCAGTGCCATAGTGCGATCGGAAGGATTTCCTTTCAATGAAAAATTCCAATGGCACCAGCTAGGATCGAACCAGGGACCTTTAGATTTATAGCACAGAACCTTAACCACTGTGCCACCGCGGTCCCCCGATGTCATATAACCTTAGTATTTTACAGCAACATTCAACAAACACACATAGTTCTTCGTGATCTTTCAAGTGGCTGGTGTTAACCCTATAAAGAAGAATGACAGACCGCTTTATTTAAAGGCACAGTTCGTACCGCGCTGTAAACACTTTCCATCGCGGTTATAAAAACCGATCAGTTTATGCCGTAAGTGGTACAAGTCGCTGTTTGTTCTCAGATAAATACAAAACACATAAATGCAGTGTGGGCAGAACGTACAGTTGTTGAATGTTAAACTGTTGGTGCATCACGTGACCAGTAGGCTTTAAAAGGTTAATGAGTACCTCCCACATTAATATTTGGTATGCTCTGTCTTTTCAACAAACTTCCTCGGACCTGTGGACCCTCGGTGACAGCGTATGCATAGTTTGTAGTAGATATTTTAAATTGCGCAAGTGGCAGGTACTTGAAGTGAAATGGTCGGCGAGCTTAATGTAGTCTGATGTAACCGGTTGAGTAACAAATTATTTAAAAATTATTTAACAATTATAACTAGGCCACATTTCCAATACGTTTTAAAAATAAAATCTTATTTCCTCTTTCTTTGACATGTTGCTTATAATTTTTCTCTTTTTAAATCACTGAATCACTTTGCTTAATCTTCATCTCTCAGGCATTTGTACCAACTCTGTCTGGCTTATAACAATAGAAGTCATACACTACTGAGAAATTAAACTAAATTTAAGATATTCGAAAAATACAAAGCCAGTGCCGATGGGAGGGTTCGAAAAAGCTAATCAAATCCGTCGGGTTTAAACACATTTCTAAGCAGTTTGTATCACATTTGGCTGATGCTCAGGTCGGGTGAGTATATCTGGGATTTATCACCTATGAGGGAACAAATGGATGGCCAACGTCCAGAACAGAAGACAAACTACACAAAAAACTGACACGCGTTAAAGGAGTGGAAGGCGATGACGCAGAAATATTTTCTATCATGTTGGAGGTTTACTGTGAAAGGAAGAGCAACATGACAGCCATAATGATAGTGCTAGGCTTCTCAGCGCGGTAAGAGTAGTTACCACACATGCTGCGTATTCACAAGGTGTCGGTTTTGAATCTCAGCTTGGAGGTGAGATATCCTGAGAGATTTTTGTGCATTCCCCTGAAATGTTTCGTGAAAGTTCTACGCAATTACTTTCAAAAACGTCTACGAACTTCACTTTCGAAATGTTCTGTAATTCACGATGCGAATATTATAATAATAATAATAATAATAATAATAATATTTATTAACTGCAATTGGATTGTCACCCGATGGAAGTGGTTATTTTACATGTATACAAATTATGAGATTGGTTACTAATAAATTTAAGTCGGAAGGGCTATATGAGAAGCATGTAGTGGCAACTTGGAATCTTGGGAACCATCTCAGCATTTGCTTATAGACACAGGGAAACCAAGAAAAACCTGTGTCGAGGTGGCCGTTCGCAGGACCTTCCGAATACTGACTTCTAGGCAGCAGTCCGACATCTAAAGTAAAACAAAAAAAACAGCAATACACACACAGTACAGCAAATACACATAAGATGAGCCACCGCTCGTGTTTTTAGGCGCTTTCGATGAATTGCGAAAACGGCTTTCAGTTTTGTCATGTCTGTCTGCATTGAACTACTTGGCTTCCACTGGATGTATTTTTATGAAATTTCATATTTGACTGTTCTTCGAAAATTTGTCGAGAAAGTTCAAGTTTTATTAAAATCGGACAAGAATAACGGGCACTTCACTTGAATACAAATATATATCTTTTGATCATATCTCTCTCATTTCTTCTTAGAAGGAGATACGGTTCGGACAAATATGGTAGAGAAAATCGAAACACACAACTTATATTCAGGAACTTTTTTTTTTTCCAAAATCTTGCCATTTATGAGATAATGTGGACAAATATCTTATAGCCGGCCAGGCCACAGATTAAAATATGGCGCAACGCGCATTCCATGCTGGATATCTAAGGCTACAAACACACATTCATATCATGTAATTCTCATTGCTTTTCCACTTTAACAATGGATACACGACCGCGCCTCGGTGTTACGTTATACGTACATTGCCTTTCTTGTTTATGATGAATCGCGTTGAACTTGCAGTTCTCCGAAACCAATAAAACATTAAGATTATTTCCATTCCAGTTTATGTTTTACTCCTTTTTCTAAATTCCTTCTTTAGGATTTTAAGTACAACATTTGTCATCAATTTTATTTATTTCTTATAAATTTCCGTCACCACAAAGACAAATTCATTGTTACAAAATTATGAATACAATTAATGTTGCATTTCGGACTGGAAATAAATAGAGTACTGTTAGTTTGTTAGGAATGAAGACGAGGAATATAAGGGAATGTTGCTAAAAATCGAGGTCTGTTGAAGGCAGTACTCTAGAGCAACGTCGTAAGCTGTGTAACTGTTTTAAAACAATTTACACAATATAAATGTGTATTATAAAACTGAAGGTATGTGGCATAATTTACATAAATATAAATATAAACATAAATACAGAATATGGATTAGAAAATACTGTACTGCAAGCAGTAACATAAATATAAACACATATGTTAATTAAATTAATAGTTTAAAGACTAAAATTCATCGAAATTACGCACAGCAATTCAGTTCTACCTCACAGAGAACAAGCCCGTTTCAGCTACATAAGGAAATCATTTCGTGGTGTTTAGGGATGTAATAGACTAATATTCAGGAGTATACAGTACGCAGAAACCTACTGTATTAAGAAAGAGCGTATAATTTATTAATTTTGTAGCAGATTCTGCATAATAATATCACTGGGATAATAAGGATGTGACATATTGAATACAAATCCGGAAGCACAGTTTTGCATCATCTCATTGTTTTGAAGAAATTAAATGCGCTTATTTCACGCCTATTTTTGTTAGGTTTTACGTTTGTAATACGTAACGTAAGAATGTGTTGCTTGGTTATTGAATGAATTAAAGTCTACATCTTATGTTAAGTTACATTATACTTTCGGTAAGATATAGCGATCGTGCGAGACGTTGGATTATGCTTGTCCAGCAACACAGCGCTACATCACGGAAGAATTGAATCTTCTGCATTACCGCTGTGAGAACTTAAAAATATTACATAATTACACAATATTATTTGTAGGACTATCAGCTAGAGTAGAAATAAACAGACAGTGTGCACTATAACTTTCTAACCAATATTTTTGTAATTAGAGTAAACTATATAGACAAAACTAGTTTACTTTATGTATATTTTCGAAAAAAAATTCTAGAAACTATTATTTTAAATTTTTATATTTTAAATTGAGTCAGTCCAGGTTAGTGGATTAATTTAAAGTGCAAATAAGTTAGAATTCAAGATTCGATGCCGGAAATAAAAACGTTGTGACAGATAAGAAGGCTGTGGATGTTGTAGTTGTGGCTATGGTGTAGATGTGGCTATGGTGTAGATGTGGCTATGGTGTAGATGTGGCTATGGTGTAGATGTGGCTATGATGTAGATGTGGCTATGATATAGATGTGGCTATGGTGTAAAACGATGAGTTATAAGACCAGAGATTTATGACCAGTTATCTGTTGACACAAGAGAATTAATGAATTTATTAATTCATTAATATATTTGTTCTTACAAATAAAATCAGATCACTTATTTACATTTCTCTACCAGGAAAACTTTATTTTTTCTCTGTAACACTATGAAGCAGTTTATTACTTTCAAAATCTAACAGCACTGCGGCTAAATCGTAAAAATTTGCCTGCTTTGTATTCTAACACAATGAAAGGACTGTTTATTCACAAAATCCAGCCGCTTAAACCTACAGTCTTTCTCGTATAATTACTAATACTCGCTTTATGAAATACCCTTCCAATGAATGTGTAATTAAAAGATTTGAGGTTCTTATACGGGCGTTGCTGAAGATTTATACCTTCTGGGATTTGACACTTTTGACCTTTGTAATTCTCGGCTCCTCAAATGACTAGTGCTCCCTCTTCAAGGTCAGACAATCAAAAAAGGATTTACTTAATCCTAAGATAAAGGCACTCGACCCTACGAAACTAGGGAACAACACACCCAAGGATAAATCGTCACATCCCAGCAGAATTACATCTTCAAATTTTGATGTTTTACTGACCGTACATCTCAGTATAATCATAGAAATTGACCAACTTAATGCACAAATTCTTGTTTTATAATAAGTTTATTGTATTCCTCTACATGTTACGAGCACTATTGTGCTGATCATCAGGAGGTCAAAATTGTATTATGCAGCATCTGGTATCATCACTCTCTGTAGGTGGCCGTACCGGACGACCACCTACAGAGAGTGGTGTTACCAGATGCTGTATAATACAATTTTGACCTCCTGATGATCAACACATTAGTGCTCGTAACATGTAGAGGAATACAATAAACTTATTATAAAACAAGAATTTGTGCATTAAGTTAGTCAATTACTAAGATTAAATCTTCAAAGTTGTCGTTTGTAATGAGCGATACATCCTAGGTCACGGAATAAATTTTTGTGCAATGAGCCTCTTTTTTATAAGTTGCCAAACATTTGTATTTGAATCAGCTAAAGTAGGCTGTGGGCTACAATCTGGTGATACGGACCGGGATTAATTTAAATTTATCAGGTACTTTCAAATGTAATACATTTCGGACGCAAGAAACATTTAGTAGGCGAGACGCAAATGTAATGTGTTTTGCTGTCGACAGGCCTTGAGACAAGATGTCTCAGTAAGCTGACTGCAGAGGCCATAAACTCTGTTCTTCAGCATATGTCCATACTGTTTCTGTCACAAATTCAGTACCTTGCCTCACAAGTACAGATATTCAAGACGCGTAAAATTGTGTTCCATTCAAGTGTCGCATCATGTAGGCACAAGAACAATAGTTGTCCCTCACTCATTTTTCTTGCACTACCGCATTTCTCTCATTCAGAATCACACAGAGAATGTACGTGTCCTACAGCTACGAACAAGAGTTGCCACCTAAGGGGACATGCCATACACGATTTTTACATATTCGGCTCCAAGAGAAGAATGGGTCTAGCCAGATGACACTGTTGTATCAGATACGGTATAAGCGTAAGCGGTCCTACATTGTGAGGAGAATGTTGTGACAGCTTGTGGGGAAAGCTACTTGAATTCCATTGGTACAAAATTGACCTTCCATTTATAAACGTTGCACATGTGTTAAGAGAGAATATGTTGTGCAAATCAAATTGAATGGCCGATGGTAAGGCATAGTAGAGATAAAAAAAAGGGATGTTATGAAAGGGTGAGACTTTGCGCGTCGCGGGTGGCCAGAAGAGTCTAGCAGTTGTCGCAGTGTGTCAGTGTCAAAATAAATGGGTTTAGTTCATTTTGAAATAGTGGATATTTCTAAACTTTGACTGTTTTAGACCTATTAAATCTCTGCGGGGAAGGATGGAAATTAGTCAGGCGTACACATTAAAAAAAAACGGCTAGAAGGCTGTTTTGGGGTTCGTACAGATCACAACACGGCGGTCGACGTTAGGTCATTTGTAGCCAATCACGTAACAGGATTTAAAAATTTTAACTTTTGGACCTATTAGGAAATAGTGAAATTAAGAGACATGGAAGTGGAAAAAGAAGTCGTAGTGGAAAAGAAATGAGAACGGGGTGCCGGTTATCGCGTAGGGACGCAATAGAACAGTATCTATTTAGCCTGGGTAAAGTAAAGTTAATAGTTTGGGTGAATCCGATCGGTGAAGTGTTAAAGTGCCGGTGCCACAGTCATATATTAAACAGAACACCGCTGTATAATTAGTCTGGACGACGCAATATTAAAAAATAAATAATAATAAATTTAGTGATTAAATTACCAGAAATTTTCTTTTTTGTGTGGTTGTTCATTTCCATAAGTGTTTCGGGTCCCCTAAGGAAACATTTAGATTCCCTGAATCAAGCATCCAGCTACCAATTAGAGCTAGAACGGGTATACATTCTCTCATGTCTTGAAATATTTGTTCATTTTTTTCCTTAATTACAAAATGTCTCTCTTCATCTTTCCTTCCTTGCTTACGTTCTTGCTTCATTTCCCACAATTCGGATCTTTTCTTCCTTCATTTCCTTTCTCCCTTTGGTTGTACATAAATTCATTTCTCTCTTCCCGTATTTTTTTCCTCCCTCCTTTTTCCATTTCAGGAAATGGAAAGAAACATATATCGTGTGAAACTATATGGAGCTATTCCAGGTTTCATTTTTCCGTATATAGTTTGATGTGGATAGTTACATTCTTTTATTTGTTGACTAAACGTCATTGTTTATTTACTCTCATTTAATATCATCAATAATAAATATTCTAGTGAATTCGAACAGTACAGCTAAATGACCCACAAATCAATTAACCACAAATTCCTTATGAAGAATCCGGATTGTAACGCTTTCCGCACGGTGGTATGTTTTGGTTAACCACAGAACCCATAACGTTGTATATATTCTATGGCCTGTAGTCGTTTAACACGGATAGCCTCTATTCACTTCTCCATTCCTTTTTGTAGAAAAAGTCACCCATTTCAAGTTATGTTCCACTTGCATTCAGGAAAAGTATATTAGTTTGAATTTGCTCTTCCTGCACTGGAATTATCTGAAGTTGTGATCTAAGGTCTTCGCCACAATGAAACTGACGATATAGCTCTTTCGGGTTATGACGAGGCCTAATATTGTAGGAAAGATGCAACGTTTCGGGATATGTTTTCGATCCCATCCTCAGGCTTGTTCGGGTCGAATATGTATACCGAAACGTCGTGTCTTTCCTACAATATTACGCCTCGTCATAGTGCAAAACAGCGACAGTATCTGAAGTACGAGGGTAATTCAATAAGTAAGTTACAACTCCAAGTTGCGACCTACGTTTTTGGATTAAGTGCGGGAAACTGTCACCGCTAGATAGCAGCACTATCTAGTTTTATTGTGACGCACAACGATCGGTATGCGCATGACTGTACAGACGTAGCAGCTGTTGCAAAATTGCGGCGACCCTGAGTACATGTACTACGATAGAGCAGCGTGGCGTTGTGCGTTTTTTGTGGGCAAAAAAATGGAAGCAAAGGATATCCACAAAGAAATGCTGCCCATGTACGGTGAACATTGCCTGTCACGTCAGGCAGTCCATAATTGGGTGCAGAAGTTCTCGGAAGGGCGGACAAGTATCGAA
>Ga0123355_10016614_pt1 | contig 11610 bp, 7 predicted proteins | sample TergutEmb28metaG_3_FD_89872 | JGI IMG/M metagenome (GOLD analysis project Ga0123355, IMG submission 89872) | Embiratermes neotenicus P1 segment gut microbial communities from Petit-Saut dam, French Guiana - Emb289 P1 | ecosystem: Host-associated > Arthropoda: Insects > Digestive system > Gut ...
ATGATATGCTGCCACAACACCTCGTTTGCAAATACGAATTGAATTGTGAATACTGTAATATAACTTTAGCAAGGAACAAAGCTCCCTGATAATGATCTGACAAGATCGAAATATGTCGGAGTGGTTTAAAGTGGTTTAAAAGTGTTTTATATGAAATTATATGTGCATTCGTTGGTTGATAAATTGAAGTGATTCTACGAAAATGCACGATGCTACAATAAGATTTATATGCAGATACAGTATTCAAGGACAGTCGAATTCGGTTCTAAAGTCGTGACAAAAACTGAATAATTTGTGTCGTTACAAGCCGGTGTCATTCTGACGGAGAGTGTGGTAGCAATGACACGAAGATATTTCAGGATAAAATACAGTCATGTAGGCATATGGCTTAAAACTTTTACGTTGTGGTTGTGTTTTTCATCCCGTTGCCATACTTACAAAATGAAGGAACAGAGAATCAACACAACTGTATTGTCTACAGTATATTTTTAGTTATATTTACGGCTTTTATTCCCCTATTTTACGTTGTGGTTTATAAAGTTAAGTAAAAGGTAAAGTTCACCCTAGAACATGCCACGAAGGCCCAGAGGGGGATTAGAGGTATAGCTCTACTCTTTCTTTAACCTCGGCGCTAGATGGGGGTGGGTGGTCAACGCCACGCCTCGTCCGCTCTACCCCCGGGAAGGGCCCAGTACCCATTGCACAAGAGGCTATGTGCGCAGTGCTTTATATCAAATCTAAATTACAATAAAATATATGAGGAATATTTAATTACCCCACGATATTTGTAAATTTGCATGCAGTTTTGCGCTGTAAATTAATTAACCGGTAGACATGATGCTGCAAACGAGGTGTCGCTTAACCCGGTGTCACTATAACCGAGTAGGACTGTATTTCCAAACTGGGTCCACATATGCGTGACTTGGAATGACCCTAATTATTGTTGCTCGAAGGAATAGGATGTCTTGGGTGTGACTGAAAACTTGCAACATTTGAAGGCCTTGATGAACCAGAATCGATGCCAAAAACGCTTCATTGTTTTTTTTTAATCAACGAACTGCTGCGTGCCGAAGCTGATGGCGTGCATCAAATTCATTCGCCGAATTCTAAACAGCCCTTCGTGCTAGAAGAAACGGTATTGACTTCGCCGTTTATTGACCCAGTCCGTATTTCGCTTTGAGGCTACACATATCTTTTAATTTGTTATGATTGGCGTGGATCAGTTCTAAAATAACATAAGAGCATGCCTGCAGAATAATCCTTGAGCGGTTGACTTACGTTTGGGTAGTCAAATATTGGAACTGGAGAGCCGGAAATTTCGTTAGCCTATTCACAAAAGCATACCATTGGATACAGTTCTGAACTACTTCACTCAAATCTTAGTAATTGACCAACTTAATGCACAAATTATTGTTTTATAATAAGTTTATTATATGCCTCTACATGTTTCGAGCACTATGTGCTCATCATCATGAGGTCAAAATTGTATTATACAGCATCTGGTATCATCACACTCTGTAGGTGGCCGTCCGGTGCGCAGGTTGAGAGAGTGCACCTATGCACGGGGCGGCCACGTACAGGTGTGATGATAACAGATGCTGTATAATACAATTTTTACCTCCTCATGATGAGCACATAATGCTCGAAACATGTAGAGACATATAATAAACTTATTATAAAACAAGAATTTGTGCATTAAGTTGGTTAATTACTAAGATTGTACTGAGATGCACGGTCAGCAAAACATTAAAAAAAAATTACTTCACTCCAGTTTGCGACTTAACAACTTTTCGTCCGAAATCCTTGTTAAGTTCGGGGTTAACTTTTGAAATTGTGGATTTTTCAGACGTTTGGTAGGACTTACTGCCCATCGTAAGACCTCTAACTACTCCGGACAATAGAAACACAGAAAAAGACTTGATGCCACGAGTCAGTTTGGAACCCACGAGCTTTCTAAGACAGTAATGGCCTTAAACTGCACAGTTCGTCCAAGACGTATCTTAATATTATTTTCCCATGCCTCCTTAGTTATGTCTTCCTTTGGCATTTTGCGACTAAAAATTTTATTTGCGTTTCTTGTTCCGTCGTTCGTGATGCATATCTAGCCCAACTCAGATTATGCAGTTTTCTCCAGGTCTCTTTACGTCATTCTGCTTGTCATCTGATGTATCCCCAGTCCGTTGTCTTTGACGCCTTCACTGTCTGTCCTTCCCTGAAAATGAGACCACTGAACCCCGAGAGCCAATACTGTGTTGTGTGACAAAAAGTTTTCACATTTAATTTGCTTTGGATCTTTGGCCATGCACTATGTGACACATCTCCCTCCTTCAGTTTCAAAAAGCATATGTATGACTAAGTAATATGTATAAACTCTTATAATAAAACCAACCAGATGCACTAATTTCTCAAATTTATTTTTGGAATAAAACTCTACTTGTTTCGGACAGTTCCTCTGTCCATCACCAGGTGCTTTTTCACTGTACACACAGCAATGGTATATGTCATACAGGTTTGCTTACAGCTGGCTGTCTGGTTGGTTTTATTATAAGAGTTTATCACGACGCACGGTCACCTGAACGTCAAATGTGTGTACGAGATAACATTTCTCGTGGCCAAGTAATGACGCAATTTTTCACAACAGGTGCCCGGCAGCTTGAATTAAATTCTGCCGTTACATTTTGAACTGATATATGCTTCTACATATTTAACAGCAATAATCTGACAAAGCAGAACAGCAGCTGTGATATTTAGTTATTCTTTTGTCAGCTTTTAAACATTTGCTATTAGTTCCTCTTTAAGATAGTCTGCACATTTCGAAATTTTATTATGTTACCTGTTTTTAATATTATTTTTGTATCACTGCATAGCATATTCGGTTTAGTGACTAGGCTATGGGCTGAACAATCCGGGTTTCGATTCCCAACAAAGGCAAGCGGGTTTTCTCTCAAAAATATGAACCGGCTGCGGGTCCCACCCAGCCTCTTAATCAATGGGTACTGGTGGTTCTTTCCTCGAAGGTAAAGCGACCCGTGCGTGAAGTTGACCTCTCATCTCCATCTTGTTCAGAGGATAAGAATGATGGAAGTTAATACCTTACCCTCCCTGTACGCCTTCATGGCGTTGGCGGGAACAACTTAACTTTATTTGCAATTCTGTAAGCCTTTTATTCCCTTTGACATTTTGACTGAAGTGGAGTCGAACTCGGTTATAACGTTATGAAAGGGATTGGGTGTTTTGTGTCGTTATAACCGAGGAGTGTAATGTTATGGTTAACAGTGGGGCGTTAATTGGTACAATAGATTACCTACGCAATAGATGATAACCGATATCGTTATAACCGTGTTCGACTGCACTGGACGGTTACTCATTTGAAAGGCGGAAACTGCGAACCAGTAAAGTACTCTCTGTTGTATAATAGTAGACCTACATTACGTGCTGCCTTCCATAATGAGCCCACGATCGACACCCACTGTCGACGAAGTGATTACCTGTTGTATTACTTTTGTACCGTAACAATTGATGCTAACTAATTATGGTAGAAGAGTGGGTGAGGAGTCAAAGTGCAGGGCTAGTTATTTTGGAGGATCCGATACCGTCTTCAGGGTCTTAACGGGTATGCGCTCCGGCGAGCAGGGAAATGAAACTCTTTAAAGGTGTGTACTTTATGAATCCAGAGTGAATTATTATTGAACTGGTGCCCAAGTTACTGTAGCACACAGCTGACGTTTCTTTAAGACTCCGGTACGACAGTTCACTTTCACGTTGTAGGCGGCTATGTCTGCCCACCGCTATGTCAGATACGTGACTGCCCTCGGTGACCGATAGACAGACCAGAATTGTGAGAAGTCAGCGTCTTCAGTCTTGTTTGTATTTCGCCTTCCAGAAGTGGCATTACTGTCTCTCCTACTTCTGTATCTTGTCAGACAACAATATGGATTCTTCCACTGTTGTTGACAATCTGTCCTAGTGGATGATTCATACTCCTTTTGTTCAATAAACTTTTTGCAGGAAACAAAACGTCCTCAGCGAGAAACGGTGGAAAAGTCACCTACGGCTTCCAGTAGACGTGTTATTAACACAGCTTACTCTAAATTTATGGTGCATTGAAACTGACAGAACTGAAGTTTGGTTTCTGTAACATACGGATGGCTTGGTTTCGTAAACGAAAAACATGGCTGTCACAGTGCATAACAAAAAAGACGGACGCTAAAGCTTGAAGGTTACGGTGGTTGGGGTAGGTTAGGGTGAAGACAGCTGCACTGCTGAGGCAGCCTCTTCAGTAGGAGTTCCGTGTGTGCACCGACAGAAACCACGGATATATAAAGTTTCGCTGTTATATTGGAATTGCTGTACCAGTAAATAAATAGGAATAGGTATGCAAATAGAAAATGGCCGATCCCAGCGGCAGCGCGGTCTGAGGCGTGGGTCTGCGGCCGCTTGTTTGCTGCGATTGCGGGTTCGAATCCACCCGGGGGCATGGATGTCTGTCTGTTGTGATTGTTGTGTGTTGTCAGGTAGAGGTCTGTGCGACGGGCTGATCACTCGTCCAGAGGAGTCCTATGGATATCTGTCTGTTGTGAGTGTTGTGTGTTGTCAGGTAGAGGTCTGTGCGACGGGCTGATCACTCGTCCAGAGGAGTCCTTTGGATGTCTGTCTGTTGTGAGTGTTGTGTGTTGTCAGGCAGAGGTTTGTGCGACGGGCTGATCACTCGTCCAGAGGAGTCCTACCGAGTGTGTGTAATTGTGATCAGATACAAAAGTTACCTTCTACACCAAAAATGAGTAGGTAGATGAAGGAAGACTAAGAAAGAAAGAAGTATAAAATGGAATTGGACTGGGTGGCCGTAAAGCTGCTGCCATTCCAGAATTCAGTTTGTATATGGATAACAGGTCAGTTGGTACTACAACAAGGGGTATAGGGGGCGTGGCTGTAAAGTCACACTTATTCCAGACGTCATTTGTTATCTTCACTCTGTGTTCCTGCAGTGAAACTGGATAGGTTATCGGTTGGTAATACATCAAGGGGTATAGCGGGCGTGGCTGCAAAGATACACTAATTTCAGACTTCAGTTGGTATTCTATTCCGGTTATAGTTGGTGGCTTCATAGTTTGTGTGCGTGGTACCATTGAATGGGAAGTGATGGGACGTCCTGAGGTCCGCGGTTCGGGACTGTGTTACCTGGGACTGCTACAATCAGCGTGCTTCTTTCCGAGGTCGCATTAAACGGAGCTCAGTGGTCAGTTTCTGCAGAACCCCTGATTATTTCATAGTAAAATACGTTCGTCAACATCGAAAGTTCTGTTGCATTCCCCAGTCCTTTATTGATATGTCAAGTGGTTCCTTTCCACGACATGGAGGCATACTGGCGAATGGAGGTTTAGTTCCACACACTCATAGACACTGCACTAGGTAGCAGTGTGTGGTCAGATTTACACTCTGGCGACTTTATCCCCGGGGAATGAAACCCCATACTCTTTGAAGAGGAGGTTGGGTGGTCCAAGAATCATTTTGGATGGTTTAGAGTACAGAAATGTCCCATCCTACCCTCCAGGAATTGAACCGTGATTCCTCGGTCATCCAGTAACGCCCCTGGCTCCCCATTCTCTTCGTACTCCATTCATATTCAAATCACCGGTCAAACTGCATGTAAAGAAACAGAATGGTGCCTCCGAATTACGTACTTGTTTCAACTTGCTGATTTTCTGAACATAGCTTTGGCTGTCTTTTTGTGGTGACCAGTTTGTTGGCCGGATCCCCTTACAGACAAAACGTAATCCATTTTATATAAAGAGCCAGTACGTGCCGCGCAGTAAACATTTTTATCGCGGTTATAAAAAACTAGTCATTTAATACAGTACAAAGTAAAAGTTGCTGTTTGTTCTGAGGTCCATACAAACCACATAAATACAATCTGAGAAGATGTAGAATGTCTTAATATTGCACACGATGGCACGTAAAGTAACCACTAGGGTTTGAAAGGTTAAACGGAGGATTAACTTGTGTTAGGAGTGTATATTGTACAGCTTACTGCCGTTTGCGATAAGACTGGAATGTGTGGCTGTCGTATGCAGGATGAAGACGAACAGGAAGTAGGAAACAGCGGGGTCAGTACTGTTTGTCCGTGTGTGGTTTCACTTATCATTGGTGTCTGTGTAGCTGCTAATAGGCGGCGTGAAAATACACTATGTAAAAGTGTGCTTGTTTCCTACTCTCTCGCCTTTTGCTAAGTGATTTGACGAAATAAAAAAACAATGCCCGATGTGGAGGTGATGTCCATCCATCTACCTGCGAGCTGTCATTTTTGTTTGAAATTCGGTAGAGTACGCAGAAAATTGTCGGGCAGTTCCCTTTCAGTTATGTTGACCCACAATAAGTCCACTTTGCTTACGTAGACCCAAATTGTACATATGGATTAGACCACATCCTTTTAGACCTTGCTTGCTTTATTTCTGGGGTACGCGGTGGGGCAGTTGGTCGACGCACTGCGCTACAAGCCGGAAGGTCGTGGGTTAGATTCCCAATTGGGTCGTTGGATTTTTCAGTGACTATATCCTTCCGGTCGTCCGATGGCCCCTGGAGTCGACTCAGCCCTTAGCAGAAATGAGTACCAGGAGTATCTCATTGGGGGGGGGAGTGGCCGGCGCGTAGGGCAGAAAATCTTGCCAACTACATGTGCTGATTTTGACGTTTTGCTGACCGTGCATCTCAGTATATTTATCTCAGTAATTAACCAACTTGATGCACAAAATGTTTGTTGTACAGTAAGTTTATTTCATGCCTCTACATGTTTCGAGCACATGTGCTCATCATCAGGATTGCATTACACAGCCTCTGGTATCATCACACCTATAGGTGTGATGATACCAGAGGCTGTGTAATGCAATTTTGACCTCCTGTTGATGAGCACATGTGCTCGAAATATGTAGAGGCGTGAAATAAACTTATTGTAAAACATAAATTTTGTGCATCAAGTTGGTTAACTACTGAGATAAAAATATATGTGCTGATTTTCTGGAAATCTGGGAGCCTGAACCTTCTATGACCCTAGGGGCCTTCGCAGTCCTATATAGGGATAGGTGTACTTTTAATATATTTTTTATTTTGTACCTTCCTGATTTTAAAATATGCACTTTATGAAAATACACTGTTCGCAAATTTGCGTCCCTCGACAACAATACATGTATTAGCTTTTCATATATTATTGTAGACTTTTTGGTAACCCTGTATTTAATATGTGGTTATAATATTTGAGATTCTTACAGTGGTGTTGCTGTAGACTACAATGCACTGAAATATGTCGCCGTTTAATTTGGACTATTTGTACTAGGCGTCATCCCCAGAACCGTCACAGGCTTTCGTCTTCCATCCAATGTTTAAAAACTTGCCATTTTTAAACTCTTTTCATTTTCTTCCATGTTCGACGTATGGCCCCCGTCCGCTGGCCAGCTGCACCACATCCGTCTCCTGTCGTGTCCAACTCTGTATACTCCTAATATTCGGTTAAAGTGAAGGTAAAACTTATTCTGTAACAGACTATGAAGACACAAAAGGGGATTAGATTATATGTTTAGGTCTACTGTTTCTTTAACCTAGGAGCTATATGGGGGTGGGCGGTCAATCCCATGCCCCGGCCACTTTACCAATGGCAAAGAGACCTGCTACCCATCGTACAGGAGGCTGGGTAGGCCCCAGGACCGGTCTGTACGGATGCGGAATATCTCGCCCCAACCGGGATTCGATCCCCGGACCTTCCACCCCGTAGAGTATTGCTATACCGAATGAACTATCCAGGCACAGTAAATATATACTTGTGAATGTGATGTTTGCGGAACATTATGTGTGAATTACAGTGGAGCCCGGTTATAACGTAATGAAAGGATTTTGTGTCGTTATAAATGTGTGTGGTTATAACAGGTGAGTATAATGTTGTGGTTAACAGTGAGGATTTAATTGGTACCACAGAATACATGACGCTGTGGGCGAGGTATCGCATAAACCGATGTTGTTATAACCGGGTTCGACTGTATTTAGTTCAAGGAGTATATTTACAATCTAACTCAAAGTGAGCAAGCCTGTCAAATGTACCTTTGTACAAAGGGACCAATTAATATCTGTCAGACACAACACATGTTTATTGAAAACTTAATTGAGACTATGTATTTTGTGTCACATTAAGCCTTCCTCAGACACAACACGATTGTATAGTGAGAAAATATAATACTATGTACGTAATATTATAAAAAATTGAGAGCTTAGTCTTGTCACAATTATTATTTAAAAAAATTGTAAATACTATAACGTGTTTTGTGAAAACGTCTATCAGTTCTGATGGCTTGTCATTTTAATGCTAGTAAATGTGAACCATGTCGATTAAAATGTGTTAAAACATTAGACTGTTGTGACGCAAACAAAAGAATTTAAGAGGGGCAGAAGTTTCAAAACCCACGGAGGCTAAATTGAGGGAAGGACTGGTATATTTTGCGTTGCATCGTTCTAGGATTCCGTGACTCGTATAGGAAGGCCGTGTTGTAGTAACCTTACGCATCTTTATCATCGTGAGGAATTTAGAAGATTTACTGAAGAATAAAAAACCAACTAGATGCCACTTGTTATTTTATTGCACTTCTTATAGGCTCAACATGTTTCGGGCATCACTATGCCCACCATCAGGAGCTCGCGAATATGATGTTGATTACCACATTGGTCGTTTCGTTCTTGGTGTGTTGTATGTTGGAGGTTAGGTGCGGGTAGGCTGGAGTAGTGTCCGGGCTGCAGGCTTTATCAGAAAGATGTTGATTACCACACCGGTCGTATCGTTCTTGGTTTGCTGTGGGTTGGAGGTTAGGTGCGGTTAGCCTGGAGTGGTGTCTGGGATGCAGGCTAAAGCACGACTGCACAGCAATCGTGCTTTGAGCCTGCAGCAAACCAAGAACGATACGACTAGTGTGGTAATCAACATTATAGTCGCGAGCTCCTGATGATGGGCATAGTAATGCCCGAAACATGTTGGGCCTATAAGAAGTACAATAAAATAACAAGTGGCATCTAGTTGGATTTTTATTCTTCAGTTATCACAATGATGAACGGTCCGATAAACAGCAGATTAGAAGATTTAGTTGTGAGGTTATGTAATCATTATATACAGTCGCATACAGCATGAGGATGGTTTAATACGGGCCGAATCTTGTAGCTGCAGTTAGGATTCTAATAAACAAGTGTTGTGTTTAACGATTCATTATTGGTTTCTTTGTGTACGTAGCTCAAGTAAAGGATGTTGTTTAGACCTACTTCTACAGTCTTGTTTACACCGTCTGCTCATTATCGTGTTCTTCACACGGATACTACGGTGAGATTTGCACCGGCTGGTACTCAAGGTCAGCAGGAATTCTCATCTTCTTGCATTTTGCGGCCTCTTTGTCAGAAGAAAACCTCAGTCCTACCACAGTAAAAAATGAAACTCCCCTTTTCCAAGCAGGGCGGCCAAGAGTGTTTCGGGCCCGGTGCAAAGATCTTTTCGCGGAACGGCAAAAGCAAATCAGAGAGCATCGTACGCAAGATGGCCTCTGGCCGCAAGTGCCGTCAACAGGACATATCTCTACCAAATTGCATCTGATAACACCAAGAAAGTCAAAAACGTGTGCAACAAAGTCGGGCCCCCTTCCGGACTGCCGGGCCCCGGTAATGTAGCGGCTTCCGTCGCATCTCGTTGGCACTGTTTCCAATAAAGGTTTTTTTTTTAGACTTACATGCATTTTAGTGTTATCACTAGTAGACGTGACGGGAGTTATTTTCAAGGCTAAGATCATACCAGTGGGGCGTGCCCCACCTGTTGAGAAACACCGTAAGCCTACTACAGGAAACAGACTGCGTCCTGTTCAGTGGCGTATCATGCCAGTGCCTTTATGGTAATGACGGTGTGTTCTTATTCTGTGAGAGTCTGTGCTTCAAATATATGGTGCACTGGAGTGTACTGATTGTTTTTTTTTCTGTTATTTAATGACGCCGTGTCAGTTGCTTGAGTTGTGTGCAGTCGAATGAGGTGGGAAAATGATCTTGAATTGTGGTGAATATTAGAATATTTAACGACGCTTTTACAACGACGTACGTTATGTGGTGTCGACAGATGTGTGAAGGTGTTCACCCCCATGCGTGCTAAACGACCGGCCTAATCTCATTTTCTTTGATTTAGTCAGCCGAATAATACTTAGATGTACTATTCGTGAAGGAATCTGCTCGTCATGTACTCCTTTCCCTGTTAGGCCCAGATGTGCTACCGACTGTTACTCATATCGTCTTGTTGAAGAGAACGTCGTGGGTCGGGATGGCGTGGTCGGTACGAGCTGGACGGTCCAGGGATCGAATCCCAATGGGGACGGGATTTTCCGCACACGTCCATACCAGCCCTGGGGCCCACTCAGCCTCCTCTACAGCGGTTACCGGGTCTCTTCCTGGGGGTGAAGCGGCCGGGGCGTGGTGTTGACCACCCACCACATCTAGCGCCGAAATTAAAGAACGAGTAGAGATATATCTCTACTCCACCTCTGGGCCTTCACGGCGTGTTCTATGGTGAAATGTTACCTTTAACGTTACCTGATGAGAACATAAAGGGCTGTAGCCGGCCCACGGACAGGCAGTTGCCGACCGCTGCTATTTATTGCTGTCGGTAGCTAAGGCTAGTGAGTAAGCATTATGAATTTAAATGAGTTAGAATGTACGCGTTTGCTTTCCCCGAGAGCTGATCTGCATACAGCGTTAAATTCACTTTTTGACCCCCTTCTGTCTTTCTTGAACAATGGTATTCAAACCGCGATCCGCGGGCCGGATGCAGCTCTCGGAATATTAGCAAATGAGCCCGCATTTCGACACTGAAACAAGCAGTCTAGCCCAGAACATTCGTCTTGTTTCTTTATCAGCAAGTGTCCCCAAGTCGGATCACTTTCAATGTAATTTCAGTACATAACTTCATCTTTTTAACTGAGCCCAAAGTTGGGTTTCCCCTGCCCGCAACATCAAAGCGCCAGACGGAGTTGATTAGTCAACTTCACGCCCTGGTCGCTTTTACTACCGGAGAAGAACTCCGGTACCTATTGAATAGAGGGCTGGGTAGACCCCAGAGCCGGTCAAGACGTTTTGGAGAAGAGAAATATCTCTTACCTCTGCCGAGATTTGAACTTCGTACCGTGCACTCTGTAGCCAGGTCATCGACTGTACTGGCTCTGTTGGAAAGTCTTTGTGGTGCCGAAACCGCAGGTATTTGATAGGGGATAAAGATTACACACACGCATATATATATATATATATATATATATATAGTATGTAAAACCAAATGTAGTGGTAAGCACTTTTACTTTACATTCGAGATATCTACATTCGATTCTCAGTCCAGAGATAGAGGCATTTCGTGATATTTCTTGATTCCGGTACACGGTAGAATAGTAATTTACAGTCACGCAGTTGCGACTTCCTTTGATTACTTACTAACTTACCCCATGGTGCAGAGTCCTTCTTGAGAAGCTAACTGGTCTGCAGCTAGTCAAGAAACTCCCCGCATTTCACGGAACCCGAAGGTTCATTACCGCACTCACAAGCGTCCGCCACCCGTCTCTATCC
>Ga0123355_10016616_pt1 | contig 11609 bp, 6 predicted proteins | sample TergutEmb28metaG_3_FD_89872 | JGI IMG/M metagenome (GOLD analysis project Ga0123355, IMG submission 89872) | Embiratermes neotenicus P1 segment gut microbial communities from Petit-Saut dam, French Guiana - Emb289 P1 | ecosystem: Host-associated > Arthropoda: Insects > Digestive system > Gut ...
ATATAGTGACCGCTGTGCTGTACATATAGTGACCGCTGTGCTGTACATATAGTGACCGCTGTGCTGTACATATAGTGACCGCTGTGCGGTACATATAGTGACCGCTGTGCGGTACATATAGCGACCGCTGTGCGGTACATATAGTGACCGCTGTGCGGTACATATAGCGACCGCTGTGCGGTACATATAGTGACCGCTGGACTGTAAGCTCTCAGTACGTTCACAAAAACTGCGGGCGACGCTTGACTGCATGCAACACGCCAAGACACTGCAAGCACAAAAGAACCAAATGAAGCACAGTAATGTACTGCCAGCACCGTCACGGTGTTCACAACACTTTAACAAATTGACCTCAAACTTTCTGTGTCTGTTCACAGAGAGGGAGAGAGAGAGAGACAGGCTGCTCGTCATGCAACAACAATATACAGCAAGAGAATCTTAAGGCTGCGCCTAAGAGCCAGTGCTGGTTCGGATGTACCAGGATAACGGCTTGAACTGGTCGGATGTAGAGTGTGTGCTTGGGTGTGAGCTTCTGACGGAGGTTATTACAAATTTAAGCCTTCTGGGATATGACGCCGTGTTTTTTGGTACATTTTGTAGGAAGCTGCTGCCTCCGTCTTGAGGGTACAAGGGGTTCTTGCGAGGTTATTGCCTGTCTGGAGTACCAGACTGCACGGCTGTACTTCCCTGATAACAGATGTCAGAGCGATAAGATGCTAGCAACTTCTTGCCGCTAGGTTCCCTCAGTCGCGACAGCCACGAAACTCTTGGCTCCATAACCCGGCGTTCGATTTCCAGCGAGGATAAAGATTTTTCTCTCTCCCAAATGTCCTGACCGACTCCGGGGGAACTACCATGCTCCTCTTCAACGGACGTCGGTTTCTTTCCCCCAGGTAAGGCGGTCGGAGCTTGAGGCTTACCTCCGCTCCCCGTATGTGTGTGTCTGCATGGGGTGCAGAAGGAAACCTTTACCTTATCTTTACTGCTGGTTGCCGTACCACTGTGAAGCGTTCAAGTGACAGCTGTACCTGCCCTTGAAAAGGGAAACTTCAGTGGCTGCGTGTGTAAGGGTGCGAGAGCGACTTCCTGCGGGGTGGACGGTCCGGGGATCGAATCCCGGTAAGGACTATTTTCCGCACCCGTCCATACTGACGCTGGGGCCTGCCCAGCGTCCTGTACCCTGGCTACCGCGTCTTTTCCGGGAGTAAAACGGTCGGAGTGTAGCGCTGTCTACCCTCCCAAATCTAGCGTTGAGGTTAACGAAATAACAGAGCTGTACCTCTACTCCCCCTGTGTGTCTTCGTGCCAGGTTGTAGGTTGACCTTGACCTTGACCTTTTTACTGTGTTGCTAAATGTTGTCTGAGGGCTGAAGATGGACACTGGCGGTGGGTGTGGACGTACCGCGACGCTGTGTGGGGAAAACCAACTGCACAGAGCTGCGTCCTTCACACGCTGATAGTCGCTCAGCTGCTCCATAAGCTCCACTTCTTTTATGTAACCCGGATGTTCATTTCCGTGTACACAACAGGCCACTACGTTGGAGTTCCTGAGTAATGTTTTGTGGTAAGTTCTTCGCCTCGCTCAAACACGAAAATTGAGGACCATCCTTCACGACTACCCGCTTCTCTTCACACCTCGCTGTTAGTTTATTCCTCTTTGCCCTCTGGAGACCCTGCCCCTTACTGACAGTCTCATTGCACGCCACACAGTTGTTACATGGCAGCTACACGTAGCTTTACACTCACACTGTCCTTAAGGTAACTGGGTAGCTCAGCAAATTGGTGAATACGACTCAGAGGTTCCGGTTTCGAGTCTAAGCGCCCACGCTGGCTCTGGGCCCACCTAGTCTCCTATGCGGTTGACAATATTAGCTGTTTTTTACGAAAATACGGCCGGAGCGTTAACCTAACCACAATCCTCTACCCAGTGAAGATCTAAACGCGTGTGATAATACAGTTTCAATGTTCAATTAAATTCCAATAATTTGGTGCTACAGGCGGGTAGGTTGGTGGTTGGCTACCGACGGTTTGGCACAAACTACCGGTCGCGTCTTCAAGGGCTACGCCGTCTGTGCACCAACCGACGCCGCGTGACGTCCCAGAAGCACGAAGATCTGTGCCAGACCGCGGCGGAAGCCCCAGACCACGCATCTTGTCCTTAATCAACTTTAGCTTTCTCGCCAACGACACAGACCTCCACGCCACGCCACACCACGCCATCGCATTGCACAAGCGTCCATATTTCTCTTCAACAGAAGGCCCACCTGCCACTCTCAATGCTGCTCGCATGTCACAGTGTCTGTGGCGGTCTCACTGCTTCTAATTTTTGGGGGAGGCTGTGTGTTGTTGTTGGTGATGGTGTGTTTTCATGTAGGTGTACTTTGTGTGAAGTGACATTTATGTAGTGAATTTGTTTTGATTGTGCTTTACGTTTAACTTTGTTGTATTCTTGGGGAGAAAAAAGTCAACACTTCTCCTCAATTCGACAGTCACATTTTGTACCCCTGCCGATGTAAAAGAGACATTTTGCTGGGAACTGTTTGAAGGCACTGTAAGGAGCCACCTTAAGCTGCGGCATTACCTTCTGTGTGTGTTTTTGTGTGTTTCCATTAAGAACAGTGCTCTACTGTCGCCCGTTAAAGGAAATACAGCGCTCTGGATTCTATACGTGTGCACTTACAATGGCTTGCCGCGTTATTAATGACGGTCGCTGGATTATTGTTGTTCGGTTCGTACAGCAACATTCGGAGGCAGTTGCTTGTCCACACCAAGTCCGTAAGAAATGACATTGCAGCCAGGTGCATTTCGTAAACTGACAACGTAATATGGAATTCCCATTTTAATCAGAATATTGCCAATTTATTGCGGGTCCTAAGAAGAAGTTTGATGTACGTAACGGACTGAGAGGGGTGCTCCGAATGTATTCAACATATCTAAACCCCCTCCGATAGCTACCCCTGTCGTGCTGTTCAGAAACTTTCCGAAACTCTCCGGTCAGCCAGCAGATTTGCAGAAATGCAAATACCAGCTTCGTAATGTCCGTCCGCACGTAACTTTACAGCACCGCTGCACGGATCTGTGTGCAGTTATGTATTGGGCAAGTTTATTAACATCCTCAGAAGAATTTCAGTTTTGTTTAAAATCAGGCGGTGTGGGAAGGTGGGGGGGGGCACTTTAGAAGCAGATTCACGTGCCCTTTTGCTCCAGTTTCAAACATGGTCAACTAAAATATTTTTGGGAGCGAAGTATGGAGTGCACTAAGACCACAAGACATACCATTTTGTTCCTAATATGTTTTTCCCGTCAGCCCTAAATTGCCCTCACCAATAAAACAAAGGATTTTTTTTTTTTTTTACTTTAACATCACAGTTGGGGGATTGTTTGAGAGGCTTGCAGCGAGCTGTGGGTGACACGTGCTTTCTGAAAGCAACTTGTGCTCATTATAATTACAAGAATTTGAACTGTTTGTGTCTTCGGGTACAGCAGAGACGTAACCCGGGCTTAGGACAGGCGTTACCAAAGCCTGTGGCCACAAGTGTGATAGCGGATTTGTCAGATAATCCAATTCAGTTGCTGTTTATGACATAGAGATGTAATGTCTCCTTTAAATACGCAGATTATAGAGACAGCAATCTTGCTCTGCTGTTGCATCATTTCAGGGCAGACATGTACACACTTCATTGATTCTTTCTGGGGCAGTGGCGTAGCATAGGTCTTCGGCGCCGGGACGGGTAATCACCATGGCAACCCCTAACAGAAATAATGAATTTTAATAAAATCACCATTTTTTTTCGATTTTCTTGTATTTGATTAAAAATACAAAATTTATGAGGCGCTGAAAGTATTTGTTCCCTCCCCCCAATTTGACACATTTATTTTCCCGCGCCCCGAACTGTGCTGCCCCCCGGGAGACGGCACCACTTGCTCCACTGTTCTCGGTTACTGTTGCCCTGCATTCTAAAGATCACTGCTGTGGGCACCGACGGCTTTCTGTCGCAGCTGAACACAAGAAGTGGCCTCGGGGACCGACTGAAGAGTGACAGCCGTGGATGTGCCGTCCGAGCAGACGTCTGGCTCATTTATTTACAGTACAGGTAGCACAGTGGTTAAGGTGCTGTGCTACAAATCGGTAGGTCGCTGTTTCGATCCCAGCTAGTGTCAGTGGATTTTTCATTGACATAAAATCCTTCCGATCGCACTATGGCCCTGGGGTCGACTCAGCCTCTAACAGAAATGAGAACCAGGAGCATTTCCTGGGGGTAAAGGCGGCCGGTGCGTAAGGCTGACAACCTTACTACCATCCTGTGCTGTTGTCATGAAATCTGGGAACCTTAACTTTCTGGAACCCTGTGGGCCACCCCAGGCCTGTAAAGGGACTGCTTTACCTTTACCTTTACAAGAGCCCCACTAGGACCTAGGCTGCCTCACTGTTGAAGTTTCTAGTTCACACACACACACACACACACACACTCGGTACGACTCCTCTGAACGAACATCAGCCCGTCACTGAAGCTGCTACCTACACGTCATTCAATGAACACAATAGAAGCATAGCCATGCCATCTGCAGGGTTCGAACCCGCAATCCCAACATTCAAGCAGCTGTAGACCTGCGCCTTACCGCGACGGATTGCCTCTTATCCCCTTGTGTATTTATTTGACGTAGAAATGTACGGAGTATCTGCGAACAGTTTTGCTCGACCAGCGTGGGTTTACCTTGAAAGTAATCCACGTAATTGGACAGAGTCCGTTCACGCAGTCGTTCTGACGGCCGTGTTGCATTCACATGGCTGGCGTCCTCAATCAGCCACAGGTCAACCGAGCGTAATGGACATTTAACATAGAGAATGGCAGCAAGGGACTTGACTAGTCTTGCGTCGCTAGTCAAAGGTTATTCATAGACCCTTGAGATCAACGAATTGATGATACTAGACTTGCAGAGTGTAGTGGCGCTGCCTGCAACATAATAGACATCTGCTTCATGAAATTAGCAGTCAGAGGGTCAAGCCAGCGGTAAAGAAGCGAACATGCAGACATCTTCAAAGACCTATTTTAAGGTAAAGAGTAACCCCATGGGACACTGTCCTTCCCATGAAGCTGGTAGTTTCTCAGCTAGTCAAGATACTAGCCACATTTTTGGAACCCAATTTTCTGTCCTGTTTACACAACAGCCCCTCCCCCCCTCCGCAGAGCCAGATTAATCCAGCCCACTTCCATATATTCCTGTAAGATCTATTTTAATATCATACTCCATTCTACGACTAGGTTTTCTTTGTGCTCTCTTTCCTTCACGTCTCCCCACCAAAATCTTGTGTGAATTTCTCTCCTACCCCATATGACCGGCCCATTATATTGATTTTGATTCGATTACCCTAAAAATATTTGGTGAGGATCACAGATCATAAAGTTCCTCATCGGGAAATTTTCTCCAGTCTCCTGTTACTTCCTCCCACAGCACCCTATTTTCGAACGCCCTTGGTCTATATTCTTCACATAATGTGAGGGTCCAAGTTTCACTGTCGTACACGAGAGGAAAGTTGCTGTTTTGTGTATTTCCACCCTCATGTCCTTAGACAGGAAGGGATTTAAGTTTGAAAGCACTCATCTCTCCAAAGCCCTTCCGAAGTGCCGACAGATATTGCTTAGTGTCAAGTTTCCCAAACTTGGCTCAATTTACCTTGTGATAGAATAAGTATCAAGATGCAGAACAGCATGGTGGAATGATACTCACAGGACAAAACTGAAGTACTCGGTCGAAACCCTGTACCAGTGCCACTTTTTTCACCATAAATCCCACGTGAATTTGCCTGCGTTCGCGACTGTGTCCCTGGCATGGCCTGAGAGACCTGAAGTTGGTCTAGGTCAGGCCCGCTCTCCACGTGTTGTCTGCACGCACATTGCAAACGAGACAACGTCCTTTAAACCTTCCCCGACAAACCGCTTCGTCCGTGAGGCGCGAGATTTTCGGGCTTCAGAGGGTTAAATTACCTTCACAGACAGCTGTAGTAACTACAGCAGGTTTTTTGAATGTTGATGTCTGTGAATGGTCATATGTTTGTCTTCTGGTTCGGGACACCGTGCGGTCTGGTACACACCTTTCTCGTCTTGCTGTTCTGCTCATATATACACCCACGCTAGTTATTTCTACCCTGAACACGGCGGCAGGATTTTTCTCCGAAGCCTTCATGTCCAGCTTCAAGGCTACACAGTGAGACACTTCACACTAGGCCTGATACGTTCTAACACCAAGTCCTTGTTTCCTGAAAGTTACTGCAAATTGTGTACGGAAGAGCAGATGTCTTTGCTGTCGCAGTAAGCACTAAACTGTGTGCTTGTTGTGGATATAAAACTATGTGTCTGGATCTTACAACACCGCCATAAGGCAAGTATGAAGAAACTGGTACAAGCAAGAGAACGTGCCTTGACTCTGTCACTGCGGGGTCATTTGGATATGAAGATGAAAACCGACGCCCCATGAATTTGCCTTTTTTCTGATTACAAGCGCTGCCAGGTATCTTCAAGAACCCACAGACCTCCCCTCAAGGAGGAGATGGGCCCAGTCTCAGCAGTATCTCTCTCTTACTGCGCATTCTGTATGGACGCCAACCGAAACTTCAGTCGGATGTATTAATGGCCAGGGTTAGTGTCCAGCTCAGTTTAACAGGTAACTGCTCTGTACAGTACCAAGCTACGTAGAATCAAGTTCCAGCGCTCTACAGTAGTCTACACCAGAACAATATAACGTCTAGTCCAGTTCATGTCGCAGTCCTAGAAAACGTACAGTGGGTCACGTACAACTCAATTTACTCTTGCAGTGTATGTACTTCTTTGGCACGTAGGTGTTTAGTGACTTCATGTCAAGTGCATTAATCATTTAGTTTTATTATATATATATATATATATATGAGAATCACAAAGAGGTAGCCAAGCTATTCGCCTGCGTTGATATGGAAGTCACAGAAGGTGCTCATAGTGACCGCAGCTTATGTGTCAGGTGAGGCCTGTGACCACAATTAACAGCCAGACAACTACTTGGAAGACCCAGGCATAGATGGGAGGATAATATTAAGATGGATCTTAAGGAAGTGGGATGTGGGGGTATGGACCGGATCGAGCTGGCTCAGGATTGGGACAGGTGGCGGGCACTTTTGACTGCGGTAATGATCCTTCGGGTTCCATAAAATTCGGGGAATTGCTTGACTAGCTGACAACAGGTTAACTTCTCAAGAAGGACTGTACTGCATGAAGTAAGTAAGTAAGTAGGTTAGTAGGTAAGTAAGTGACAGCCAGATATCTTACCGCTGTAATATTGTCTTCGGTAAGAAAGCAAATCGCCATTAGAAATGATGGTTTTGTTTTAAAGGATTGCAAGCCTTGATTTGAAAATATGTGCGTGTATTAATTCATACCACATCCACTGTGCTAGCAGAAATTACAAAAAAAAAAAAAGTTAATTGTAACAAATGATATAAATACGTCACATTACGGACCGCACAAACCGTATTTGTTTGTGTGCGAATAGACAGAAGAATTCCTACCTGCTATTCTTTTACATTAATTCTCAGGACCATCCAGTTCAAAGAGCGCACTGTGCACAGATTGTGATATATGTCGCCGTGCTTATTATTGCTGCATTATTCATATCATCATTACTTCGCGTGCTAAACAGAAATACAAGGCATTTCCAAAATTAGTCCATGCGTGTCACTGCAGTATTACATAGGGCTTTAGTCACGTGATCTGTTACAGACTGGAAGGTCAGTGACGCTGGGACCATTTCCTGCAGCAAAATATTCGGCTGTCTGTTGCTTACCGCTCGCCTGTTACATACAGTGCTGCTTAACACGAGTAAAAACAGCCGTAGCGTGAAGCCATACACTCATTGCTAATTCTTTATATCATATCACACCTTAGTGATCGGTGAAAATTGGAGAGGATTGCATTGTGAGAGATTCTAATCGGAACACAAGCTTACAGCTCTCTTAACTACATCCAATTTATTCATCCACAACTCGTCTGGACTTGAATAAAGTCAGTAAATGTACTCGCAGCGCAACAATGGCGGTGTCGCCGCTCTGTTCTTGCGACTGGCTGTTGTAAATCTCTTTCATGTTCTCAGTCACCTCCAAGACTGTAAGACTCGCAGCAAACTGTTCTGTACACAAAACCTGTGCCTCATTCCTTTGCCCATATTGCGGTTCGAAACGTTTTTCGCCCCAACAAGATGCAGCTTTATAAAACAGATTCCTGTAAGATTAACAGGTGTCACCGCTTCGCCCTGCAGCAGACAGAAGGGCATTTCGGCACCGCTGACAACAACACTGCCATTCCTGATGATGTCAAGCTTATTCATTGGGTCTTACGAATCTGCTCTGTATTAACTATCTAGCTAACTCTCGGCTTTCCTTGCATTTCCTTACAAAATTCTGTAAGCGCTCTGTTTCCTGCCCATCATTCCCGCGAGGTACCAATGTCCAATGGCTATCTGCCATTTATTCACTGCGCTGTTAGTGACGACATAATCGGTTTTCCGGTTCTAAATTAAGACCGCAAATTAAACGTACATAATTAACGTGTACATAACAAGCTTCTGCTACTATCTTCTGGTCCTATTCGTGGGGACTGATAATGTACATGAAGAGTGTCCTGCAATCCTATATGCGTGTTCGTTACACTGCCAACACACGTGACGAATGTATTCAATGTGGAAATAGGCATTTGCGAGATTCAAAGTTATCACGGCGTCTTTTTTTCTCCGTAAATTGACGCCGTATCAAGTGGTAAATGGTTAGCGACGTTTATAAGAAGCCACATGGCTCCATCTGCAGTGTCCAGCTGTCCGACTTCTACTGCTTGTCCCTGAGGTCCGAGCACTTTACCTACTTCACCGTGAAGATTGAGTTATTTCGCCGCTCGAAACACCAGTAACTATCTAGCATTTGACATGGCGTAACATCTGAGAGGAATTGCATTCCTAACAGACGTTTCGTAACGCCCAGAATATTTATTGGTAACTTGTTTGTACCAATGGACCGGAATAGCTCAGTCGGTATAGCGACTCGCTACGACCTGGACGGTCCGAGGATCGAACCCCGGTGGGGACAAGATTTTTCGCACCCGTCCAGACCGGCCCTGGGGCCCACCCAGCCTCCTGTACAAAGGGTAACGAGTCTTTCCCGGGGGTAAATTGGACGGGGTGTGGCGTTGACCACACACCCCGATCTAGTATCGAGGTTAAAGAAAGAGTAGAGCTATACCTATATTCTCCTTTGGACTCTCGTGGCCTCTTCTAGGGTGAACTTACTTGTTTTACCATGCACACAGAAAATCTATCGCGGTATATTACAAAATTATCGATGTCACCAAAAGATCCTATTCGTAACTACGTACTAACGACCGTAACGAACATAAATGACGATTGTAGAATAGCGTTTTCTTCCATTGTTTGTCTTTTTTCATAAGCAATTAATTGCACATACCAAGTCAGTATCCCCAATAGTATATTAGGACAGTCGCGTTGTGGCCGATTTGTACCGCAGTGCAGATTGGTCACACAAGTGAGCGGCACATTCGCAGCTGCTGGCGGTGCAAACAGCACATGTGAACTGACCAAACGACGGCTGCCTGCAGCAAGTGACTATCAGTTTTAACTGGCAGGAACACGTTTCTAGACGTTCAGTTGCTGATGCTGATTGCACGGCAGCCTCATTACCTAACGGATATGCGACATTTCCTTGCAACTTCTAGCTCGAGTCACCCCTGCACTATGGCTGTCTGTCTGATGTACCGGCATGTTACATGGCTTTGTGGCACATCGACTGTTGAAAACATGTGGCTGATCCTAAACATATTGTTATAATAACACCAACGAGATGCACTATTTCTCAAATTTATTTTGGAACAGAACTCTACATTTCTTTTGACGTTATGCTGACCTGCATCTCAGTATATTTATCTCAGTAATTAACCAACTTGATGCGCAAAGTTTTGTTTTACAATACGTTTATTTCATGCATCTACATGTTTCGAGCACATGTGTTCATCATCAGGAGGTCAAAATTGCATTACACAGCCTCCTGATGATGAGCACATGTGCTCGAAACATGTAGAAGCATGAAATAAACTTATTGTAAAACAAAAATTGTGTGCATCTTGTTGGTTAATTGCTGAGTTAAAGAACTCTACATGTTTCGGACAGGTTTTCTGTCCATTATCAGCAGTCTAGTACTTTATACACAACATAACCTGTATGACAAATACCTATTGCTGTGTGTACAGTACTAGACTCCTGATGATGGACAGTAAACCTGTCCGAAGCATGTAGAGTTCTATTGCAAAATAAATTTGAGAAATTAGTGCATCTTGTTGGCTTTATTAGAAGAACGTATCACGATGCACGGTCACCTGAATGCCCGATCTAAAACATATTTAAAGCATCATTCCGTACCGCATAGTAAACATCGATCAGTTTTCGTTGAATGGGGAAATAATCGCTGTTTGCTCTGGGATCCATAAAAGACACGTAATTACAATCTGTGGAAATGGCACTGGAATTTTTAAATGTAAACGTTTTGGTATGTAATGTAACGGCTTGGCCTTGGAGGATTAAATGTTCATTATTTACAATACGAGAAATGTAATTCCAAGTACGTAAGGAACTGTGAGCAGTAGGGTGCATACATGCAGTCATACATAATCACAGCCAGTAATTTCGTAAACTCTGGGTTGTGTGAAACGTCTGTTTAACCGCGGTCTTTGCACAGAAAGTTATACAGAGGAGTACAGACTCAGAAACTGTTTGACCAAAGTGGAGTCATTAGAAGTTGCGAAACAAGTGGGAAAATTTTCAGGTTTGTTTTATAGCAATATGGGTCATCGACCGGAAACATGGCTTGGAACAGGCTTCTAGAAATTGGGTTAGAGTTAATTACGTTAGGAGTTAATAAAAAAATTATGTACGTCTTGTTCCAAGCATGGGTGCTTCATAAAATAATATTTTCTTTGCAATATACTGCATGCTAAGGTCTTTCGTCCTAGAGTTTGCATTGCACCAACACAGCGCACTATCTGATGTTTCAATGAAAGGATTATTTCACGAGATGGAACGGCCGTTCCGTCTCGTACCCTCTAGCAAGCAGACAGCAGTATCTGTTTGAAGCAAACAGACAACAGTATCTGTTTGACAGCTGTATGTACAGTCTTGAACTGCTGATGATTGACGGAAAGACGGTCCGAAACATGTAGAGTGTCATTCCAAAATAAAATAAATTTGATACATTGTTGCATCTTGTTGGTTTCACTATAGAGCTAACACACATCTCGTAACTGCGACCGCCCGTCAATAAACGGATTTCGTCGCTATCCACAGCCGAACTTAAATTTACGAACTTGACATGAGGTATACTGTTGTGTCCACAATGTAACACCATATACAAAGACACAATAGTTGAATAACGAGAGACCAACTTGATGGCACTTGCTTTATTGTTTCATTATTTAGTGCTCAACATGTTTCGGATGTTAATACATCCATCCTCAGGAGCTTGCGACTTATTTGTTGAGTTATTTCATGGGTTGTATTGCTCTGGTTCGATGTGTGTTGGTGTTACG
>Ga0123355_10016617_pt1 | contig 11609 bp, 10 predicted proteins | sample TergutEmb28metaG_3_FD_89872 | JGI IMG/M metagenome (GOLD analysis project Ga0123355, IMG submission 89872) | Embiratermes neotenicus P1 segment gut microbial communities from Petit-Saut dam, French Guiana - Emb289 P1 | ecosystem: Host-associated > Arthropoda: Insects > Digestive system > Gut ...
ACACACCGAACCAGATACAACCCATGAAATAACAACCAATTAGTCGCAGGCTCCTGAAGATGGTCGTATTAACGGCCGAAACATGTTGAGCATTGAATAAAATTATAAAATAACCAGATACAACCCATGAAATAACAACCAATTAGTCGCAGGCTCCTGAAGATGGTCGTATTAACGGCCGAAACATGTTGAGCACTGAATAAAATAAGTGGCATGAAGTTGGTTTCTCTTTACTCAATTACTGCGGATATTAAGCATAAGTGGAGCAATACCTCCAATCCCCGTATATGCCTTCAGTGCGTGGGCAGGGACCTCTTCTAATTTTTTACACAGTTAATGCTACTCCAATTTCGTATCGACATCGATACCAAAAAAGATACATAATATTACCTGTTTTCGTCGAAAAGTTCCTTCACTCCCACATTAGACATGTTACTACAACCCAACTGGTACTACGGGTTTCTTCCGAGATTTATACAGCTACTACAAATTTGGTACAAAAATATGATGGAATCACTGAATTGGCATTACTAACAACCTTCCTAAACTTTCACATGACGCCATGATTACTGTTTTTCCCATAGATAATCTAGTTGGGTCATTCCTGTCGCAGGTTGAAACTCACGGATGACAAAGAACGACCACACACTTACTGGCGTGCAAGTCATATACTCGTGGCCGGGAATACAGGTTCCCGGATGCGGTCTTCTTTGTCTTGTTGAACACTGAACACTACGTAGCGCCGCCGTGTGCCGACATAGATCGTAGAGTGTAATTTCAAAAGGGCAATAAAAGGACGACTTGCAAGCAAATACTCGATTCACCCGTTATTACCGTAACATTGGCGAATCGTGATTCGGAGGTCAGGTCTAGCGGATCGGTACACTGCCACATTGCGTACTCTTCCGCTAGACCTGGCCTCAGGATGAGAATTCGCCACTGAAACTGACTTAAATATAATTTTTTTTTTTATTTTCCTGACGTATTCTTTTTGGAAGGCGGCTGAAATTTAGAGCTACTTCTTCCCAGACATTTAGTTTACACGTCTTCCTATATTGTGCGGCAGCAGAATTTTTTTCTGTAGGGTCAGCTGGGTTTTAATGCCAGAAATGAAATCTGCTGTATTAATCGATTCCATACACATTCCTTTTCATACAGCCAAACTTTGTTCCCAGCAGATGATGGCTGACCATTCAAAATGACTCCTCTTAATGAGAGCACTCTGGTAGTGCAGACACCACTTTTGTGTCGCGGGTTTGTGGTAAGACGCGCTGGAGCCGCGATCGGGTGTTATCTTACATTTACAACCTGCTTCACGGTAGCACAAGCAGTGGCGCCACCGACTATCGCTTGAATCCGTCAGTAGAAGCAGATTAAACTAATCACCAATTAAAATCTCATCATGCTATACAAAGAGTCATGGACGGGAGTGGACCGGCAGCACTACAGTTGTGTCCCTCGAGCGTGCATTGACCAGAACACTGCCAACGTCACAGTTAGTTGTATCTGTTTGTATATCTCTCGCTAATAGCATAATTAAAGCATTAGAGTACCAATCTGTATACTCAATGACAGGTGGCATCTCCATGCACTTTATGTAATTAACATTTGCCATGGTTTAAAATTTTGCCCTTCCTTAAAAGACACTAAAGTTTTTTTTTATCTTATAAATGTTTCATCATGGAGATGATATTTTATATAACATAACAAGTGCAACCCACACAGGGAAATAATATGACAATACTGCGCATTTCACATGAAGAAGTGCACACTATTCTGTGTGAAACTGAAGATTAATTCAGTGAATATTAAAAAGTGAAACTTGTTTGGAACAAAAGTTGAATGAAGAATTAAACACATTTTATGTCTGACAGAGTTTTCAGATGGTTAAATGAAAGGGACTGAACCTGCTGCATTTTCTACACCATGCGTACTTTTCTGTTGACAACAATAAATTCATTTGGAACTTTACAGCTACAGTTACAGATAAATTAAATTTGTCCTTGTGCATGCCATGATGACAGGGGAGTAAAGGTACAGTTCCACCCATTCTTAGCTTCAGCACCACATGAAGGCAAGTGGTGAACTCAATGCCGTGGCTGCTTTACGCCCAGTGAGACACCCCCTGGTACCCTCCACATAGGAGACAGCATGGGGCTCCACAGCTGGTCTGGATAATAATTCCTGAGTCAGTTTATTCAATGACAACACAAAAAAATCAGAGAAATTGAAGTCTAAACCAGTAAAACATCTTGCAATAACTAAAAAATCAGAGAAATTGAAGTCTAAACCAGCAAAACATCTTGTGATAACCAAACAACAGAGTGAAATAAGGCAGACACCATCCATGCAGAATAAAGCAGGATTAGGAGCAACAATGTGTATTAAATCAGAATCAAAGGCTGTTAAACAACTGAACCATAATGTGAGATCTATACGGCCCCCGTTACAAGAGAGAAAGGAAATGAAGTGTAACCTAATTAAACTTGAAATACATTTTCCCAAATTCAATGAGGAAACATGTTACGGAATTCAAAACTGCAAGTACTTATCAGTTAACATGACAAGAACCTGATACATTTATTAGAATCTTACATGTTTTTGCTTACATGGACAGCAGCAGTAATATGTACACAAACAAAAAGCATGGATTGGCATTCAACTTGAAGTCAGGTATTAGATCTTGTCCTGTCTTCATTCTCATGTAAGAACAGTAGTGTATTGGTTTTCAACGCAAAAACTATGGTAACCCTTCTTACATGAAAATAAGTCTATAAACATGTAATATACCCACACAATATTTATAACGATTGCACAGAAAATATACAATATTAAATGTAATATACTTCTTGACTTTAACATGGATCTTTGTGTGTGACGAAATTGACCGGATTCAGCTGGCTTAAGATGTGTAATGGTACCATTTTGTGAACATGGCGATCAATGAAGACTGTTGCCTCCTTAGACATGAGGCTACACAGCATTACATAACATAGAACATCAAATCACATATGATCATGACCTTAAACCGTCAGAAACGGAAGAGAAGTTCTTAAATGAGCCACTATCAGCTTCTCAAGCACTTGGCTTGATGTTACCCTTTGTGACAAACTTGTGAAAGGCTTGGTCTAAAAAAAATACGGATTAGAAAGAAAATTACTGATAGTCAGTGGAATTAACAATGGACAACATAGCATGAGGAGTGCTCACTGTATACACTACTATAATATTTAAGTGATTCCATTCAGGTCAAGCTGGCATGTGTAGGACGAATATGGAAACAAAGAATTCATGAAAAATTCTCCATTATAACACTCTAGTATGGTGATCAGCAAGGGGACTCCGCTGACTTGGAATATTTAACAACAGATCAAGTTTCCTGAGAAACATTTGTAGTGTGGAATTAGTCATTTCTCACTTAAAGGACAAGGAACTGTTTCTGTTGTGAATATTCATGGAGCTGAAACAGTGGTGAGGAGTGTCAGGAAAACATCGGTAAAAGGCAGAGCTAGGCACAGGTTTATTGATGTTTGCATATTACATTCAGAACAAGTATAAAGTAAAAAGACATACAAAGAAGATTCAGTATCTGATATTGAAAGGACAATGTGAGATCATAATAAGCACTAAATTAGGACTAGTGTTGTTAAATGAGCAAGCAGAGCTTGCTACACAAAGAAGACTATCTACCATACTTGTGCACAGGATGAGCTTCCGCTTTTGCTTTACTGACTGATCAGCATGAATTTTACATTTTTTTTTTGGTTTAAGAAGATTTCCATCATAACAATGAATGACGTATTAAGACGAGGAATCTGGTGAAACATGTGAAGATCAGTTTTAAAAGACACCGTTTTCAAGTGCTAAAATGACAGAAAAGAGCGATACACAAAAGGCACAGTTCAATAACTGTGACATCAACTAATATTGCATTTTTAACACTGCACAACGTGGGTCTTTTGAGCCACAGGCTTATTATAATTGTTACCAATATGCATCTCAGGACTCAGAAATTGAAGTCCTCTAGGATGCTACATAGTGTCAACAGATAATTCGTGAACAGACATTTCAAAGCAGCAGGCTGTGACCATCTTTAGGAATCAGCAGACCAGACCACTCACTCTTCTTGGACTGCTAGACACTGAAAGGTGGCAGCAGCACATTGATCTGAAACATCATTAAGTAATGATCTGTAGACACTGTGTAACATAAAAGAATAAAGGGCTTTCAACACAGCTATGTGGTCTGTAGCATATATTTCTGCAACATGTTTCAACCACAGAGGGTCATCTTTAGGTTAAAATACTTCAAAACACATAGCTTGAAGATGACCCTTCATGGTTGAAACATAATGCAGAAATAAATATTACAAATAATACAGCTGTGTTGACAGCTCTTTATTCTCTTACTTTGTAACACAACGGAATGATGAATAAAGACACTGAATAACTTGAATCGTCATCGACACCACCAGTCTTGCATTTTGTGACTCAATTTCAGACCCAGTGGTTGTATTTTTTTTACTAATTTGTTATCATCATAGCTCTGCAAATCTTATAACCAAATATGAGTTAAATCATACAATGATAAATTTCTTACTACTTTCGGTATTGGTGCAATATGATCATAAAAACATCTGCTATGCTGTTTCTATGTTCAGGGTACATGCCAGGAATCATTCTCCACATAACATGATACTCTTATTAAACTCTGTGACAACCCAAAATCTTCGTGTAACAGTAGCCTTTTCACTATCTTTATTGAAACGTGACCATTAGGATCCTACATAATACAACTTCAGAATAATGTACAGAGGGTCAAATCATGCAGCAGGGCAAGTAATGAGAGACTGTTACTGAGATAGCTGGCTCAAGTGCTTCAGACTTCTACTTACAGGTTGCCTGGTTCAAATCTTGGCTGTTTTTGTTACTTTTCTTAGTACCTCTAGGACAGTACTTCAAACTGGGGCAAGATCATTTCCTTCCACATTGTTTCAAGTCCATTATTCACTATGATCGTACCTCTGGACACCACATAGCCTGAGATTAGTCAGCACCGTTAAGTGAACCACACAAGAGCACCCTAAACACCACTGTCTGTACAATGACTAGGCAACGGGCTGGTTGACCGAGATATTACGCTTCGATTCTCGGCAAGAGCAAGTGATTTTCCTCTTTTCCAAAGCATCCAGACTGGCTCTGGGGTCCACCCAGCCTCCTACTGAATGGGTACCAGAAGCGCTTTCCCCAGAGGTAAAGCAAATGGGGCATGAAGCTGAACACTGACCTCCAACATGTTCTAACACTGAGTGGGTGCTATAAATCCACTCCACCCTTGTGCCTTCATAGTGTGCAAAGGAACAACTTTTCTTTATCTTACTACATTACCACTAAATGGGAGTAATGCTGCCATGTAATCAGCCAACATACCACAATTAGAAGGTAACAGATCTAGACTTGTTTCTGGGATATGGAAACGGCTGAGCCGTCCGCCTTGGAGGGGCCTGGTTCGAGGCTTCATTTCCTCCCCTTTATCTTTCTTGATAAGTCTATCATCTGTTGATTGGCCATCGTGGAGAAGTGAAAGGCATGGGCGTAGCTTTCCGAGGTTTCCTCTGGGGAAAAGACATTTGTATCGCTCACTCTTGTTTCAACTCCTGCCTTTTGATCTTTTCGTCTTGGGTTCAACTTTCTGACCCTACTTCTGCCGGGGCAGGAGCGAGGAGCTCCTTCTTCAGCTGTTTTCTTTCAAGAGAGACCTACGCATACGTCGGGGCATGTCCGGAAGGTAAAAGTTTAGTTTTGGTCTTTGTTTTTTTGAATTCACGATTTCGTTTTTTGAACATGTCCCCCGACGTCTGCCTAGTGTTGCCTCGAATAGGGGCTGATACGGGTGTACCTTCCCGTAAGTAATATGTATTATTTTGTACAAGAGTCAAACACCCATGTTTAGTGAGTGTGTTGTTCTCTGTTTGTATTCTGGTTACGTACAGCTGCAGTTATGTTTGGCCGACTACTTGGTTTATCGTAACATGTGTTTGTATCAGCTGTATTTTCATGTTATGACACTGTAAGTTTATGAGGGGCCGATGTTTGAATCATTGTGTTGTGATTGCCGGGAACCGGCTGTTGTGTACTGGTAGATGTACGGAGTAAACTTTCGCAAGCCGATGGCTTCGATCACTGTATTAGGTGAAACACGATCGGCCGGGTGCACGTTGGGAAAAGCATTTTTTTGTTTGTTTTATATTTTCACTATTGTTCCACTTGTTTTCTATTATGCCTTGTTAAATTATTCAATACAACTGTTATTACTGTGTTAAACTGTATTGTGTTCCTGTTGAACTAATCATTCCCCACAAGACCCGATTATTCGGGTTTCGGCGGCTCAACGGGCTGAGGGCTGAATTGTGCGGGCCCTCTGATCTACACCTAGTGACGCTGCCCTTCTAGCTAGCTATCTGTAGGCACACAGCAATGGCACTTTTCACAGTGACTCCATTACCGTGGCACTCATAATGTCCACTTCCTTTCCAATTTCAAATACTGGCATCCCAAACAAACCAAAGTTTAGCACTACCAGATTAATAAAATACATTCATTGCTATATTAAATAATACGTTTCTGCAAGGTTTTCAAGTCAAAACATCAACTGCATGTTATTCCCACAATCAGTTCTCCATTCAAAAAGTTCCACTGCTTCACATACTGCAAAATAAATGGGAACTGTTTATAAACACTAAAGGTTGGGAGTTGGTCTGTGAAGATGGTATTCATTCCTTGTGCTAATACTATACGCAGTCACATTTGTCTAAAGTCTCTTTTGGTTATTTACAATACACTTCATTAATAAAAATATGAATTCACACTGATGAGTTAAAATCTCCAATGTCTTGAACAGGCAACATAAATATCTAGGTTTTGCATCAACTACAATTATAATTTTTTTTTTTCATAAAATAAATATCTTCTTACTGTAAGATCAATCACTCTCCCCCACAAACAATTATTCCTTATTTCATTATACAGTAAAAACAAGCAAAACAAATTGGTAGTGTCTTAACATACATAACACATGATGCTGCGTGGTGCAGACCTGGTTCCATTACTCTTTCCCTCTCCTTTTACCATTATTAGATTCATCTTGATTGTGACCTGGCCCATTACTTCTGCTCGGTCAGTGAAACAAGCAACTTGACTCCTCAATTCTGTCCTGTCATGGGATTTCTTGAACTTGGTTCCAGCGTCTTTGCACTGATGCTTAATATGAGCATTCGTATTTAATTTATATATACATATATATATAAATATATACATATATATAAATATATACATAACCTATAACACCAAGCAGGTTTTTTTTCCCATTCTGTTTTTTGTGTGCGGTCAATAGGCACTGAGCAAAAATATCACTCATGGTTGAACAAGGTACCTTCTCCCAGAAGCATATTTGTTGCATTACTCAGTGACAAATGTTTATTTATTTCATTACTTTAATTAACTATTACTTCCTGTTACTTATTAAACTAACTCTCATATTTAACCTTTTGACGCCTAACGACCCCTACAGTGGTCGTACCGCACAGCTAACCTCTAAACGTTGCATTTTATATATTTATTCAACAAACATAGGTACTGACTATTTTAAACATGGTATATACTCTCCGTTTTTTTCTCTTCAAAATGCAGTTTGTTTCATAATTCTAATGTATTTGGTTCCTGTTTTATTCACATTTTATATACAGGGTGCGTTAAATTAAAAAAAAAAACAATTCCGGCGCCAAAAGGTTAAATACGTGTGTTGCTCCTGCTTCTGACCACCTTCCATGGCTACCGTGTAAAATTTTGATTTTGGGCAGGGGCTGCAAAGATGAGGGGCGATGGTGTAATAGAATTCCCTTACCATAGACACACCACATCACACTCTGCCATGTTAAGAACGTTTCACAATCAAAAAAATACATCATTTGATATGTTCTATAATTCCACTTATTTACACCATGCTATGTCCCATGCTGATCGTGTAACAACACATTCTGGGTCAGGGACAAAGACTAAACACGGTACAGTGCAATGTGGAGTAAGTTAAATTCCACCTTCCATCACATTCACATCTTCGTTACATCACTATACGTACACATGAATACCAACCGACGAATGAAATACATATTGCAGTGCCACATTTTATAACACTGTGGTGTGGCAATGTATGAGAGGGCCACCTTGGGGCAAGCATTGCAGGCAGATCATCAGCATATTAGCCCTTATCCTGCTAACGTGGAGAATACAGTGAGCTCCTAAAAGCGCCAGCAAATGGCAGATGGGATTTAACTGGGCATTTAAATGGCTAAAATATCCTTTAACCCCTATCCTGCTAATGTGGAGAATATGGTGAGCTAATAATAATGCCAGCAGATGGCAGATGGGATTTAACTCGGCGTTTAAAGGGTTAAGATACTAGCACCAGAACAGAATGAGCTACTGCGTTAACTGTCAATGGCAATGTGGTAGAGTGAGCACATGTTAAGACGGAAGCCCATCTTGATGGTACAAGAACTCTGTGAAAACCCGAAACTGAAACACAACAACTTGAAAAAACTACCCGATAAACTGCTGGATTCTGAATGTCATATTTCATTATTATTAAATTTGAGACATGAGTAAATGAACATAAAAACACTGATGGACACATCCTAACAATATATAAAAATCATATATATTTTTGTAAGAATACTCTGGGATGATATGATTAAAATATTACTATTACACATATTTATCTCAGAAAAAGCTCAGATTAAAAATATTGTGCATTGTAATCAAGTATACTTATAACAAACCAATTTTGCAAAATGCATAATATTTGAGAGTAATAAAAGAAATACTGTATGCACAAATAAAACCCTTCAATGCTTTCTGCAACCTCGATCCTAGTTGATAAGTTCCACGTAATTGGCAGGAAAGAGACCGAATGTTCCATCTGGACCGAGTCCCTGCCACCAGCCCTCGTCAATCTGATCAATGTGTGTGATGATGTCGCCTGGGTCAAAGGTTATCTCTGTGGCATCAGCTGCAAAGAGCAACACAATTATTCAGCATTACAACACGGGCCAAAAATATCAGTTTCCCCCTAGTGGTACTGCAGCCCAATACAGACCATGACTTACTCATTCTTGTGGTTTCTAGATCATATGTGACAATGCACCACAGTTGGTCAGTTGGTAGGACTCCTCTGGACAAGTGATAAGCTCGACGCACAGACCTCTATATAACAATTCTTAACACTCACAACAGACAAACATTCCTGCCCCTGGCGGTTTTGAAACCACAATCACCGAAGGTGAGTGGCTGCAGACCTATGCCTTAGATGGAGCGGGCACTGGGACTGGCACTGATAGTCACATTTAATACAATATTACATAAATTTGCTCTCGTGCGTGCGTGCGCGCGCACGTGTGTGTGTGTGGGGGGGGGACGCAAAGGGTAAAGTGCGGCCGGGGCATGCTGCTGACCACTCACTCCCTTCTAGTGCCGCGGTCATGGAAGAGTAGAGCTATACCTATACCCACCATCTGGGCCACACCGGGACTGTAATGGGATCACTTTACCTTTCTTACTTTCTATAAAAATAATGGTATTTATTTAATTCACTATCACCAGTACTGACCCATAAATGATCTTCATTCATTTAGCAGTCTGTCGTACGACAGGTCCAAAGCCTCTTCCAAATCGAGCTCTCCACATAGTGCGATCTAGAGCTTCCTCCTTCAAACAAGTGATCCGTCTGCTTCCGGTCGGCTCCTGCCTTGCCCTCCGGCAAGGAAGACCAGTTTGCTCCCTTCCTTACAGTTCCTCTGAGGCTATCGTCTGGCCATTGGCTGTTCTCGCGGAAAAGTGAAAGGCAAGGGCGTGCCCCGAGTTTTCCTTTTGCGTTTCGATTTTTGGTATTCGGTACTCGTGTTCCGGCATTCAACGCAACTACCATCTGGGATCCATCTGGCCACGGCAGGAGCCCCACGCCCCTTCTGCAGTTGTTTTCTACTAGAAGGGCTACGCAGACGATCGGGGCATGGTTTGTGCAGGTAAAGTTAGTTTTGGCACTTATTGTTTTCCAAAGTGAGGTTCGGTCGTGTTTAACTGTGAACCCCGACATCTGCCTAGCATCTACCTTGGGAGGGGCTGGTACAAGCATGCCTCCCCATAAGTAATGTCATTTTGTTTCTTTATACGAGTCAAAGATATGTGTTTGGTTATTCTGTTGCTTTATGTATTGATTATATTTCTTTTATATGCACAGTAAATGTAATGTTGAGTCGACTGATGTAGTAGGTCCTAAATGTGTTTGCTGATTGGCTGTGGATTTGAAATGATTGTAATGTTCGATTACATGAACCGACATAGTACTGTTTCTTGTACTGTTTCTCTGGTCGGCTGTTTACTTGTGCTTTTGTGAACTTACGTTGAGCCGACAGGTGTATGTATATTTTGAGAATTGTCGACTGCATGCATGGTGGAAGTTTAAGTTTGAAGCAACCATTTTCATTACATTTGTTATTGTTCTATTATTATCCTATGGTGAATTTGTTAATACAATTATTTGTTGTTTTATTTGGTACTGTATCTGTGCTTGTGTTACTTACCCTGCCACAAGACCCTAATAACCGAAGTTCAGCAGCTCAAACGATCGAGGACGGAGTATGTGCCAGTCCTCGGATAGCAACAAGTTACAATTTCCTTGTGGGAAAAGTACCTGAGGGCTCACAAGAGTATCCTCTCCTTTCCTTAAGGTCATCCAGTAGCTTCCTATGTCCTCTTCCTCGTCTTCCTGTCACTTCTATACTGCCTTTTATCTTTCCTTCAATAACCCGTTGCAGAAGGCAGTTTCTACGCAAAATGTGACCAATCCAGTTAGCCTTCCGTTTCCTTATTTCATGTAAAATATTCCTCTGCTCCTTGACTCTTAGTAATACTTCTTCATTTCTCACGTGATCGGTCCAACTGATCTTTTCCATCCTTCTCCAGCACCACATCTCAAAACTTTCCACCTGTTTCTGATCTCCTGCCCGAAGCGTCCAAGTTTGAGCACCATATAAAGCTATGCTCCAAATGTAGCACTTCACAAGCTTCTTCCTCAATTGCAAGTCCAATGTGCTGGTAAAAAGAGCCCTCTTCTTGTTAAATGCAGCTTTAGCCATAGCAGTTCTACATTTAATTTCACAAGTACATCTTGCATCATTTGTTAAAATGCTACCCAAATATTTAAAAGATTCCACATTCTATAGTTGTTTTAAATGATCTTATCTGAAATAATTATATTAAACTGCAAATGAAACTAAAAACTAAAACTAACTAAAAAAAAAAAAATCGCAAACTCCAAATCATCCAAGAGTAACATTTTTCCCCTCTGAAGGGGAAAGAAAGTGGGTGATGCTGAGCTTGGTCACAGAAGACGATATCAGAGGCCCACTCCACCTTCAGTCACCTACATTGTCAGATTTGTCACGTGCAGTGGCGTACCGAGGGGGGGGGGGGGGGGGGGGGCACCCCCCCCCCCCAAATCCCGAGGCCCCCCAAAAACAGGCCCACCCACACCCCACCGGCAAAACCATTTAA
>Ga0123355_10016618_pt1 | contig 11609 bp, 10 predicted proteins | sample TergutEmb28metaG_3_FD_89872 | JGI IMG/M metagenome (GOLD analysis project Ga0123355, IMG submission 89872) | Embiratermes neotenicus P1 segment gut microbial communities from Petit-Saut dam, French Guiana - Emb289 P1 | ecosystem: Host-associated > Arthropoda: Insects > Digestive system > Gut ...
AATTTTATTAACAAGCTTCTATCTAGTTCTTTTATTTTGTTTTCTTCTTTAAATAGTTCAAAAACTGGCGATTCTGTATTTAATTCATTTTGAATCGTGTACAGTTCTTTTTTTAATGTTTCTAAGTTTTCACGCAATATATATAACTTTTCGTCTTGTGTTGCTTTAATACGTTTATAATCATCTCTGGAAATATCTTCATTCTTCCAATCCAAGTATAAACTATCATGAAGGCGGATAATCTTATTAACTTCTTGCTCTTTTAGCTCTATCGTCTTTTGAGTTTCTGCGATTTTATTTTTTGTCATAGGTGCATTTTTAATGTTTTCTATTAAACTTTTTTTATCTTCAATAATAGATATTTGAACATTAATCGCACTTACTACCGCAGCTGCTAACTCATCCTCACGTATAGAATGTTTTGTACATGCAGTTTTAGATTGTTCTTTGTAAGTCTTACAACTGAAATAAACGTGTTTGCCTGATTTATTACGGTGCATTGCTTTCCTACAGTCATAACACTTTAAAAAGCCACTAAATAGATAGGTTTTTCTTTGGTTGTTTGCGGTCTTAACATCACGTTCTAGTAGCTTTTGAGCTTCATTAAAAATCTTTTGTGTGATAATAGCTTTATGTGTGTTTTTAACGATAAACCATTCTTCCTCTGGTACTGAAATTGCTTTATGTACTTTATAGCTTTTTATCTTTTGTCGACCTTGTACCATATGCCCTAGATACATTTCATTTTTTAAAATAAAATCTACTGTTTTCGCACTCCAAAGGGTTATTAATGATTGGCTTGGATTTTGATAGTTTAAGCCTTGCTTTTTCTTATACTCTGATGGTGGAATTATTCCCAAGTCATTTAGTTTCTTTGTAATTCCTAACTTGCTTTCACCCTCTGTGAACCATTTGAAAATATCTTTAACCACTTGTGCTGATTCCTCATCAACAAGAAGCTTATTTTTGTCTTCTGGGTCTTTTTTTAAGCCATAGGGGGCGAACGCTCCAATAAATTCACCATCCGCACGCTTTCTATTAAATGTACCTCTTATTTTGATTGATGTTTGTCTACAAAAATCATCATTAACAATATTTTGAAAGGCGGTAGCTATACTTGATACTTCATCTGGTTTTAAATAGCTATCTAGTGTAGGTAATTCTAAACTAATAAAGCGGACATCTTTTTCAACAAAGTATTGTTCAAGATATAACCCAGATTCTGCATAGTTCCTTGATAATCTTGATAAGTCCTTAACTACTACACAATTAACTTTTTTATCTTCTATATCTTGTAACATATTTTGAAAACTTTCTCTGTTAGAATCTGTCCCAGTTTTCCCATCATCAATATAAACTTTATATATTTCTAGTTCTTCGTCTTTTCCTTGTACATATGCTTTTAAGATTTTTTCTTGATTCAAAACACTATAGCTTACATCGTTGCCGTCTTCTTTAGATAAACGTATGTATATTGCGGTATTCCATGTTATAGATTGTTGGGAGTTCTTTTTTTTCCTCCTGCTCATTTTTCCTCCTATCCAATTCTATAACCACCGTATAGAATTGTACCATATAGTTACTTTTGGCTCAAGAAATAATCTTGTAATATTTCTGTGGTAGTATCCCCTGTCTCTGAATAAGAGACAGAAATTTCAACATCTCCACATTTGAAATGATAAGGGTTTTTAACCTTGTTAAATAATTCTTCAACTTGTTCATTAAAAGGTGAAGTATCATTTATTGTGAGATTAGTTATATCAACAAGGCTATTTTCATCATAATTATTTTTTAAATACTCTAATTCTTCAAAAGTCATTGTAATCCCCCATTTATCGCATTGCTTTTTATATCTTATGCGAAAGGCGGTAGACATTTGACCCTAATGAAACCTTAAAAAATGACAAAAAAACATAACTGCAATATCAATGTGTTATTGTTTTTCTTTTTTAATGTTTTATATTCTTTTTTGTGAGTAGTTTAATACTTCCAACCTAGGGTATGACATGAAAATTCAAATTGCTAATTATATAGAACTATGTTGACAATAATCTTGTTTAAATTTCCTAACAATTATTTTTGAAGACATAATTTTATTAAGTTTTTCTTGCAAAAACAGAAATTTTATTAGATAATATTCGCAAATGGAGGTGTAATGATGATAACTAAAGAAGATTTATTTGAAATATTAACAGATATATCGAAAGCAAAAAAACCGAAAAAAAATTACTCTAAAAAGTCAAAACAATTAGGAAGAAAAGGGAAAACAGAAATTGAGAAAAAAGTAATATCACAAAATAAGCCGATTGAAATATGTAAGAATGTAGTATTTTTTTCTCATGAAAATTTAAAAGTTCCTTTATTCAAAATTTATTATATGCTTAGTGGAAATAAAGAAGTAATAGAATTAAATATAGAAACAAATAAAACTGAAGAAGACTTGAAAACATTTTCAATTGTCAAAGCATCACGCATTCAAAAGCCTACCAAAGGAAATAATATTCGCGGAGATTATAGATATTATGAATATTATCTTGTGCCTAAACCAACACTGAGCAATGATTCATTTAAAGCTCTTAGAATAACCAATTGTATTCCTATTGAAAGTGAAGTTTATGAAGATATTGAAAGCATAATCTGTGATATGTATGATCCACATATGAGTCAAGGCTTGAAAGAAGTGTTATTATATATCAAAACAAGTGAAGTACCAGAACTCGAAATCCTGTATAACAGCGCACAAAAAACAAAGAAAAAGTTAATACTCTTTACTCCGAAAGACAAAGCCAATAAAATAAATTAACAAAAAACTAAATATTTTATTGAAATACAGTTCTAAATTCCCATATAGTTATCATAAATTTACTATAAGGGGACATACAAGACACAATATAGGGGGGGAACTCTATATTGTTTTTTGTTTTCTATCATATTGGGCATCAAGTGATTTGATAATAAATCACTCACTTTCTTTTTCTAGTAAAATGTAACGAGCAATATTACCATTGACAACTATTACTAAAATACTAATATATAAGTATAAGCAGTTTTTATGAAGTGTTAGGATGGCAAAAACGGGAGTGATTAGAAATGAATTTTTTAGAAATTGATATTTCATATATTGTAAATACTATTAGAGAGCTTTTAATTTTTATCCCAGTTATTCTGACCATTAAGGAAAATAAAAATAATAAAGATATGACGACCAGAAGAGAAAGACCTGTAATAGAGGTGAATTTTAAACCAACATTCGGAAAATATTCACTGTTTAAAGGCGAGGGAGTTGGATGGCAAGGGATTAAAGATATTTCTGAATGGGATTACTACGACAAAATTGACCAATTATATGAAGAAAATAAGTGCAAGTGCGTTAGTATACAAGAGATTAATGGTATAAAACATTTTCTAATAAACACCTTGCCTAGAGATATTGCTAAAAGCAGTAAAAAACAAAGAAAAATAGTAATGGCAATTAATTTCGCATATATAGTGCTTGAATTTCCTGAGTCTCCTGTTGATGAAATAAGAATCGAAGATGCATATTTTATCTTAGTTTCTGGTGATTTACTTCATGGAAAAATGAATTTTAACGCGACATATCCTGTACGAGGAGAAAAACGCATTGAAATACCGATTTCATATATCGGGATGAGTAGTCAAGTTAGAGTATTAAATTTGGAAAAAATCAATTATTTTCGGAAAATATCAAAACGAAAAGATAGAAGGAAAACCAATTTAATTGAAGAGGTATTTGAATTTTCGGAAGCATTTTGTTTATTTAGAGCAAAAGATATGAACGGAAAATTCTATGCTTATAGCTTATCTTTAGAAGTAAACAGCAGTGGTTTGCAGTCGACAGTCTATCATCATGCTGGTAAGAACTTCAAAGCTAGGCTTAATAAAGCATTACAAAAACAAAGGCAGGAAAATAAAAAGAATTGTAAGAAAAATCGCTGTATATAAACAAGGTCTTGTATTATATGTAGATTCTGACTAGGTTTTAGACGGTTTCTTGATAGGGTTCTTTTATTACTTTGACTACATTTTCTAAATTCTCACGTATTCTGCTTTCTGATTAACAAGAAATTTTGTTTTTGCACTTCTAAGCATATTACAATCCGTGAACTCTGCGATTTTTTATAGTCGTAGAGTTTTTCTTTTGTCTAAATTTCTACAAGATTTACTCTTATCTTATTTAGGCATAAACCCTAAAAATTAAAAGTGTAACCAGTGTATGATCATAAAAATAAAGGTTACATGAGCTAAACCATTGATACGACTAGATGAAGCCCGAAAAAATTAATTGTCACGTAAGGACATAATATATAATATTATATATTATGTTACGCAAAATGTAACGAAGGGGGATATTATGAAATATGATGTACTAAAGAGATATAGGTCTTTTTTGAATGGCGGTGAGTGTGAAGTCCAAACCTCTACTGCTCAAAAATACTATGAGCGAATGGGACAGCTACTACAGGGGCAATACCTTATTCGTGATGGTAAAGAAATAGACATCTCTAAGGTGTTAGATGAATTATCAAAAATAAAGTATAAAAACCATTTCTCACAAGCTAAAAATGCGTTAACATATTTTTGTGATTGCTTCGGGGTAGCCCTCACCGCTGAGCAACTATGGGAAATTAAAAAGCTCGAAGAACATACAAAGAAAAAATATCGAAAGTTAAGTGCTTCTGAATATAAAAAAATCAAGGCTACAATTGTGCGATTAAAAAACAAGAAATTGAAACAAAGTTATATGGTTTTAATTGCTACAGGCTTAAGGGTATCAGAATTAACGCAGATAAGGGCAAAGGATTGTATTATTTTTGATGATAAAATACAGTTTTCTTTTGTTGGTAAAGGCGGTTCACTTGAAAATGCATATCTTTATAAAGATGATAGTAATTTTTATCAAGACTTTGAATATAGTTTAAAGTGTCGTTTTAACGAAAATAATGAGAAAAAATTGTTTTATTCTACAGTGTATCTACAAAGAAAAGCGAAACAATATGGCTTTTGTTGCCATGATTTAAGGCGAGCTTTCGCAAAAATAGAATACAAAAAGACAAAATCAAAAGAAGCAGTAAAGGAAAAATTAAGACATACCAAAATCAAAACAACAAATTTATATTTAAAAAGTCCGATAAAAATTGATTAGGGGTTGGATGGTTTAATGACATTATTAGAATTTGTTTTAAAGGAATATCTTTCTATTGTAAAACTACTTGAAAAAAGATATGGAGTAGAAAAAGAACGTATTATTGTTGAAAAAGAGGAATTTAAACAGTTATTAGAAGAATATCCATATATTGGATTTAAAGCAAAAACTAGGCTGTACAAAGATATGAATTTGATTATTCATGACAAAACCAGTTATACCATACCCTACAAAGATAAAGAATTAAAAAAGGCAGTAAGAAAGGTTGCAATTAATTATAAGACTTATCAAACAATTAAATTTTTTCATCATCAAAAAATGTGAAAAACACACAAGAAGGGGAGATTTGAGTGAATAATAATGAAACATTTATCGATAAGATTTTTTTTATAATTTTCAGACTAATTGCAATTATTTTTTTTGGCTTTTTTAGGCTATTATTTAAGGGGCTGAGAGTTGCACAAGGTAACAATATAGCTTTAATTACTTTTATAGCGCTTGGCATATTGATAGTTTTCTCTGTGCTAGTAGATGCTTTTGTTGAAGTATTATTTCTATCTTGTATGGTGATTATTATTTTTGGCATATGGCAACATATCAAAGAAATACCATACAAGAAAACAGTGAAATATTATAATTACATCTTTACAAAATCGGGGCTTGTTTCAAAAGAGGGCTACTCACCATATTATCTTGATACGGAAGAACTAAATGAATATACAACCATTTTAACATTTTATAATGAGATACCACTAAGTGAGTGGCAAAAGAAAGAGGAAGCTTTAAAACATCATTTAAGTAAGAAAATAATTGACATTGTGCTAGATGAACAAGATACCCGATATATGTATTTACTGGTGGAGAAAAAGCCCTCCCAACTCATATAAATTATGGCGATTGGCATTTAGAAGAAGATAGAGAGCTTCTGAATATTGGCATTACCCGTTTTGGCATAATCGGTATGGACTTAGAACAATATCCTCATGCCTTTGTCGCAGGAGAAACAGGAAGCGGAAAATCAGTTATATTGAAATGCATGATACACCAAGCATTAGAAAAAAATTATGATGTATCACTAGTTGACTTTAAGCGTGGTGTGTCATTTGCAAGTTTTAAAGGTGTTGTAAATATCCACTATGAATACAAAGACACATTACAATTATTCAAAAAGTTAGTAGAAGAAACAAAAAAAAGACTAGATTTATTTAGAAACAAAGGTGTAGAAAGTTTAAAAAACTATAATTTGTGTACGCCTAACCCATTAAGCAGAAAAGTTGTATTTGTTGATGAACTAGCGGAACTCTTAAAAATAAGAGATAAAGAAATATCAAATATTTTATATGACTCAATAGAAACACTAACAAGATTAAGCCGAGCGGTAGGAATACATTTAATCATGGGAATACAAAGACCAGATAGTACAGTAATAAGCGGACAAATAAAAAGTAATGTTGCTTATCGTGTATGCGGTAAGTTCGTAGATAAAGAACCAAGCAGAATAATGTTAGGCAGTGACAAAGCTAGTCTATTGCCTAATATTAAAGGTCGCTTTATTATCAAAGATAATGAGTTCCATGAAGTCCAAGCATTTTATTATGATAATTCTTTGTATAAGCCATGTAGAGAGCCAGCAGTAACAATTCCAACAAAAGATGTCGAGGAAGAAAAAGAAGCTTCTAGAGCCTTACAAGCATCAAATAAGACAAGTATAATTGATTTTGAATTTAATTTCGATAATGTACTTAAACCAAAAGAAGATTAAGGTCATGTGAGCAGACTTTAATCTTCTTTTTCTATTTTTTGTTTGTTCGGTCAAGAAGATAATCAATACTAACATTAAAATAGTCTGCGACTTTAATTAGTGTACTCGCAGTCCATTCAATTTTACCAGTTTCATATTGGCTATAAGTATTTTGTGATACTCTAAGAAACTCAGCCATTTGTGCTTGTGTTATATCATTGTCTTCTCTAATACTTCTAATATTATTATATCTCATCAAGAAACCACCTCTTTAATATAATTCCCAAAAGAATTATATATTATCTGTATTAAAGATATTGACATTTATCTGTAATACAGATATAATGGTCTCTCAACTGTTCTAGAGAATAGGAAAATTTAAATGATTTCAAGAAAAAAGATTAAAGCCCGTTCGCTTCAATCTTCTTTTAATTCTTCCTCAGCTTCTATAAAAATAAATAGCTCATTAGGGGTACATTCCAAAAGGCTACATAACTTTCCTATCATCTCAAAGGAAATAGATTTGGTTTTATTGTCCATAAGCTTAGTAACGTATCTATAATCAGTCTCCAACTTTTTTACTAGCCAGTACTTAGATTTATCATTTTTGGTTAGTAAATACTGAATGTTTAATATAACATTTTTCATTTTCATCACCGATACAAATTGTACAGTAAAAAGTATTCCAGTATAATTGTACTAAGATACCCTTGACTGTAGTCTTGACTTGAGTATTCATTACTTATATAATAAAACAAATCGCAGTTAAATGAAAAGGGTCATTACATGGGGATGTAATTCTTTTTTGTTTGTATTTCTCTTATTTAAAAAATTTAAAAACTTGAAAAGGAGATTTTTTAATGAAAAGATTTTAAAGAAAAAATTAATGAAAAGAAAAAAGTTGCTTATTCTATGTGTTGAATCAAATCGCTAGAAAAAAGAGGAGCATGAGCAATGAAGCAACGAAGAAAGAACAACAAGAACAAATCTAGACCCTTGAAGTGGTCTCTGGCTTTATTATTAGTAATGAGTATTTTTATGACACCAATTCAACAAGCTTCAGCCTTTTATTCTTCTGATGAAGTGATAGAAGAAGCCCTACTTTTAGAGTATGACGAACTAGAAACTGAAGCTTTAGAAGTTGAAGAAATGCTTAATGTTGAATATGACGAAGTATTTTATGAAAACTTACCTATTGACTATCTAGAAGATGAGGAGCTTTCAGAAACCCAGTATATAGCGGATTATACGCTTGAAGATATTCAAGAAGAATCTGAATATGAGGAAGAAATAGCAATATCAGAGGATGATATAATTACGTCTAACATTGAACCTTTTAATATTTTTGATAAATTCGGTGAAGATTTTATCAAAAATCTATTAAAAGGTTGGCTTAGTGGAAAAGGGCATGACGATATCACTTTCCCATTGGATACTGCCTTAAAAACTTTAGTAGGAACTCTTTGTCGAGAGTTTGAACAAAGAGTTGTAGAAGAAATTATTGAAAATTGGGAAGAAAATAACATCTTTTTTGAGCCTTGGACTCTTGAGTTAGCGGAGACCCTTATGATTTTTAGTTATATATCAAGAGAACTAACTGGATGTGGTATTAATATTAACCCTTATACGTATGTAACTAGTATTAGTGTTTTATACCATTCAGAAGATGGTACTACTCAGCGTGTTCCAAATGCAGAAGTAACTATTTTTCGTAATGGTATCCCAGTACAGGTAATTGATATGGATAGATTTCTAGATATGGAAGTAAATACTTTTGGTATGGCTAATCCCTCGTTTTTTACCTTTATAGAAGGACATTATTCATTTGAAGTAACCGCACCTAACTTTAGGACATGGCGAGGTGGACAGACATATTGGCGAAGAATAGGCTTCTTTGATGGAACAGAACGTCGCTTTTCAGCTAGACCTCCATGGGTAGGACCAAATAATAGAGTTTTTCTGAGACCATGTGAGGGGTATGAGTGTGGTAGTAATGAACGTAATTATTTTCATCAATTCTACTCTAATGAAGAAAGAGCGCAATTGAATTGGTCATTACGTTTTTCAGTGAATACTTTTTATCAATATCGTGATGAGACTACAGGGTTTCTTCCAGGAATCAGACCAGTTCCAAATGTTAGAATGGCACTCTTTGACGGAGATGAGTTAATTCAAGTAATTTATTTAGATGAACATTCACCTGTTGGGAATACTACCCGTTCAAATTTTTATACAACAAGGTTAGGTTCATATCGTGTAGAAATAAGTGCGTCTGGCTTTGAGCTAGGAGATTTTTGGGGTGGGAGTTCTGGTGAAGCGGTATATAGGCGATACTTAGGAACATTAGAAGAAGTAAAAATGTGGGATAATGGGAATATAAGCGCACCACTTGGGTCAACAGTCATTAATCTTCAATTTGTACCAATTGAAAGTGATGATAATAATATCGGCACAGCTAGATTAATTGATATTTTTGAAGATAGTAACCTCGCCCAAGCTGTCGCAAGGCATCTTACTTTGTATAGTGATGATGAAATAGGAATTTATGATGAAGTTGATATTGCTGATTTGCAATCTATTACTTACCTCGATTTACGTAATTCAAATATAGAAGATATAAATGGCATTGAAGTCTTTATTAATCTAACTAATTTGATTTTATCTGGTAATGAAGTAAATGACATCACACCATTAACAAATCTATTTAATTTAACTCATTTAAATTTAAATTTTACTGAAATAAGTGATATTTCTGCGTTAGGAAGCCTAACAACTCTTACTACATTAGATTTATGGTGGAATAATATAAGTAATATCAATGCATTAGCGAACTTAACAAATCTAGTTCATTTAGATTTAAGAGGAAATGAAATAAGTAATCTTTCACCATTAACAAATCTTACTGACTTATACTTTCTAAACTTAAATGATAATAATATTACTGATGTAAATCCATTGTCAAATTTAATAGAGGTAAGAAGATTATACATAAGTGTAAATCATATAAGTGATGTTAGTCCACTAGCGAACTTAATAAACTTACGTAGCTTTACGTTAAATGAAAATTATATTAATGATATTAGTCCATTAATCAATATCTTAAATAATTCAGCTAATCTGAATATGCAGGTGATGAGGCAAACAATCAATCTAGAAGCTACTACATTGGGAATTAATACACCTTTTAATCTGCGTTTGCCAGATGGAAGAAGTGTTGAATTAACTTCTGAAAGTGGATTTACATTTGAAGATGAATTATTAACATGGCTTCAAATTGGAGAACATTCAGCAACATGGACATATGAAAATATGTATGTAATGGAAGGCTATGGAAGTACGTTATTGCGATTTTCGGGGACAGTAAATCAAATCGTAGTTGGAGATAACGGAACAATTCCACCAAGTAATCAAATTAGATTAATAGATACCTTTGAATGTAACAACCTAGCAGAGATAATCGCAAACATCTTAAATGTAGATATCGAAGATTATATTTACTTATCTGATTTAGAAGATATTACTTTTTTACATGTACAAGGTGGTCATCATCCTCGTATCAATAGTTTAAACGGGATTGAACACCTAACAGGACTAACAAGGTTGGTTTTACAAGACCATCTGTTTGGAGATATCAGCCCTTTAGCAAATCTAATAGGACTAGAAGAACTAACATTAGCTAGAAGCCTTATCAGTGATATCACAGCACTATCAGGACTAATTAACCTAGTTGATTTAAGATTACATGGAAACAACATAAGCGACTTACGACCATTATCAAATCTAATCAACTTAGAAAATTTAGCATTAGGTAGTATAACAGGTAATTATATTTCGGGTAATCGCATAAGTGATTTAACACCACTTGTCGGATTAATTAACCTTGAACGATTAAATGTAATAGGAAACTGTATTAGTGATTTCAGTCCATTAGATAACTTGGTAGAAAATGGCTTACTAATATTAGGTATGGAACTTCAAAATGATGAGTGTATAATTATTGATGAACCAGAAGATGATAACGGAACTGGTGATGACAATGGAGATACCGATACAGGTGAGGATGGAGATACTGGGAACAATAATGATACCGATACAGGTAATGACAATGGAACTGATGACGATGCAAGTACTGGGAATAACGATAACGGAGGTACAGGAAATAATAACAATAGACCTACCTTACCACAGACAGGGGTGACAACTAGCAGCTTGCCTTTAATTGGTATATTGTTGTTATTTAGTGGATTTTTGGCATCACGAAAGAAACTCAAAAATTAGTAACGAACATCGTACAAAAAAATAATAGCGATTTGATTTAACATTTAGGATAAATACCATTATTAAAAAGCCGAACCAAGATTTTTCTTGATTTGGCTTTTTTGTGTATGTTGGTGGTTATAGAAATTGTTGTCCTTTTAGTTGTGGCTCTACTGGGCGTGCAGGCGCGACGGGCGCGACTGGACATACGGGCGCGACGGGCGCGACGGGACGTACGGGCGCAACTGGAGCCACTGGACATACTGGGCCAACAGGCGCGACTGGGTACACCGGGCCGACTGGACCAACCGGACGCACAGGCGCGACTGGGTATACTGGATCGACTGGAGCCACTGGACGCACAGGCGCGACTGGGTACACCGGGCCGACTGGACCAACCGGACGCACAGGCGCGACTGGGTATACTGGGCCAACTGGAGCCACCGG
>Ga0123355_10016619_pt1 | contig 11609 bp, 6 predicted proteins | sample TergutEmb28metaG_3_FD_89872 | JGI IMG/M metagenome (GOLD analysis project Ga0123355, IMG submission 89872) | Embiratermes neotenicus P1 segment gut microbial communities from Petit-Saut dam, French Guiana - Emb289 P1 | ecosystem: Host-associated > Arthropoda: Insects > Digestive system > Gut ...
AGGAAGAAGAGGAGGAGGAAGAAGAAGAGGAAGAAGAAGAGAGGAGGAGGAAGAAGAAGAGGAAGAAGCAGAAGAAGAAGAGGAAGAAGAAGAGGAAGAAGAAGAAGAGGAAGAAGAAGAAGAGGAAGAGGAAGAAGATGAAGAAGAAGAAGAAGAGGAAGAAGAAGAAGAGGAGGAGGAAGAAGAAGAAGAGGAGGAGGAGGAGGAAGAAGAAGAAGAGGAAGAAGAAGAAGAAGAGGAAGAGGAAGAAGAAGAGGAAGAGGAAGAGGAAGAAGAAGAGGAAGAAGAAGAGGAAGAAGAGGAAGAAGAAGAGGAAGAAGAAGAAGAAGAGGAAGAAGAAGAAGAAAAAGAAGAAGGACGTGGACGGAAGTGTTGTGGCCTATTTCTGGTGCTATTCTGGCATTAGCCTAGATTAACTGAGAAAATCATGAAGAAACTTACGACAGCCTATTTCCGGACTGAGTGGTTTGAACTCGGCACCCCCCAGATATCCTCAGCCAGATCACTGCAATCCATGCTGCCCTATTAAAATTCTTGAAGATCCATTTTAATATTATCCACCCATCTATACCTAGGTCAGCCATGTGGTGTCTTTCCTCAGCTTTCCCCATTAAACCTCTATGTACCTCCCCCTCCCCCATACGCGCTACATGTCCCACCATCTCATTTTTCTTACTTTGATCACCCAAACAATATTAGGTGGGGAGTACAGACCATAAAGCTCCTCCTTATGTAGTCTTCTCCATCCCTCTATTACCTCGTCCCTCTTAGGCCCAAATACCTACCTCTGCATCCCATTCTCGAACACCCTCAGCCTACGTTCCTCCCTCAGTGTGACAGACCAAGTTCCACACCCATACAGAACAACAAGCAAAATTATAGTTCTGTACACCTTCAACTTTCTATTTTTGGGTAGCAAACAGAAATACAGAAGATTATGCACCGAATGATAATAAACATTCCCTAATTTTTGTTATAGAGAAGTTTAGACAAAAATCTTCCAAAAATGTCCTTTAAAAATCCTAATTTTCTGTGCTCTTGCATGCCACTGCCACTGGCTACCCTGACAATGAGTCTTGCTCCCGTACGGGAGGTACCTAGTTTAAATCCCAGCCGGGATACGGACTGCCCCGACTTTTGTTTATCGTGCTTTCCCCCAGTACTCCGGTGGCCCTTATTGTGTGAATCAGGGGTCATATTAATGGTTCAGGCATAGGCGTGCAAATACACACCCTAATGTTTTAAAGGAGCAAAAATTTGATATTTTGTGTCTCATAAGTTCGCATTCTTAAGCAGAGTTTCGTTTTTGATTGCAGAAGTTAATTTAATTTATTTAGTTGGTTTTTGAATACAATTAATGTCGCGATTTCAGGCTTCCATCGTGGTGTAAATGAGACGTTCAGTATTCCAGGCAGTTACACAGTGTGTGTAACATCCCAGAAGAAAGAAGATCTCAAAAATTATGTCCCTTATGAATAAGTATTCAATCAACATTCACCTGTTACAAATGAAAAATAAACTTCCCTGTGCTCATCCCAGAAGAAAGAAGATCTCAAAAATTATGTCCCTTACGAATAAGTATTCAATCAACATTCACCTGTCACAAATGAAAAATAAACTTCCCTGTGCTCACTTCTGCACAGCCTAATTAAATGCGTGCGCTTATGGGTTTGCAAATCGCTCTTTAACCTTTTAAAGCCTAGCGGTTTCTTTATGTACCACCACGTTTAACATTAAACAATTCTACATGGTACTCGCTTTGCGTTGATCGTTTTGTACGGATCTCAGAACAGACAGCGGCCTTTGCTTTATACGTCATTAACTGATCGGTTTTTATACCCGTATTGGAAAGTGTTTAAAGCGCTGTACATATATACAGCAGATTACATTTAGTCTTTAAAAGGTTAAATGTGGTTAATACTAACGGTCGTAACAAACAGTAAGCTCCATACCCTCTCTAATGACAGGCAGTCATCCAGAAGGCCGTGCGTCTTGTTGTCGAGACTCTCCACCAGATTGTACGACAGGTCAAGCGTGCGCAGCGACACCAAACCTACGAACAGTTGAAGTGGGCTCTTTACAAGGGATGGCAAATGAATCTATACATACACACACAGTTTGCTGTTGCGTCCATAGTGATTCTCCACCCATTACCGACAGCGTCATGTGAGCCAGGACATTTCAGACGGTAGAGCGACTTGCTACAGGCTTGACAGTGTGGGGATCGAATCCCGGTTGGGGGCGAGATTTTCCGCACCCTCGCAGACCAGTCCTAGAGCCCACCCAGCCTCCTGCACAATGCGTACCGTATCATTCCCGGGCGTAAAGCGGTCGGGGTGTCGTGTTGACGACCCACCTCCATCTAGTGCCGAAGTTAAAAACAGAGTACAGTTATACCTTGACTCCCCATTTTGGACCTTCACGGCCCGTTCTAGTGTGAACTTTATCTTTACCTTCACTGCCAGTCTGATCATAATTCCTTAGGATCCCTATGGCGACACGTAACTTCATTCACTTAAAAGATCTTGACATGTATTGTAGATAAACATCTGGATTCTGGTCTTCTGGAACTTTCCGCTGTGTAGTGACGTTTGGAGGGAACGTAGCATATTCAACTTCAAAGTTTGATAAGTACTAGAAGATAAGTTTAGAAAAGATCATGCTTTCTCTTCTATGACTTGCCAACCCTTGAAGACAAAGGCGCTAATTTGCCTCAAAAGATTGAAATATATTAAATCAACCGCCACACAGTGCAACATCCCAGAAGATCAGAATTGGGGACATAAAAATTTTGGAAACCTCAAATCTCAGACACAAATCTAAGTGCAGAAACTGCCAATCACAGCTCTCACAAAGCTATTCTGATACAGGCCTAGGCAGGTCCGTAGGGCTCCTGGAGGTTGAGGTTCTCAGACTTTACAGACTATCGGCACATGGAGACAAGGTTGTCAGCTCTACGCACCGGCTGCCTTTAACCCCATAGAAGATATCCCTGGTACTCATTTCTATTAGAGGCTTAATCGACCACACAGTCATAGTGTTTTGTTAAATATACTGTGAATAAAATTTTTAGATAACATTTATGGGCGTTAATGAAAGTGACAGGGCCTATTTAATGCCACATATAACCATAGTTTGCATGAGGAGCTACTTTTTGGAAATTCAACAAAAGTGTACTTTCACCTCCAACTAGGTGTAACAATAAACAGGATATAGAAAAAAATTATGTTCATCCCGATAACACTTAGGATCGAACCCAAATGAAGATAAGGTCGCAATCGGTTACGTTTTTGGGTAATCAAATCTGCCACAAGCAGAAAGATAAAGTGTGTAGAGTAGACCAACAAACATGGCAATGTCTATATGAGAATATAAGAAACAGCGGCAAGGCTGTCGTGGCCAATTTCAAGGTATCTGCCATCAGTGCTATTCGCATTAAAAGATTAAGTGAAACCTCGAAAATTTCAGGATTCAATGTTTATTAGGATGAAGTTCCAACCGGAACCTCCAGAATTCCAGTGTGAAAGGTTACACTGTACCCATCTTGTCGGTGATTTCAGTGCCAAGATAACTATGGAAGTTGAACAACAATGAAGGAAGAAGCCTTAGGAGCTTCCGCTCACACAGTTATGGCTACGTGACTGCGCAATGATTCTGGGTGTTAACAAAATGTCAACTTACAGCAAATGGCCGTGATTTTAAACACACAGTTCTGAACACAACTCGAAGCCTATTTTCCCACTACAATTATTTATAGTACTGCATGCCTTATAGTACTACGACTGTTTTATTTTGTTCTTGCGAAGAATGTATTATATTCTCAGCTGTGTACAGCTGTGTCAAATCTGCTGGAAGTAACCTCAAAATTTCTCACCGTCGCCAGATTTGTGACTGCAGATATACAAACAATATTTTATGCACATTTACTGTACAGGCATGTTTATGACCCATACACGAACCAAACTTTGTACGACTAACCTATAGCTTGTTATTTATACCTGTCAAATCAAAAGCTAAAGGGAATTTTCGCACGGCAGCCATCTTCTTATTTCACACTGTGCAAAAGAATTTCCTTAGTAAGTGTTCGCTGTTTAAAATGTATGACAATAAATCATTTCACTGTCTTAGAGTAAACAGGAATAGAAGAGTTTCACTTCACAAATTCTCTCGTCCACCATGTGAAAAATTCCTGTTTTAGAAGAATGAGAATGATGGCGTTGGGATGTCCCTCTATGGCTCAGTGTTCATACCAAATAGAATGCCTATTATTTCAAATTTGACATGGGAAAACAAAGTGTGATAAACTAAAAAGGCGATCTTTCCACGTCTGGGAAGTAAAATAGGCTAAAATAACATTTAGACTCGAATTAAAAAAACCGCAGTGGCTTCAAGCCTACTGGACGCAAAATGTAACTCTGTTTCGAGGCGAGTGGGTCGTTCTACTCTAGTTGTCTGATCACCAGTAAGTACAGCCACATAATAGCATGGGTGGATGTTGTTTGCATATTTTGCATAGCAAAGTAACAACTGGCTGGTTGTTCTTTATTTCTTATTGTAACCAACAAATGCACAATTAATATCATACAAGTTTATATCACAACAGTGTTTCCTTGTATAATTTACACTCCTACATGTTTCAACATTTTATGTCATCATCAGGGAGTTACACATCTGCTCCTTTCTAAGTTACACAAGTTCTTAGATTGCAGCTGTTCAATTTCATAAAATTATTATTGTTAAATTGTTAAAACATTATGCCCTGTTTACAATAAAATAAAATCCATTCAACGTTCCAATCTTTCGTGCAATCAGTAGGTGTTTGTGCATGCAATGTACAGAAAACCAAAACACATTTTATATTCAATAACTTTCTTCCCGAAAATCGTACCTTGTATGAGATAATGCGAAAAAATATTGTAGAGCCGGGCAGGCCACAGATGACAATATGGCGCACATGCTGGATACCTATGGCTATTAACACATAACACACACTCAGAATACATAATACTTATTGCTTTTCCACTGCAAAATTGGTTGCACAAACGCAGCTCCATCTTATGATATATGAACATTACCTGTCTTATCATTCTCCAGTAATTTCCTATAACCAATGTTATTACGGAGATGAATGTAATGCTGACACAGCATATTTACATTACAGAATGCTGTGATACAATGTACAGGAGAATGAATTATTTTATTGATAGGTCTAGTCAGCATTACACAGTAGACCCCACATAGACATAACCTAGTTCCTCTAGTTTCTCGCTAAATTCTCGCTTACACCACACCGAAGGTAAAGTCTGCAGTGAGATATTCCCAATCTTACTCTGTTTCACAGAAGCACTTTTATACGATGAGAAGTTTCTTCTTTAAATTTCAAATAATTTCTGTTGTAGCTTCGTGTAAATAATTGTCATGTTGTATCGACCGATATAGGCTACACTGAACACTAAGGGGGAGAACATTAGCGAAAATATCTCATTGGAAATTAAATTAAGAGATTTCAATACAGACTAAATAAGGCTAATGACCGAGCGACCAGTGTTCGGTGCCAGGCACAAGAAGAATTTCATCTCCACAGTGACCAGACTGCCTTCATCGTAGATCACTCACTTCCTTTTTGTAGCAAAAATGTGTGGAGCTATGCCCCTACGCCCCAACATCTTCACGGTGTGGTATTTAATCTCAGGGACAACTTACAAGTTACTTTTACATTCACTTCAGACATTTGAAAAATAAAGCATGCAGATGCTGTGGTTAACATGGCCCACCGTATGCACTTAGTGCACAATATACACTAAAAATATTTTACTGAAACCACACAAACTAACTGACCCATTACATTAAGCAGAGTTCTTGAAGAGCTAATAGTTCTTCAGCTCTCATATGCAATGCAACCCGAAGTTTCTTTAACCTTTTCACAGCCGCCAGCCATTTGCCACTCTCCACAGCCATACACACCCATCCCAAACCCTCCCGTCCTGTATTACAACTATAGTAGGATTACATCCACAAAATCCCTGTCTTTTGCATGACAACCTACAGCACGAGTCTCACAAACCTTACGGCCCTCCCACCTCAGTCACGTGACTGCAGCTGCTACATAAGCAAACCAATACTGCCACCTCCACCGTTCTGACTGCAGACATACACTGATCTACGCGCACACGACTTCGCGCTATCGACTTGTGACATCAGCCTAAGTTCGCTAACGTTACCTGCGCCTGTAGCTGGAGACTTTGTGGAATTACTCCTGTTATATGTTTAACTTGATGGCGGTATAATGTGGCTCACCTTGGAAGGCTCCATTCGGGATGGTGGTGAGGTTGTTTGCCGTTAAATTGAGGGTGAGCAGCTGCAGCAGTCCCTCGAAGGCTCGGCTTGTGACGTTGCTCAGTAGGTTGTGCGCCAGGTTCAGCTCAAACACCACAGGCAAGCGGCCAAATGCACCTCGCTCCAGTTTTGTCAGCCGGTTGTACTGCGAAAAGAAAGCACGCGGACGTCCAGGACTTCTAGAACACGACGCCGTATCCACTGGTAAAGTTACAGGCTTTCCAGAGACGCTTGCCAGAAGATTTGAATATTCATTAACACTGCTATGAGAACCTCAAATCTCTCAGAAAACACCCGAAGCGAGACTAAATCAGCGGCAGGAAATGTGCCAGCTGATAGACACGAGAATATGGTAGTCATGTTCCCTGTGTAGGTAGACTATACATGTATGCAGGTCTAGGGGTGGACATCCCGTTGTGTTTCAGATTAATAATTACGGTATAACTCCGCTTATCCAGATTAAATGGGACGATGAGCCACCCGGATATGCAGAAAATCCGGATGATTGTATTTTTCTTTGAAAATGGGCTACACTGGCATCTTGAGGTGGGAAAAAATGTTCTACAAACGCTGCTTTAGGCTACATATTTATTTACATACAAATAAAACATTAATACATAATTCTTGGTATGTATTTGACAAATGGGGAAAAAATTAAGCAATGAAAATAGGTAGTACAATTACAGTAAGAAAATGTTTAGAGGCACGGCCAAGCCAATCCGGGTAATTGGCGATCCAGATAACCAGCTTCCAGATTACTGGAGTTCTACTGTACACAACAGTCGACACAACTAGTGTATAAGTGTTTAATGGAGCAACACGTTGCAACCTTTTTAATAGGCCACAATCAGGCTAAAGAAATTCAAACGCACAGCAATATCGAACACTATACGCGAAGATCTATACGCCTTTTTGTATGCATCTCAGACTTGATTCCCTAAATGTTAGTTTTATGCACGAATATGATTTTCGACATAACTGAACACAATTCGACAAATATTCCAATATTGTTACGTTATGTGTTCTTTCCTGTATTTTTCATATGAGGAATGACCAGACTGTGTGTTTCTCAGTAGACCATCAAAGTCAATATGAATGCTGTCTGTTAGGTTTCTGTCAGTATAGGACCTACCAGAGCTGGCGCATGGGCCTGCCTGTTATGTTTTGTCTACCAATCCACTTTCGATATCCGCCTGAAAATTTCACTGGCCTGAAGCTAAGAAATGACCTACAGCAAATCCAATGTGCAACATTACCTGCATGTTGAGGAACTGAAGGGTGGATAACTCGCTCAGACTTTCCCACGGCACTTTCGTCATTCCGTTTCCCTCCAGGTTCAGCCTCTGCAGCGTCAACAGATTCGAGAACGCACCCCTCTCGAGCGAGTCCCCGATTACATTATAGCTCAGATCAAGTGACAGCAACGAGTTCATAGTAGGCCAGGTCTCCAGCGGCGGGATATTTGAAATGGCGTTGTGCGACAGGTCCAAGTGGCTGAGCGAGATCGGCAACTGGAAGATTTCTGTTAGCGAGTTGTTGTGCAGGGTGAGCCTGCGCAGAGAGACGCAGCGAGCCAGGGCGGCTTTGTTCACATCCGACAGCTCATTGTGACTAAGGTCGAGCTCCAGAAGAGTGTGCAGAGCCCCAAACGTTGACCCCTTGATAGTGGCCAAGGAATTGTAACTCATGTTTAAGAATCGCAGACTGAACAACGTCTGGAACACCGAGTTCCATATATCGTGGATTCTGTTGTAGCTGACATCCACAGTATGAAGTTCATAGAGTTTGGGGAATGTATTACGGGGAATTTTCTCTATGACGTTGTGGCTTACGTTCAAAATCTTCAGTCCAGTCATATTATGCAGGGGAACCTGTTAGTGGCAGAAATGCGTGAGTTATAAATACACTAATTCAATACAGTACATCACACTGTGATTCTTATTGTCCATAACACAAATCTGGAGATTCTATAATTAATGGTACAACAATCCCTGTACTGGCCAGGGTTCCAGGAAGTTGAGGCTCCCAGATTTCAAGACAGTCGGCACTTGAAGGTGGTAAGGTTGTCAGCCCTACACACCAGCAGCCTTTACCCCCAGGAAATATTCCTGGTACTCATTTCTATTAGACGCTGAGTCAACCCCAGGGCCATAGTGAGGCCGGAAGGATTATGTCAATGAACAATTACAATGAATAGCGTGGGCAACAGGATTGATATGGCCAATATTATTTTGTTAGATGGTGAGAATACTTCGTTTGATGCAAGTCTTGTTTTATATATACATATACTAATATTCCTCTGATTATGATTATGAATAAGATGCATGAGAATCAACATCTTCTGTATATTATTCCTCTGATTAGAGAAAACAATTGTTTTTGTATTAGTGTTATTTTTCCTGTGGATAGTGGGTGTTTCATTTGTGTGAACTTCTTGCAAAATGTTGTCAAGACATTAGGCTTATCTGTAGCTTTTAATTTTTATTTTAGTTTGTTATTTTATCTCACAGTTTTATTGTTTTTGGATTTATTGTGTAATGTGTGATGTATAACGTTATCATAGGGAATCGAACCCGCGACCTTCCGCCTTGTATCGCAGTGCCTCAACCTACCTGCCAATGCGTTCTGTAATATCTACTGATCATAACAACAGGGCGATGAATCATCTTAATATCTGTGATTCATATTGCCCATAACACAACGAGAATGAATTATCAAAAGTTTTTGTAATTACTACTGTGCGTAACACAAGGGGGGTGAATCGTCTTAAGCTTGCGAATTTCACCAAAATTCACTTTGGTCATGAGACCACCAACACCTGTGCAAACGAAAGGTTAAATACCTGTGACAGATCCATCAGCAGGTTGTAAGACAAGTCCAGTTCTGTGGCATACGTACTGCTGTCGAAGGCAGTTCGCGGGATGCTGTCGATCTTATTGTGAGAGAGGTCGAGCAATGTGATGTTAGCGCAGTTCTCGAATGCGCCAGACTCGATGCGTTCGATGGCATTGTGGGACAAATTGATGCGCACCAAGTATAGGTCTTTGAAGGCGAGCTTCTGCACTTCCGTCACTTGATTCTCGGAGACATCTATCAGCTGCAAGAGAGCAGGCTCTACAATGGATTGGATTCGTAATCTCTTTGGCCTCAGGTATATAGTTAACCCTTTGGGGTCCGCAGTGTTTATCACGAGTTTAAATAGCCAGGTCCGATTTAAATGTCAGTACAATCTCTAGTTTTGGTATGGTTATACAATGAGCTAATTTACAGAGAGACCTTTGAATTTAAATTAAAAATATGAATGTGTATTATATCTAGTGTCTGACACGCATTCAAGAGTTTGAATTTTTTCAATGTGTGGTATCGTTTGAAACACGTTCCCACATGAAGACCTGGTTTACGATCACATGTTTCACAAATGTATGTTGTTTCCCTCCTTCCACCTGGCACATTTCGTTTGGAGCACACTATGCAATCTTTGCGTTTTTTCTCTGGATGTGGGATAATCACGTGCAGCATTCCATTCAGTCTCTGCTGGTTGTCGGACGTGGAAGTTCTTCCTCTTGTGGATGCACCACCACCTTGACGGAAATCCCCAACAAGGGCCATGACTAGCTCCCTCCTGAACTTTGTGGCTCATTGGATTGGAATTGCTATTCTTGCAACTTTCCACATACAGAACGTAGGCATTGATGACTGAAACCTCCAAACCCCAGAATAATTTTCTCCACCATTTCAGTGTCCTTCGAAGGAAACAGTATGTCGCATAATACTGATCAGCAGTATCTACTCCGCCCATGTTCTTCATGTAGTTTGCATTAACACTTGGTTTCTCCACCATTTCTTCTTTTCTGCCTCTTACTTTCCTCCTTACAGGCTCTGATTTGGATGTACTACAAGTGCTTAGCATTGTCACCAAAGGTTTCTTGCGCCAAGCCAGCAGTAGGGTGCTTTCATTATTTCTGTATGCTACCTTTTCATCTTTTTTTAGCTTTGGTTTTTTCACGACAGCAGGAACATCTTTCCTGTTATTCATGACAGTTCCAGTGAGGTGGCACCTGACCTTACTTAGTCCACTGGCAAGTGTTGGGCTTGTATAAAATCGGTCAGTAAAAATGTGGTAACTACTGATATCAGGCCATGTCTGTCTGATATTATGGAAAAGTTGAAGAACAATTTGGGATGTAAAAGGAAGGTCCGGTTTGATGAGGCTCTTTGTGGTAATTTTGCCATGGTAGGGAATGAAGGTGCAGACATAGCTGGTGGCTGAGTCTGCCAGAACATAGACACAGATTCCCTATTTAGTTGGTTTTTTTTGGGTTGTAAGTGATGAAAGAAACTTTTCCTTCGAAACCAACCACAGATTCATCAACTGATAGGTTCTGGCCAGGAATAAAATACTCTCTGAACCTTGCATCTATGTAATTGAGGAAGTTACTCACTTTTTGTGTCCTGGTTCTCAAACTGTGATCTGAATTGGAAACCGTCTCCAAATGCAGCATCCAAAATATCTGAAGAAAGTGTTTCCTTGTAAATACTTCACCAAAGAAAGGAACTCTGCATACAAATTGTTGTGACCAATAGTCTTTCACAGAAGGTAAATGAATAACTCCCATGTTGATAATCAACACCAAAAATGCCAACATCTCTTCTTCCACATCATCATACCATTCATGCCATACTGACAAAGTATTAATGGCAATTTTTTCTTTGGCATTGGCATTTGTCTCGGCAGTGATTTTCCTGACCATTTCTGAGGTACAAAACAACCTAAAAAACTGAAGTGGGGTCATACAGTGTACTGGAACTTGTGGGGCATTGGTTTTTTGCCTCAGTGAATGATTTAGCCTGGGGGGATCAATGTCTTTGAGTGTCACATTTTTGTAGCTATTCCTTGCTTGTGCGGTTGCTTTTCCTTGTATAATAATATCGCCAGTACCACTGACATCCAAATTCGCATCATCATGTTCGCAATCAGCACCATTACTTTCTGTTTCTTCTCCACTGCCATCATCGCCTCCAGCACAAACACTTCCACCACCAACGGCATTTGTTTCACTGTCACTGGCACTTTTTATCACATGTCTCTCTGTCCTTTCCACACCAATTTCCTCTTCAGAATCTTCCGAATCCACTGATAATGTTCTGACACTAATTCTTGCTTTCTTACATGATGGTTCAGCCCGAGATGCCAGGCTTACACCATTATCTTCCTCGCTTGATAAATCACGAAATTCTTCATCCAAATTAGATAAATAATCTTCATCATCGCC